>MKWU01001641.1_pt1 | contig 37446 bp, 31 predicted proteins | sample 809101 | NCBI WGS metagenome assembly MKWU01 (sample SAMN05860141, study PRJNA318959) | sponge metagenome | host: Aplysina aerophoba | place: Slovenia: Piran, Adriatic Sea, Gulf of Piran | collected 2013-05-07
TTTGTTTGCCAACCGCTCATACCCCAATCCTCTCCAAAATCTCCCGCAACGCCCTGTCTGTCTCTTTGGCCTCTTCTTCGATAGCATCCAGGTCAGCTACAATCTCTGCCAGCGGACGGTAAGCCTCTGCGTCGCCGGTGTGGATGTAGCGGCTGGGGGAGATGTTGTAATCGTTTTTTTTCAGTTCGGCGTGAGCGACGATGCGGCTGAGTTTTTCCTCTTCCTGCCACCCTATCAGGATGTCGGCGATGCGGGCGATGCCCTCGGGCGGGATGAAGTTCTTGGGGTCGCCCTTCTCGAATATCTGACTGGCATTGACGAGGAAGATTTTGCTCTGCCGGGCTTTTAACTTGGCCTTGTTGAGGAACAGGACGATGCCCGGAGCGGTGGTGTTGTAGAAGAGATTTTCGGGCAGGTAGAGGACGCTCTCGATGAGGTCTTGGTCAACAAACCATTGGCGGACGGTTTTTTCCTTGTTGGTGCCGGCATTGCCCGAGCCTCGGGAGGCGGCGCCGGTGTCGAGGACGACGGCGGCGCGGCCGGTGGCATTGAGGCTGGCGTGCATGTGCTGGACCCAGCCCCAGTCGGCGGAAGATTTGCCGGGGAAACCGGCCCCGGCGGCGAAGCGGTCGAGTTCGTCATTGTCGTAGTCGGCCTCCGTGTACGAGTCCTGATTCCACATGGGATTGGCGACGACGCGATTGAACGTGCGGAGCTTGCCGCTTTTTTCGGCGCGGAACCTGGGATTCTTGAAGGTGTCGCCGATCTCGATCTGGCCTTCCATGTCGTGGATGATCATGTTCATGTTGGCCATGGCCCAAGTCTCGGGGACGTATTCCTGGCCGAATAGTTTGAGAGGCAGGGGTGCGTCTTTCGGCTTTTTGGCGGCTTTCACTTTTGCCTCCATGGCGAGTTCGCACTTGATGAGCAGGCCGCCGGAGCCGCAGGTGGGGTCGTAGATTTCCATGCCCGGGTCTGGGGCAAGGACGCGGGCCATGATCTCGCCGACTTCGCCGGGCGTGTAGAATTCGCCGGCGCTCTGGCCGCTGCCCTCGGCGAACTTGCGGATGAGGTATTCGTAGCTCTTGCCGATGATGTCGGCTTCGACGTCCTCAAGCCCTAAGCGCTTGGTGCTGATGGCTTCAATGAGATTGGAGAGGCGGTCGTCGTCGAGGTCGCGCTGGCCGTGGGTGGTGGCGTTGAAATCGACACGGTCGATGATGCCTTTCAGAAGCGGGTTTTCCCGAGCGCTTTCGCGCATATGGGTGGTGACGCCTTCGCCGATCTTATCGGAGAGTTTGCGGATGACCGACCACACAGGCTGCTCTGTATCTTTTGGCACCAGCGGCAGGTAGAAACGAACCATTGCCTTTTTCTTATCCGCAACTCTCCGCCAATCAGCTACGACCAGTCGGAAGGCTTTCTCTCGCGAGCCCACCTCAGTGGCGATACGGTTCAGTTCATCATCAAAGACATCGCAGAGACGTTTAGCGAAAATAAGCGGCAAGATGTAATCTTTATACTTCGGCGCGTCTTTTGCCCCACGAATGGAACACGCGGCATCCCATATCCAGGATTCCAATGATTTATCGTTCGCTTCTGCATTTTTCTTGTTCTTCGCCATCGCTGTCTTGGTATGAAAATAGCTATTTGGTTCCCCTCCTTTGTAAGGAGGGGCGAGGGGAGGTAGAGGCATTTGCAGTCACCCGGCGTTCGGACTCTACCCCACCTGACCTCCCCTTACAAAGGGGAGGGAAAACTGCGGGCTCTACCCCACCCGCATTCCCTCTTCGGAAATGCGCCCACTTACAAAGGGGAGAGAAAACAATCCGCACGGACCATTTTCATCTCTTGGTGTGCAGGCCGCAAGCCTGCATGAGGGATTCTCGCAAAATCCTTTATGCCTCCAAACTTAAAAAATCCATGACGATTCGCTTAAGAGAAGACGGTCGGGTTATTGCAAAGATAGCCTTGAGCACTTCGGCATGCCGTATTAAACCCTGCTGAATTTATACTTATGCGACGGTGTTGCACAACCTGGAAAATTGTCATCCAATGGCAGAAAAACCTTTGACGTGCTGACTGATCGGACGCGCTGGCGGGCGCCGTTTGGCGAGATGCAGATAGTGCGGATTCTTTCGGTCTTGGAGAAAAGGATTGCTTTCAGATAGCAGGGCATTTGGTAAGGAAATAATAATCAACGACCCCTCGAATTGTCATTCCTGCTGTAGGGGACGGCCGGAGCCTGCCCTGAGCGAAGCCGAAGGGTGCCGTCCCACGTCTTCGCGTAAAAAGCAAAGACACTGGATCCCATAAATCGCCTGGATCCCCGATCGAGTCGGGGACAAGCGTCGAGAATGACAGAAAGGGGAGGAAAGCAAGAACCACTGGACCCCCGATCAAAGCCTGTCCTTGACGTTTGTAATCGAGGATCGAGAATGACAGATGAGACAGCGTCGCTATTTCTCCTGCGTTCTGAAGTGCAGTCTGACCGTCAATTCTCCATCGACGGGATCGTCCCCGCTCATTTGAGGATCGAACGTCCATTGTTTGAGTGCTTGAACTCCCGCCAGATTGATGAGGCGACTTTTCGCGGGTACCAGAACCACGAGCGTGGTCTCCGCCGTCTTGCTGACGAGAATGCGGGCTTTCATCCACTCATCGACTGCCTGTCCTTGTAACGCCGGCGGCATGGTCGGCCACGGAGTGTGCTTGGGGACCGGACCGAGCTGTTGGTCCTTGTTCAACTTGAGTCCATGCACGTGCACGGTGTCCAGGACCGCCACCTGTTCGTCCTCCGAATGATCCAACTCATGGGTGGGATCGTCGACATGGCCATGGGTGGAATCACCGACTTGGCTCCATACAAACGGGGGACTCATGACCAGCAAGGCGCCGGCCATCACGAGAACCATCCGGACGTGCTTCATCTTGCAAACCTCCTTTATGTTTCTTCTTTCACGCGTGGGTAGGTTGGATTAGCCAGGAATGTCGGGGTACGCCTTCGGCTAACTCGACCTACGTGACCGTCATCCCCTGACCGCTGGGCATAGATACGAAAATAATAATCAACGACAAACCGAATTGTCATTCCTGCGCAGGCAGGAATCCAGCGTCTTTCTACTCATCGACGAAAAATCAAAGACACTGGATCCCCGATTACTAATGTCGGGGATGACAGAAAAAGACAAAACAACTAGCAAAAACCCACCCTCACCTTTATCTTCTCCCATCAAGGGAGAGGAAATTTCAGCCACTCCCTCGCCCCTGACGGGAGAAGGAGGAAGAACACGTATTACACTTGCAGGAGATGGCCACGGAGCACGCGAGATTGACTGCGGCTCACTCGTAATTGTTGCGTATTCATCAAGGTCACAAGATAGGAGCCTCCCGGCATGGGAGTGATCTTCCTGATGGCCTCGACGTTGACCAGGGCCCCGCGACCGACTCGAAGAAACCGCTTGGGGTCCAGCTTGGATTCCAATGTTTTCAAGCGATAGTTCATCGTATATCGTTCCTTGCCAACCGTGGTGACGTGCATCAACTCCCCTTCCGAGACCACCGAGGCGATATGGTGAACGGGTAACAGATATATATCGTCCTGTTTTCGAATGGGAAATCGATCGATATACTGCCCCGCCGGTGCCGGCCCGTCACGATCAGCGGGTCCGGGCTGCCTGTCACTTTCCTGCTCAGCCAAGGCATCCCGTTCGAGTCGTTCATGGGCACGATCGATCGTTTTGCGGAGGCGGTCCCGATCAACGGGTTTGAGCAGGTAATCCAACGCTTCAATTTCAAAGGCACTGACGGCGTGCTCATCGAACGCCGTCACAAAAGCCACCAGCGGGATTCGCCCGTGGCGCAATGAACGGACGATGGACAGGCCATCCATTTCCGGCATTTGCAAGTCGAGGAGGGCCAGGTCGGGTTGCGTGTGCTCAATCAATCGCATGGTTTCATTGCCGCTTTTGGCTTCCCCGACAAGATCGACGTCGTCAAATGAGCGGAGCATGGTTACAAGAAATTGCCTTGCCGGACGTTCATCATCAGCCACGATCACGCGTAACGTCATGGTCATGCCACTCCGTGCCCTTGTGGGAGTGATGTGGCGTGCGTCACCTCATGACCGTCAAGAGGGATCAGGATGTTCACCGCCGTTCCCTGCTCCGCACTGCTTTTGACATCCATGGTTGCTCGCTCGCTGTAGTGCAGCGCCAACCGTTGTCTGATACTGGACAGACCCAGCCCGGTTCCTCGACCATCCTCGTTGGGGGCTGATCCTCTTTCGCCTCCCGTGTTCCATACTTGAAAGTGCAGCCGGGACGGGATGCTCTGTTCCCGGCAATCGCACGCTTCTTCAATCCATGCCGTAATCCGCACGTGTCCACCGGATGCCGAAGGCTGAATGCCGTGCTTGACGGCGTTTTCCACCAATGGTTGGACGATCAACGCGGGGATCAGCACGTCGCGAACCGACTTCGGCACGTCGATATGGACCGTCAACCGATCCTCGAAACGCATCCGTTCGATTTCCAGGTAGGCCCGTATCAAATCCATTTCATGCCCGACGGTCGTCAATTCTTTGTCCAACCGCATCAACACGCTTCGTAAAAGATCGGTCAATTGCATGAGCGTGTCAACGGCCTTCGCCGGAGACGTCTGAATCAAATAGCCGATGGTGGTGAGGGCATTGAAGAGGAAATGGGGATTCAATTGCGCGCGCAACGCCCGCAGTTCCGATTCGGTTGCCAATTTCTGTATTTCCTGTTCCCTGAAGACTTGCACGCAACGTTCGTGCGTCACCCGTACCGCGGTAATGCGACGGGAAACCAGATGCGCCAGTGATTCCAGATGATACAAATCATCGGATAAGAGTCGCCGCCCGTGCGGGAGTGGCCCGATCTTTATGTCATACCAGGGAGGATCGACCGTGGGAATATCCACAACGACGTCGGGAGCGTCACGGGTCACAATCGGCTTCCTCGACGCGGAACGCCCTGGCCGATCGTCGGCCTCCTGTTCCCGCGTGGAAGCCCATTCGATCTCTTCCGTGAAAAGCACGGATTTCAACATCGCACAACAGTGATCCAAAATGGCTTCCGGCGTGTCCCTTCTCATGATTTCCTGCGCCACGGCGTCGTGAAATTTTTCGTAATTCGGCCGACGCAAGACCACCGTATCGACGACCCACGACACCCCTCGAGACAAATAGGGATAGAGCAACGCAGTCCCGATCCATAACCCGATCAGGGCTCCGTCCATGAACGGACCCGGCTCCTCCGAACGCAACCCCTCCAACCCCACGTACAGCCCCGTCGCCATGCCGACCAAGCCAATGAGTGAAAGCGCGCGTTTCAAAAAGATGTCTCCGAAGGCAAAACGAAAGTCCTGATACAGAATGGCCAAGGCCAAGGGCAATGAGGCATGGTGCCCGATCAACTCCACCCACCATACGTATTCGCCGGATTGATGGTGGCTGAATGGTATGGCAGCCGCGGCCAGCGCGGCCAGCGTCACCACCCCGGCGTGGTGGTCCCACCCCTGCCGCCGGACGGTCTCGGACAGCACGACCACCAGCAACAGGACAAAGCCCACGGCCGGCAACAGCACCGCCTCGACCGCGATGACAATTGTCCCCGGCATGACGGCCAGCACGTTGAACACGGCTGCTCCGGCGCTCAAGGCATAGGCTCCCGCGAGCAGGACGTGCCGGTTCCACCTGACCCCTTGATGCATTCCGGATTGCAGGAAGGAATGGACCACCACGGCCGGCAGAAACCCCAGGGCAGACAACGCCGTCACTTGAAGCACGCGATTCAGCCAGTCAGGCGCGACGGCCGGAAGGAGAAACGAGGCCAGCCCGCCCACGTTCCATAACAACCCCAGGATGGCGGTCCACAGCGACAATCGCCTTAATGGCGTAACCTGCCCCCCTTCCACGTTTCGCGGGACGGACGTCCGGGGCGTTTGCAACACCAGGACCAAAATCATGGCATAGAGAATCGCCCCGGTGATGAATCCTATAGGGTGCGCAATCAGGCTTACGGCTGTATCCGTCATGTTTTCCGTTTTCCAAAAACAGAGTTATGGCCAGTATAGGCGGCGGGAACGGTCATGGTGGATTTTTGATTGTGGATTTTGGATTGGAAGTTTATGGCCAGTATAGGGGACGGGAATGGTCACGGCAATGCATTCCCCATGAACGGGCTTTTTATTCAGATGAACAGTCGGTTTGTTCCCATCACCAGTGATCCATCGCAGAAGGCCATCGACGCAACGGACGTGCGTTCACTCCGGGAGGGGATTCGTCAACACGAGGTCAGGGTTCCAGGCAGCCGCTGATCCTGGCAGCCAGCGCAGCCCCTTCGTCCAGAGACTTGGCGTTCCACCCGATGCCCAGGCCTGATCCATCGCCTTCTTTCGGAATGATGTGGAAGTGCACGTGATTCACGGCCTGGTGGGCCGGGGCGCCGTTGTTTTGCAGGACGTTGAAATGTTCGATCCCCGTGGCCATGCGCACCGCACGGCACAGACGCGGCAACACTCGACCGATGGCGGCGGCGGATTCATCCGACAGTTGATCCAACGTTTCAGCCGGTTCTTTCGGGATAACCAGCGTGTGACCGTGGGATAAGGGATAGAGATCCAGGAAGGCCAGCACGTGCTCGTCTTCATAGACGCGGTGACACGGAATCTCGCCGTCCAGGATTTTTTGAAAGATCGTCATCGCGCACAGAATAAGCCATGCCCATGAACCGTGGCAAGCGGCCTTGTGCCCTGCCGGAACATCGCGCTATAGTGAAAAACCGACTATCCGTGGGGACAACCCATGCCGAAACAACCGAGTTCGTCGAACCCTCTCGACACGTTCCGCCTTTCTCTCCCCACGCCTGCCGGCGACCTCCAGGCCGAGATTTCCGTGCCGACAAGTTTTATTCCGGTGTCCGACATTGTCCCCTTGATGCGTTCCTTGGGGGAAGAAGCCGTCAGCCTCGAAGAAACGAAAGTCCAACGGGCCGGGCAAACCATTTCCTGCCAAAAAGGGTGTGGGGCCTGTTGCCGCGTGATGGTCCCGGTTTCTCCCCCGGAAGCCTTTGTTCTCAAGCAACGATTCGAGCAATTGCCCGCACCTCATCGCGACCGCGTTCTGCATCGTCTTTCTGCGGTTAAGGACGCCTTAAACGAGGCAGGACTCCTTGGCCGGCTCGTGCAATTATCCGAAACCCGCACCCAGTTGTCGGACGAGGATATGGAGCCCGTCAACCAGGCCTATTACGCCCAGCGCCTGCCATGTGTCTTTCTCGAAGATGAATCGTGCAGCATTTATGAATTCCGCCCCGCGGCATGCCGGGAATACCTTGTGACATCCCCGGCTGCATTGTGCCAGGACATGACGCAACCTGCCGTCAAACCTATCCCCGTGCCGTTTCGCATCGCCACGGTCTTGAGTCTGATGTGGGCAAAGCTGACCGGAGGCCCGGCGCGCTTGATTCCCCTCCCTGTTGCCCTGGATTGGGCGGACCGGCATGCCGACGAAAACACGTCGTCTGAAACCGGGGGAACCTTGCTTGAAATGGGGCTGGAAAAAATCTGGGGATTTCTGCGTCAACGTTCCTAACCCCCAGCCCTCAGGCATTCAACTGCCGATCAATCCCGTCTGTTCTATCGCCATCAGGCAGGCGGCCCACTCAAGCACAATGTTGACAAACGAACGCGCTGGTATGATAGAAAGACGTGTTTGTCATCATGATCAAAGAGAGGCTGATTACGCATGCGAGTCTTTATATACGCCGACAGTCTTCACCCGAACCAGTTGAAAAGACGGGCCCCTGAACACAAGTTTTTATTCAAGGCCTATCTCCCGGACCACACCATTCACTTTCCGCGCTTTTCCTCACAGTGGCGATGCGGCTTGGCCAGCGTCACCCCGTCACCGGGAGAACGCGTGTGGGGTGCGGTCTTTGAACTCACCGACGAAGATTTGAAGATCCTGGATGCCTATGACGGGGAAGTCCCGGAAGGGGCGTTCCGGCACCTGGAAGTGACCGTCATGACGGAGGACGAGCAGAAAGAATTGGTGACCACCCACGCGGCCAATCCCATCGGCAAATTTCGCGTCAAGGACGACTACCTGGATTTCGTCAGGAAAGGCGTCACGCACTGGGGCTTGCCTGAAGAATGTCTCGACATGTGGGAACTGTTTCGACCGCGGAAATAACCCCACCATGGCTTCGTTCACTCTGTTCAGCTCTGCTGTCGGGTTACGCTACGCTAACCAGACCTACGGTCTCCTCTTTTCCTCCCCTTTTTGTCAGGGGAGGGTAGGTGGGGTAGAGTTGAACGCCCATAGAGCACGGGGGGGCGTCATCCTTGTAGGTGTTCAGTCATTCGTTGACAGAATGAGGAACTGCCCACAAAGTGGGAACCAGAAAGAAGGGCTTTCTTTTCCCTCCCCTTGCCCCTCCTTACAAAGGAGGGGCACTGAGGCACAGAAGGAGACAGCGGAAAGTGTCAATGAATGACTGAACATTTACAATCCTAGCCGCAGGGTCTACCTCCCCTGCCCCCTCCTTACAAAGGAGGGGAACCAAGAGGTTATTTTCGTATCACTCTATCGAAAGGAGTCGTCATGCCCAAGCCCAAATATCATATCGTCGTGTGCACCAACACCAGGCCGCCCGGTCACCCGAAACCTTCGTGTGGCGGAGCGGGTTCTCAAAATATACTGATGAATCTCAACATGGGTTTGATGGAACGCGGGATTCAACCGGGAGAAGTGCTCGTGACCGGAAGCACCTGCCTCGGTCCCTGTGAGCAAGGCCCCACCGTGGTCGTGTACCCGGACGGCATCTGGTACTCCCAGGTCAAAGAAGAACACGTGCCCTTGATCCTGGATGAACACATCAAGAAAGGCACACCGGTGGCTGAATGCAATCCCGATTCCATTTGGACTTAGCCTGGACTTCTCACCAGCCTCCTGCTACGGGCGCCGGTCCCCTCGCTGTGCCGGGACGTACTCCCGTAAGCCACTTTGACATAGTGTCAACTATGCCTTCAGCGTCTTCCAGTCCGTGCGCCCCGGCACAGCGGCGTCTCAACACCCTCGCGACGGAGCCTGGTGAGAAGTCCAGGCTAGGGATGCTTTAACCTCCATCATGTCTGCATCTCACACCCCTCACGTGCATGAACCAGGGCATCAGTCCCCTCCTGCCGAACACAAGGCCCGCGGGCCCATTTCCATTGAGTGCGGCATTATCACGTGCAGTGATACGCGGACCCCGGAAACCGATAAAAGCGGGCAACTCATTCGAGAGTTACTCACGCAAGAAGGCCATCGCATCGGCGCCTATCACGTGGTGAAGGACGAGCCGGTCGAAGTTCGGAAACTCGTTCAACAATGGGGAGCACAGCCGGGACTCGAAGCCTTGATCATCAATGGCGGCACCGGCATTTCCCGTCGCGACTCCACGTTTGAAGCCGTTGACGGCCTCCTGGAAAAACGATTGACGGGGTTTGGCGAACTCTTTCGTTACCTGTCCTACAAGGATATCGGCTCGTCCGCGATGCTGAGCCGTGCCACGGCCGGCCTGTATCAGGGGATCGTGCTGTTCTCGATTCCCGGTTCGAGCGGAGCGGTGCGCCTGGCCATGGAGGCCCTGATCCTTCCTGAACTTCCGCACATTGTCGGGGAAATGCGGAAATAACGTTTCCTCCACCTCTGTGTTCCTCACAGGCACTTGTCTCACTTGTCTATTTACACTTTTGTATCTTTTGGGATACCATTAGGTAATGCTTGAGTGTTTGTAGGTCAGGTTAGCGAAGCGTAACCTGACAGCCTCGTGGTACGACAAAGCCAGCCCGTGTCGGATTACGCACCGCCAATCCGACCTACTCACTACTAACACGAAGGCATACATGAGATACAAGAAAATCGAATGTCTTATCAAGACTAGACGCAGCTTAATCGGTTGCACTGATGCAAATCTGGAAAAATTGAAAAAAGGAATAGATAAGTGTGAGACGAAACTGAACGATGAGACTGTTTGGACATTTTTGGCTGTCTTGCCTTATCTGAGCGTGACCGATGGATTGAACAACCTGTTCAAGGTATTAACCGGTAGCGGAGCATCGACGACGATAGAGAAACTCTGGTTGGAGGCATTGCCTTACCCTCCCAGGGAAAGCGAGAGCAATACACACCTCGACCTTGCTCTTGGGGGAATAACGGACAGGAACGGCACGAAGAATGGTATAAAGTATTGTCCCAATTTCGGGAAGCAGGTGTGTTTCTGCGAGATGAAATGGGAATCTGACATTAGCACGAGTGTGGCCAACAATTTGCACCGCAACCAGATCGCCCGTGTCATCGACAACCTGATCAGTTTCCAGGATGATGGTCAAAACAGACCAGAAAAATTCTATTTCACCCTCGTCACTCCAAGCGTATTTGTACAGGGAAAAGGTCCATACTCCCGCTTGTATGGTTATAAGATTAAAGAGTACTCGAATCAGAATACCGGGCTCCAGTCTTTGCAAAGCGATCTCAGTAGCAATCTGAAAGTTAGAGGGACGGCTGACTGGAAATACCCTGACCAATATACGAGAAATGCCATATTGAAGAAACTGGTGGTAAAGCATGTGAGTTACGAAGCAATCATTAATAATGCACCGGACAGCGATGCAAAGCAGGAGGCATATGGTCTGCTAAATAGGGGGTTTCAAGAGATAAAAAGGAAATCGTAAAAATTCTCTAGGAGGCAGCAATGGCAAAGATACAGACCCGGCCGTGGGACGCGGCGGATGACCTGGAGACTGAGGAGGACATCGTTCTCTACCTTGAAGCGGCTTTTGAAGACGGCGATCCTGGACTGATAGCGGCTGCGTTGGGCGACGTTGCAAGAGCCAAGGGGATGACGACGGTCGCTGCCGAAGCCGGTTTGGGTAGGGAGAGCCTGTACAAGGCACTGTCACCAGACGGCAACCCGGAGTTCGCCACCGTGCTCAAGGTTCTGCGTGCCCTGGGCCTCAGGCTTCATGCGTCCGCTTCGAGTGCCTGATCACCCTCACCTTTATCCTCTCCCATCAAGGGAGAGGAAATTTTCTGTGCCCCCTCTCCCGATTTCCCGCATGAAACGGGAAATCGGGAGAGGGCCGGGGTGAGGGGGCTTAAGGAACGAGGATGATTTTTCCGAACATCTTGCGGGCGAGCATTCGTTCCTGTGCCTGGCGGGCTTCGGATAACGGGAAGACCGAATCCACGACCGGCTTGACGGTCCCGGCCTCGATGAACCGGCCGGCTTCCAGGAGTTCGGCGCGAGTGCCCATGTAGGATCCCCTGATCGTCAATTGCCGGGAATAGACGTATCGCGCATCCAGGAGATTCTCAGGTCCGGACGTTGCGCCGCAGGTGACCAAGCGTCCCCCGCGCGTCAACGATCGCAAACACTGGTCCCAGACCACCTGACCGATATGCTCGATGACCACGTCCACGCCGCGGCCGTCGGTGAACGCGTGGACGCGTTGGGTCACGTCCTCCCTGGCATGATTGATCACCAGTGCCGCACCGATGGCTTGGGCTTTTTCGATTTTGTCGTCAGTGCCGACCGTACTGATCACCCGTGCCTCAAGCCGGCGGGCGAGTTGGATCGCCATGCTGCCAACGCCGCTCCCGGCGCCCATCACCAGCACGGTTTCCCCGGGTTGAACGTCCGCCAGGGTTTTCACCATGTGCCAGGCCGTGACCGACACCAGGGGGTAGGCTGCGGCTTGTTCAAAGGTCAAGCCGGGAGGCATCGGCAGGAGGTTTCTTGCCGGGACCTTGACGTATTCCGCATAGCCCCCGTGAACCCCGGCACCCAGTAAATGGTACGTCGGGCAGAAATTATCCTTCCCGGCCAGGCAGGACTCGCACTGCCAACAACTGATGCCCGGGGAAACGACAACGGGTTGTCCAACCGGATAAGGCGCGTCTGTGCCATCCCCGATCCGTTCCACCACGCCACTCACGTCGCAGCCGGAAATATGCGGAAGCGGGATCGGGTAATTGGGTATCCCCTGGCGGATCCAAATGTCCAAATGATTGAGCGCACAGGCTTTGACCCGGACCAGAGCTTCCCCGGCCTCGGGAGCAGGGAGCGGAACGTCCTCAAGCGTGAGCTGTTCCGGACCGCCGTGTTGATGAAAGGTAACGGCTTTCATGGGCGAGATGTTAGGTCACACTTCGCTAATCTGACTTACACTCCTATAAAAAACCAGGACATGTAAAGACGCTGGATCCTCGATTAAAGATGTCGAGGATGACGGAAAGAGACAAAAACGATCTACCCCACCCGCATTCCCTCTTCGGAAATGCGCCCACTTACAAAGGGGAGGGAATAACAGTGAGTAGGTCGGATTCGTACAGCGTCATCTGACAATTTCTGGCTAGAACAGGAGCTTGCCTTCGGCCACCATGACGGCTTGCCCCCCTACCTTGACCTCTTGAATGGCGTCGTCATCGGAAAACACCTGGACCGTGATCCGTGAGGGCCGATCGATTTCATACCCCTGTTCCATGAACATTTCGGTGGTCGGGCCGACGTCCACGACTCCGTTCTTGACGAGATACGCGCCAAGTGCGCCGCTGGCGCTGCCCGTGGCCGGATCTTCCCATATGCCGATGGGGGCCGCGAACATGCGCGTATGCACGTGCGCCCATTCTTCCACGGTCACCGTCGTAAAGACCATGATCCCGTTGGCGCCGAGTTTATCGCAGACGTCCTTGGTGGCCGTCGGGTCGGCTCGTATCGATTTCACCGCGGTGAGGGTCCTCACCGGGACGATGGCGACCGGCAAGCCGGTTGACACCACTTCGATGGGCAGATGGGTTTCCGCTATGGCGGTCTTGTTCATCCCCAGGGCCCGGCTGATTTCGTAGAGGTCCTGGATGCCATCGACCGTTCCCAGGAATTGCGGATGCGGCTGGGACATCACGACGCTCTCCACTTGCCCGTCCACCACGTGCAACTCGACGGGAAAGAGTCCGAGGTTGCATTCGAAGAGGTACCGCGTCAGCGGTTTCGACAAGGGAAATCTCTGTAACGAACCGAGTACGAAAAAGGTGCCGATCACCGGATGGCCGGCAAAAGGAATTTCCTGGGTAGGGGTGAAGATGCGGAGTTTGGCAATCGCAGCCGGGTCCGTCGGCGGAACCACAAAGACGGTCTCGGAAAGATTCATTTCACGGGCAATCTGCTGGAACTCCCGCTCGGTCAAATCCGTCCCATCGGGAATCACGGCGACGGGATTGCCACCGAACGGCTCTTCCGCAAAGACGTCCGCCTTGTAAAACTGGAGAGATCGGGTGGGAGTCGTCATACGGAGGGACCCGGAAGCGACGTCTCTTGCCGCACGATGGCGCCGGAGGGTCTCACCACGTTACGCGCTGCATGGGAGGGCTTCATATTCGGCAGCCCAGGGATTCCGGACGTAATCTTCTACGAAATTTTGCAGGGTCCCATTTCGGTAGAGTCGGGAATTGGCGAATTTGGTGTCGATTTTATGGAGGACCTTGACCGTCACTCCGGTCTTGTTCTTGAATTCGTCCAGGGTCACTCCCTTGATATCCATATTCGTCCCGCGTCCCGATTCCATGATGCATTTGGGGATATGAAGTCGTTTCTGACCGGTCAGCCGTTCACGAATGTCGTCAAACGTCAGCAGCACGGTACAATCGGAATCTCCGCCGAGCGTCGCATTCGGCACGAACAGGTATCGAGCGCGGTTCTTTCGATACATGTTCAGGATCTTGTGCACGCTCCCGGCCATCACGACCGTATCTTTTTTCTCCAGTTCCAGGGAATCGAACGCAGTCACGATACGCTTTCGATTCAGAAACGCCGTCACGTAGGCTTCGGTGTGAATCGTGGTCAGATTCGGCAACCCGGCGTCATAAATCCGTTCGGCTTCAACACCCAGTGCCTTCCGCCCCTGACGCATGAGATTGGCCGTGTCTTCCTTGAGGCCGCCCACGGGCGTAAGACACCCCATCCACAACACGCATTTTTGATTGATTTTCGAAATCTCCTGCGCGTCCTTGGACATGGTATGTTCGTCGAACGCGTAAAAATTTGCCGATGACACCGAAGGGCCGTCCAGCACTTTCATCAGGTGTCGCACGGACGGCGCATGCGGCATCATCTGTTGCCGGTATTGGCTCAGGGTAATGACCGACAATTCAAAATTGATCCGCCCGGGATACTGTGCCGCCAACTGATGTATCTTCGGCACGTGGACGAACCCCACCGTGAAAAACTGAATGTTCTTGTCGGTATGTTTCAGAAAATCTTCCACCCATTCCATGGCCTTGGGGTGGAGGAACAGGTCGGTCCATTCCATGTATTCATTCCCCCCCAAACACCAGAATTGCATGGGGTCCGTGGGCTTGGCATTGATATAATTGAGGATAAATTCCCAATCATCCTGCGTGGTCTTTGGCGGGTCCTGGGTTTCGCGATAGGAATGGTCGAGTTCGTAGCAAAAGGTGCATTCGACCGGGCACTTCTTCCCCAGGCTCAGGGGGATTTTTCCCGCGTCCATTTCGCGGATCAACACTTCCCGATACCCCTTGCCTTGCAGCACCAGCGTCGGCTCCAAGACCGGCAGATCCCGTCCCATTGCTAGCCCCGTCCCCCTTGTCTGTGTTTACTCATCGGTTGACCATTCCCCCTCACCCTATGCCTTCGGCACCCTCACCCCAACCCTCTCCCAGAGGGAGAGGGAGTCAAAGGGGTGGCCCTATACGGCTTATTGACACCGCCACGGCACGTTTGCCACACTTCGATGCACTTGAGCCCCGTTCACGAAATCCTTTATGCCTTCACCACCTGCACACCAAGACCCTGCATCGGAAGAGCCTGTTACCCAGGCCCTTGAACTCTTCAACCTGTCCCTGCCGCTGCACGCCACGACCCTGCACCAACGGTATCAGGAACTCCTGGTCACCTGGCATCCGCACCGGTACGCCAACCTGACCAACAATCCCACCAAGTATATGCAAATGTACAAGAAGGCGGAGGCGATGACCAAGGAAGTGCAGGCCGCGTATACACTGCTGAAGGAGTATCTGGAAAACCACGGTCACGCGCCTTCTTGACCCTTCGATTACGCTCAGGACAGGCCCTTCGGCTCCGCTTCGCTCCACTTCCTTCGACTACGCTTCCTTCGACTACACTCCGTTACGCTCAGGACAGGCAGGGCAGGCGGCGGGCTGGGCGGGCCACGTCTCTACGTGGTCGAATGGCTGACCACCCGCGTCATCCCCGGTTCCCCCTCTTTTCCGCCTTCGGGGTCCACTTTGGCCACCGGCCACGTGATCAACCCCGCCACGGTATCGGGCGCGGCGTCGGCCGGACTGTGCCGGGTGGCGTAAATCTGCGACAACCGGTTCGTGCCGAACCGTGAAATGTAGAGGAAGATCTGTTCGCGGGCGTTGATCCGCACGGCCCAGGGTTCAAAATCGTTCTGATAAAACTCCTCGCACAACTGCATGGCATCCAGGCAACTCAGAGTCCCCGGTTCGTTCAGCGTGTAATAATAATCCAGGGGCATATCGTATTCATCCTGCTTCTGAATCGTGATGCCGAATTTTTCAGGATTCCTGACCATCGGGGTATGACGATAGGCCACGAAGTAAAACAGCTCGACCGAATGGATCTCGGATTTATTGTCGATCAGGAACTGCCGCGTGTCCTCGGCTTCTTCCCTGGTCTCGCCAGGAAATCCGTAAAACGCCATGACGTGATTCCAGATCCCCGCCTTCGCGGCTTCCCGTAAATTGTTTTCGATCACGCTCTTCCGCGCATGCTTGTCCATGAGTTCCAGGACGCGCTCGTTGGCCGACTCCATCCCATAGTACAGGGTCTTACAGCCGGACTCCGCGGCGAGCCGCCAGGTTTCAGGGTCCTGGAGCGTCTCCTCGAAACGGATCAACGTGGTCCACTTGATGTCCACCTGCTCTTCCACCAGCAGTTGAGACACCTTTTTGAACAGCGCGGGCGGATACGATTCATCGGCAAAGAGAAAATGGTCGGCCTGATAGAGGTCCTTGAGGGCCTTGACTTCCCGGACCACGTCCTGGGCCGGCTTGCCGCGATACTGGTCGAAGTACCCTTGCCCGTGATCACAGAACGTACACTTCCCCCAGTAACAGCCCCGGGTCGCCAAATACGGCAGGATACGCGTGGGCACGAAATACGAATCCAAAGGCAAGCCTTGAAAATCCGGCAACGGGAGCGCCGTGGTCTTTTCCGTATAAATCTCCGAATTGATCCGCACGTGCCCGTGTTCCCGGTACATCAGGTTGGGCAGCGATTGCCATGCCCGATCACCCACCAGGGCTTCCAATAACCACAACAGGGCATGCTCGCCTTCGTACATGATGGCCGAATCGAACACGGACGAGAAGAACGGCTCCTGTTTCGCCAAATCTTCCTGAAGCCGCGTGATCACGTTCCCCCCGACCGTGACGTGGATTTCCGGGAACGCTTCCTTGATCATCTTGCAGAAGGTGAATCCCGCGATCATTTGCATCTTCGTCCCGATGGACACGCCGACCACGTCGGGCCGCTCTTTGGCGATCGCGGACAACACCAATTGCCGGCACACGTCCCGATACACGTTGACCTGCTCGTCGTCCAAACACTCCAGGACTTCCTTCGAGACGCCGGGCCGGTAGCCCAAATTACTCTCCATGGGGTAATACACGAGCGAGGCGGGAAAATACGCCGCGGAGATGTACCGCATGACGTCACGAAACACATTCAACGCCCATTCGAGTTTATCGGCTTCGTAGAAATCGTCGCTCCGGTTGATACGTTTCGCTTCCTCGGCATTTGCGGCCAGGTCCATCACGTCGAAGGCCAGGGCTTCCTCCAAACAGGCTTTCTGGTCAATCTCCTTGTCACTCAACCCCGCGCCCTTGGCTTCGAGTGCCTTGTGTTGTTGGACCATGCGCGCATTGACCCAGATCAGGAACATGTCACTGAAGAACAACTCGTACATTTCGATGTTGATGTCCCGCTGCACGACCTCATGCCCGTTTTCCCGAAGCACGGCCGTGAGACTCGGCAATGCCAGATACGGAGCCGTGGGCACCCACTCCGGCGGGAAGAGCAGCAGGGTCTTCAACTTCCGGCCGCTCTTTGCCTGCGGCGCCGCGTTATCGATGGTGATGAGGGAAGACATCAGACGTTCGCCAATTCTTCGGAACTCTCCTCAGGCGCAATGCGGAATTGCAGGGCCGGCAGTTTGTTGGTGCCGAAATGGGCCACGTAGAGAAAGACGTATTCACGGATGTAGATCTTCAAATCCCAGCCGGCGTAATGATTCTGCTCGAACTCTTCAAACACGCGTTCGGCGTCCTCGACACCCAGCCCCTCCTTCACGGTGAAGTAATAATCCAGAGCCAGGTCCCATTCGGGGTTTTTGTAGAACGTAATGCCCCACCGCTCCGGGTCCTTGGCTACCGGGGTATGCTTGCTGAGATCGAACGTGCCGAAACCGATGGAATGCACGTGCTTTTTGTTGTCTTCCAGGAATTGCATGGAAAACTTCGCGTCTTCATACCGCTCGCCCGGGAACCCGAAAAATCCCATAATGTGATTCCAGACCCCGTGCTTCGAGGAGAGTTCCAGGCTCCGTTCAATCACGTCGGTGGTCGTGGCCTTATCCATGAGTTTCAGGACCCGCTCGCTGCCGGATTCATAACCCATGTGCAGGAACTTGCACCCTGAATCCTCGGCATCCTGCCACACCTCGTCATCCAACAGGCTCTTCTCGAAGCGGATGTGCGTGGTCCACGCAATGCCCAACTGGTGTTCCTTGAGTTGCCGGGTCAGTTTACGGAAGAGGGCCGGCGGATAGGATTCATCGGTGAAGTGAAAATGCCGCGTCTGATATTTGTCGCGGAGGAATCGAACCTCCTCGATAATTTCCTGGATCTTCTTGGTCCGGTAGCCGGCCGTGTACCCCTCGCCATGATCGCAAAACTCGCACCGTCCCCAATAGCACCCGCGCGTGGCGAGATAGGGTAGAACGGGTTCCGGCACGAAGTACCGGTCCATCGGCAGCCCGTCGAAATCCGGAGGCGGCAGGTCCGCCATGTTCTCGGAGGAGGTCACCGGCGACGTATGAATCCCAGAATCATCCTGCCACAGGAGGTTCGGAATTTCGTTGAAATCCCGATCGGTACCGATGGCTTCCACCAATTGCAGAAACGCCGTTTCACCTTCGTACACCACCGCACTGTCGAACAGCGCAAACAGCTTGGGCGTCGTGGGCAGCACGTCGCGCAACCGGGTCACGGTATTGCCGCCGATGGTCACGTGGATCTCGGGAAACTGCTCCTTGATCATGGCGCAGAAGGTCATGGTCGAAAACAGTTGCTGCCGCAACACGATCGAGATGCCGATGACGTCCGGCTGTTCTTCAACAATGGCCGGCTTCACGATGTGGTCGAATACGTCGCGATAGACGTTGACCTGCGTATCTTCGACCGCGGCCAGGACCTCCGAGGACATGAAGAGCTTGTACGACAGGTCCGTTTCCATCGGGGGCATGCAAATGCGCGCGGGCGCGTAGACCAGCGAAATGGTCGAGGTCACGTCCCGAAACACGTTCATGGCCCATTCGAGTTTCGCCGCGTCGTAGAAATCCGGTGAACGGATGATCGCCTTGGCGCGCTCCGCCTGTTCGATCAAATCCGCCATCCGGGAACGGGTGCATTCGCACAAGGCCAATTGCAACTGGGTTTCTTCCTCCGAGAGGCCCCGGTCCCGGGCCAGTCGTTTCAAACGATCCAGTTGCTGGGGCACGCGTTTCAACACGCGCTTGAGAAAATCCGCGCTGAAATACCAGTCGTACATCTCGAGGTTGACGTCCTTCTGCACCACGTCATGCCCCGCACGACGCAGGAACGCCGTCAACGTCGGGAGACTCAGATAGGGCTCGGAGGGATACCAATCCGGGGGGAACAGCAGCATGACCTTCTTCTTAGGCCCGCCATTTTCCTCGGATTCCGTGCGCCGCCGCTTCAGGAGTTCCGGGCTGATCAGCCCGCCTTTGTCATAATCAATTCTCATGCTCGTCACTCCACGGGGCCGAATCCGGACGAAAGAAAAGACTGGTCCGGACAAGAGCCCCCTTGATGTCGGGTATTCTATTCTTTAGGGAAAAAGCGGTCAAGGATGACCACGTTGGTACTTTGTGCTATGATGTGCCGTGTAAATCAACCGATCGACATTGTGAAGGATGGCAGATGAAACACGTTCCTGCTCACTACGATGGTACAAAAGTCGTCTTGGACGAACCCGTCACGCTTCCCGTCAACACACCCCTTGAGGTAGTGGTTCCTGATTCCCCCGAAGAGAGTACCCAACTCCGGGAAGAAAGTTTTCTCGCGTCCCTGCCGGTCTTGACCAGGATCTGGACAAACTCGGCCGATGCCGAATATGACAAGCGATGAGCAGGGAGACGTCGTTCTTGCCGCCTTTTGGCCGGGTGGCCTCTTCCGATCTGCTCAAACTTGAGCAAGCACTCCGCCTGTGGTTCGGCCTTTCCGGTTAGACTCATACACGACCCATACCCTCTTCTGTCATTCTCGACACTTGTCCCCGACATCCTTAATCGGGGATCCAGGCGATTCATAAGAATCCAGCGTCTTTGTCGTTGGTCTTTGTAGCCGCGCCATCTCATGGCGCTTTCTTCCAGGCGCCTCTCCGAGCGGCATGAGGGGCCGCTTAAGTCCTGTACGTAACACTAATCATAAAATGACGAACGGCACGCAAAGTGTACAAAATGTACGATTTTGTACATTGTGTACAAAATGTAACATTCGTAATGTTTTGTACACAATGTACAGTTTGCAAACAATGAAACCATTTGGCAGCGTGTCGGATTACGCTACGCCTGTCCCGCCTGTCCTGAACGAAGTCGAAGGAAGCATAGTCGAAGGGCTAATCCGACCTATTCGCTGACATTATTGAGAAGACAGCCAACACAGCTACCATTTCGAGCGAAGCGAGCAATCTGCTTCTTCTTATTCTGTCATTCTCGACATCTTTAATCGAGAATCCAGCGTCTTTGTCGTTGGTCTTTGTCGACCGCGCCATTCTTGCTCGGAGTCAGAGACATATCTCAAGCTGACTCCCTGGGCAGAATCTTTGATATGCATCAGTAATATCAACTATTATAGGGGCACTCTAAAAGGAGAGGGGGGAATCGAAATGGACCTGGATTCTGACGTTGTTGAAATGACGGAACTTACCAAAGAACCCTTGGAAGATATTGAGCAAGGAGGCGTTGAGCAGGAGAACGTTGAAGGACCAGATCCTCCAGGCTCTTCTCTTCCAATCAAAGAGCCATTCGATCCCACGAACATCAACATCGTCACTAAAAATCCCGTCGTTGATCTGATAATAAAAAGAATCGTCCGTCATGAAATAGACCTGAATCCCGACTTTCAACGTCACCCAGACGTCTGGGACAGAAAAAGAAAAAGCAGGCTCATCGAGTCACTCCTGTTGTGCATTCCCATACCGGTGTTCTACATGGCGGCGGACGAAGAAGACACATGGCAGGTCGTCGATGGCCTGCAACGGCTGGACACCTTAAAACTTTTCATTCTCGACAAGAAACTTCGTTTGCGCGGGCTGGAATACCTGAATCAATTTGAAAACCATTCTTATGACGATCTCCCTCGTCCCATGCAGAGACGCCTCAACGAGACAGAGCTTTTCTGTCACGTCATTCAGCCTGGCACACCCCGAGAAGTCATGTTCAACGTTTTCAAACGCATCAATACCGGCGGCAAACCTCTGTCGCTACAGGAAATTCGACATGCCTTAAACCCCGGAAGAGCAAGGGACCGCATCAACGAATTAGCAACGGACCAAACGTTTTTGGAGGCAACCACCAATAGCGTGAGTACGAAACGCATGGCTGACCGTGAATGCGTACTGCGATTCATCGCATTTCACTTACAGCCATTAAATGCTTACAAGGGTGATCTGGACGCCTTTCTCGTAAAGGCTATGGAATCCTTGAATAAAGACGTGAGCGAAGAACAATGGGCTTTACTGAGCGCTGATTTCCGTCGTGCGATGAGATTGGCCACTGCTCTGTTTGGTACCGAGGCCTTCCGCAAGCCACCCAAGAAACGCAGGAGTAGGCATAGGGATGCGTTGGCCGACGAACTGAGCCTCGTCGACGAACGCAGAAGTCCCATCAACAAGCCCCTGTTTGAAAGCTGGTCTGTCAATTTGGCGCGCTTGGACGAATCTCAAGGTCAACGCCTCATAAAGCAACGAGAAACCGTTCAAAACCGTTTCCTCTCTCTGATAAGACAAGATAAATTCGTGGAAAGTATAAGCATAGGGACTCAATGGGATGAGCAAGTCCGTACTCGCTTTGAAGAGATCGAAACACTCCTCCGGGAGGTGTTGGAATGATTACTCGAATACGAATGAGAAATTTTAAATGTTTCAAGGAGTCAGAGTTGCCACTCGATGGGCTGACGGTTCTGGCCGGCTTGAACGGCACAGGGAAAAGCAGCGTCATACAGGCACTCTTGCTGCTCCGTCAATCTGGTCTTGACGAAAAAGGTTTCCCTGGAGTTTTACGCTGGCAAGGCAAGCTGGTCGACACAGGCTCGTTTAGCGACGTCCTCTACGAAGGTGCCGAGCAAGACGTCATTGAACTGGAGGCCGAATTCGACAAGATTAAACGCATCAAGATAAGTGTGACGATAGACGATTTTCAAACGCCTTCTGCGAGGATCACGAATTCCGAAAGCGTTGAAGACACCTCACTGTATAGACGATCCATGTACTATCTGAGTGCCGATCGTTTGGGGCCACAAAAGACACTGCCATTTTTTGAGCAAGGGCATGAATCAAATACGCCCTTGGGCAAGAATGGAGAACATGTGCTCTGGTTTTTGGAAAAATACGACGGAAAGATAATCCCGGAGAATCTTAGACATGCAGACGCAGATCAAACAACTCTGCTTTCACAGACCAATGCGTGGCTCAAGGTCATCAGTCCGGGGGCCAAACTCAATATCACTACCATGCCGAAAGCGGATGTCGCCTTGGCAGGTTTTGCCTTCTCCAGACAGCGGGACGTTATGACAAAACCCTTTCGGGCAACTAACGTCGGATTCGGATTGAGTTATGCTCTGCCTCTGATTGTCGCGTTGCTGGCTGCTCAGAATGACGACTTGGTGATCATCGAGAATCCTGAAGCCCATCTTCATCCTGGCGGACAGACTCGATTGGCGGAACTCGCGGCAAGGGCTACTTCAGCAGGGACGCAAGTTATCCTGGAAACTCACAGCGACCATATTCTGGACGGGCTGCGTCTGGCAGTTCGTCGTGCCATCATCAGACCGGAAGAGGTTGCTCTGCATTACTTTCAGCGAAAAGGTTTGGATACCGAAGTCACCACGCCTGTCATAAGGCCGGATGGCCGATTGGACATCTGGCCAGAGGGTTTCTTCGATCAGCACGAGAAGAATCTGTCATCACTCATAGCACACCAACAGGATACCGGGGGTTGAAGTGATCCTGGTATTCAACGAGCTTTCCGCTCACAATGTCGCACCATCTCGTCATCAAGCAAGAGAACGAACAACGAATTTGATCCGGGCCGTGGCGGCGTTGGCGAGCGGCCAATCCACGACACTCGTTTCGATTGATGACACGATATACCAGACTCCATTAGCGGAGGGTTATACAGTGTCTCAGTGGTCATACGATGAACGAGTCGATCACGATTTGAGAAATTTCTTTTTGAAGATTTCAACAAAGATAAGTTTCGAGCAGGACGTATCCGAGGCCGTCAAGGAACAGTTCTCCCTTTCGGAATTCCATTTCCAGCAACAAGAAGCAGGCGGCTTGGGGCTTGCATGGCTACTGAAAACGACTGCTGCAAGTCTACCTTCCGAAGAATACTGGCTGCGAACCCACATCCCAGTACATCGTAAATGGCTTGAGAGCACAGGAACGGAACGGGAAAAAGATGTAAGGGTGCTCAACCTTTCGGAAATGACTCACGTTCCAGTTGTTTTCGACGAATTGACTGGAAAAGCTCAAGGAGTTCTGAGAGACGAGCCGGTGAAATTGGCGGAAAGAAAAGCCGATTGTTTTCCACACCTGACGTTCGGACTGGACGTGAATACTCAAATAGCTGCACTTTCTGTTGAAATTTTACGTATGGCAATAGCCAAGTTGATTGTCCTGGATACAGCGGTACGAAATTGGCGACGTGAAGGGACAGATGAACCGGTATTGCCGAAGGTCAACCCAGAGAGTGAAGCAACCATGCAGCAATATGGAAGAGAACGGGAATTCCAATGCGCCAGCGGCGAGAAAAAAGTCTTCAATCTGCACGCCATGATTGGCAGCGGACATCGCATCCATTTACGAATCGACAAACAAATCAAGTCACTGGAGATTGGTTATATTGGGGAACATCTTCCTACGGCAAGATTTCATTAGAGCCTCTTTTCATTCACACCCGAGGTTGTGTGTAAATTTGTGAATCTGTATGCCGACCCTTGATTTCAAAGGCAAACAACTCGTTTACGCTCACCACCTGACCGTCCCTTCACGGACACTTGAGCCGGATGCCCGAAAGTCCCTTCCACTGAAAGGCAGCAAGCCTTCCCTCGACGACAATTTGATCATTCATGGCGACAACCTGCACGCGCTCAAGGCTCTGATGCCGCGCTATGCCGGACGAGTAAACTGCATCTATATCGACCCACCCTACAACACCGGCAACGAAGGCTGGATCTACAACGACAACGTAAACAGCCCGATGATGCAGGAGTGGCTGAAAGGCAAAAGCCCGGTGGACGGCGAAGACCTGGAGAGACACGATAAATGGCTCTGCATGATGTGGCCTCGGCTGCACCTGTTGCGCGAACTGCTGGCCGAAGACGGGGTGCTTTTTATTTCCATCGACGACAATGAACAGCACCGCTTGCGGATGATGATGGATGAGATTTTCAGTGGAGAGAACTTCGTCGCGACAATCATTTGGGAAAAAGTTTACTCACCGAAGAGCAGTGCGAAGCATTTCTCGGAAAATCATGATTTCATTGTCGCATACGCCAGAAACAAGGAAGAGTTCAAACTCGGACTGCTCCCACGAACTGAAGAAGCCGACTCGCGCTACGCCAATCCCGACAATGACCCGCGTGGAATGTGGAAACCCAGCGATCTTTCAGCGCGCAATCCCTACAGTAAGGGAACATATTCCATAAAATGCCCACGTGGCCGTGTGATAAAGAGTCCTCCACCTGGCAATTTTTGGCGTTACTCGGAGGAGAAATTTTGGGAATTGGACAGGGACAATCGAATTTGGTGGGGTGAAGACCGGAACCAAGTACCAGCCATCAAACGATTTCTCTCCGAAGTAAAACAAGGCTTGGTGCCGGAGACAATCTGGACATACAAGGAGGTTGGTCATACCCAAGACGCAAAGAAAACACTCCTTCAGATTTTTCCCAAAGACTTTCCAGACTTTACGACAACCAAGCCCGTGGAATTGCTGACCAGGATCATTCGTCTCTCGACAGATAAAGACTCCATCATCCTCGACTCCTTTGCCGGTTCTGGCACGACCGCCCACGCCGTACTCGCCTTGAACAAGGAAGACGGCGGCAACCGCAAGTTCATCCTGGCGGAATGTGAAGACTATGCCGACACAATCACCGCCGAGCGGGTCCGCCGCGTCATCAAAGGCCTACCGAAGGCCAAAGACGAAAACCTGAAAAACGGGTTAGGCGGCAGCTTCACGTATTGCACGCTGGGTGATGAAATCAGCCCTGAGAAAATGCTCACCGGAGAGAACCTGCCGGACTACGAAACCCTGGCCCGCCACCTCGTGTACACCGCAACCGGCCAGGCACCGGACAAACTCCGCAAGGATCACGACAAAGACGGTTTCTTCTACGAAACAAGCGACAAACTGTTTTATCTGATATACGAACCAAATCTCGCCTTCCTGCGTAGCGCCGACTCCGCCTTGAACAGCGACCGCGCCGAACGTATCGCCAAGCAGACCAAGAAAAAGAAGAAAACCACCGTCGTCTTCGCCACCCACAAATTCATGGGCCAGAAGGAATTGACCCAGATGAGCATCACGTTCTGCGGATTGCCGTATGGCGTCTCTGTCTAGAAATGCGTTAAGATTGGTCGCGTTTTTATCAAGAATTGTTTCCTCGCCGATGAACAAAGACGGGCTTTGCTTGATGAACCTAAACGGATTGAATGCTCTGCAATGTCCCTCTTGCGGAATATATGAAGCAAGGATGTCAATGGTCTTGAACTCACGGCACGTTTATGCATAGTCCGATACACTTACTCACAAAGAGAGAACGCATATGAAATCAATTGACAAAAATATAGTTATAGCCTCGGACGGTAAACTCCCGCCGGCCTTCCGCGAGGCATTTGGCCGAAAGGCCCGTGTAATTGTTCATCTGCAAGAAGACGATCACAGGAAAACGCAGGGCATAAGCCACCCGATGGATCTCGCCGGCAAGATTCAGGCATTCCGAGACGTTGATGACCCCGTCGCCTGGCAACGTGCCCTTCGAGATTCGTGGAAACGCGGCTTGGACAAATGAACTCCGAGCGTTTTTTAATCGATACCAACATTTTCATTTTGCTGTTCAACAATCGTCTGACAGATCCCCTCCCCGATGGAAAAATCGCGTGCTCAGTTATTACTGAAATGGAATTGCTGTCTTCTCCGGCAATGACTTCACCGGAAGAAGTGTTGATTCGTGAGATGCTTGCCGACATTACTATCTATAGCATCGATCAGGATGTGAAAGAAAAAGCTATTCGTGTGCGACGAAAATCAAGGCTCAAGCTGCCGGACGCAATTATTGCCGCTACTGCTATATGTCACCATGCCGTTCTGGTGACAAACGACAATGCGTTGCAAAACGTGCCGGATCTGAAAAGCCGGCGGTTAGCGGTCAGATAATAGCCCTCAAGCCATACATCGTAAAGACGATGTAGACGGTCTTACCATAACGTCCTGTGACATACCCGGAACAGGCCCTACACTGTTTTAATTAATCACGGCTCGTGCAACGCAAAACCCGCCAACAAGACGCCCCGCTGCTGACCCATGAACAAAGAGTTGAACTCGACCGACGTTTGGATGCATACGAAACAGACAATATTAAAGGCCGTGAAGTCTCCGACGTGGTGAAGACCTTAAAAAAGCAGTTATGAAGTCTATCCCGACTGGCAAGATTCCCTTGAACGGTTAGGCCCTTGGATTGGGGCATTCAGGGAAGCGCGGCTCAGAATATAAATAGCAACTGGAGATTTCTGGACAATGAGATTTAACGTAACGGTTGATCGAGATGAAGACGGGGTATGGATTGTTGAATGCCCTGCAATCCCAGGTTGTGTGAGTCAAGGCAAAACAAAGAGTGAGGCTCTCGACAACATCAAGGAAGCTATTGCGCTGTGCCTAGAAGTACGTGCCGAAAGAGGGATGCCCCTGACCATCGAGACTCTTCAAATAAACGTTGTAGTGGACAAAGATATAGAAAAAGAATACCTGAAACAAAAAGCAGAACAACTTGACAGCGATGGGAGTTGGGACGAACTGATCCCTTTGTGTACAAAAATAATTGATCTGGAACAAGAACCTCATGAAAAAGCGTCGGCATACTTTAAACGCGGTATTGCCTACCGCCACAAAGGCGAACTTGACTTGGCAATAGCGGATTTTACCCAGGCCCTAAGGCTAAACCCAGCTCATGCAAACGCATACATTAGGCGCGGTATCGCATACGACAAGAAAGGCGATCATGACCTAACCATAGCAGACTACACCAAGGTCCTAGAGTTAGACCCTGATAATATGTTCGCGTACCACAATCGTGGCAGGGCATACATCAACAAAAACGACCATGACAAAGCCATAGAGGACTTCAACAAAATACTTGAGCAAGACCCCGCTAATGCGGAGATATATCTCTATCGCGTTCTCGCATACAGCCTCAAAGGCGATTATGATAAAGCGATAGCAGACTGCACCAAGACCCTAGAGTTCAAACCCAATTATGCAAATGCGCACCTTTGTCGCGGTTTCGCATATATCGACCAAGGCGACCAAGAAAAATTTCTCGATGCCTTTAAGGATTTTGTGAAGGCTAATGAATACGATCAAGCCCTGAAAACCGAAGTGCCCGCAATATATGTCGCAGGTCAGATTGCTGACATCTATAAAGACCGTGCCGAAGAAGAGGGAGCCAAAGCCTTTGAACTATATTTCAGGCTATCAGAGGCAATCTCCAATATACAAAACGAACGGTTCTATAGGCCCGGAAATGGCAAAGAAGTTGCTCATTACACTTCCCTTCATGCACTCAAAACGCTAGCCACAAATGAGCATTTCCGGCTTTACAATGCCGATTATATGAACGACCCGGAAGAAGGCCGTGTGTTTTTTGAAATCATGAAAAAATTCGGGATAGAAGACGCAGAGAAGGTTTTTTACAAAAAGAAAGACAAGTCTTATCCATCCCCAGCCTATATCGGCAGTTTTGTCAAGGTGGATGCAAAAGACCCGAAGCAAAAAGACGAACTATTTCTGTGGCGTACTTATGGGAAACACGATGGGCAGGAAGCGGCCGGGGCCTGTCTGATCTTCAAGCACGAATGGACTGTTTTTGGAGAAAAATGTAGCGAACAAATAGGAGCCATGCAACAATTACAAGCGAAACTGCCTATGTTAAAAGGCGATCGTAAGAATCCAGGGGAAAGACAACCGCCAAAACCAGACCTTTATGAAATCGTTTACAGGGACAAGGAAAGCAATCAAGAACTCTCCGAAGAACTGAATGAACTGGCAGAAGCCCTGAAACAAATCAAAGGGCATATAGAAGAAAAAGACGATAACAGCCAAAAGAAACTAAGAGAACTTGTCCGCGATCTGCTTGACGCTATCCGCTTTCTGTTCAAGGCGCGTCACTACCGGGAAGAAAAAGAGGTTCGCGTAGTCCAAGTCCGTTATTATGACAAGACAAAGACGGCACAAGAGCCAGATGACATCCAGGTTGACACGGAACAAATCCCACCGCGTTTTTACCTCGAGACGGACGAAAATTTCCACTTCAGCGAGGTCATCCTCGGCCCCCAAGCGCGTGGAGAGGCTGAATGGAAGCGTTGGCTCAAGAAACGAGACGAAAAACTAATGGTCTATAAATCAGAAATTCCATACGGAAAGCCATACTCTTAACCATGCAACTCAAAAGCTACCAACAAAACGCCCTTGAGCAGTTGGATCGTTGGCTTGCGGCGCTCAAAGAGGCTCATAAAGACGCGGCGGACGGTGAAGAGTTTTACGCGAAAAAGAAAAGACCTGTTCCCGATGAATTGAAAAACTATCCTCGGGCAGCATGGCAGAGCCTTAAGGATACAAACATTCTCCCCGGCATTTCAGACAACGGAACTCTTAACATCCCCGATTACATATCTCGAACCGGCACGTCCGGAGAGCCTATTCCGCACGTCTGTCTGAAGGTGCCGACCGGCGGCGGCAAGACTCTTTTGGGGGTTGCCGCGCTTGAGCGTATCAAGCAGGACACGGGCTTCGTGTTGTGGATCGTACCCACGAGCAGACGCTCAAGGCCTTCAGGACCCGCGAGCATCCGTACAGGCAGATGCTTGAGAGGATTTCCGGCGGCAAGGTCAAACTGTTGCAGAAAGACAACCGCTTTACCCGGCAGGACGTCGAAAGCCGGCTCTGCATCATGATGCTGATGTTGCCGTCCGCCAACAGGCAAAAAGGAAAGGATTTTCTCAAGATATTCCGGGACAGCGGTGGGTACACCTCGTTTTTTCCCGAACAGGACGATTCAACCGCCAACCACGCACTTTCGGAACGACACCCCGACCTGGAAAGAAACAGCACCGCCGATTGGGTGAAGCACAGCCTAATCAACGTGCTGAAATTGATTCGCCCTACCGTGATTCTAGACGAAGCGCACAAGGCGTATGGGCCGAATGACATGAACAACCGTGAGTTCGTCAAGTCCGTCAATCAACTCAATCCCCGCTTTGTGCTGGAACTGTCCGCCACGCCCAAAATCGGTATCAGCAACATCCTGGTCAACATCTCGGGAACCGAGCTTCAAGCCGAGGAGATGATCAAGCTGCCGATAGAGATTCACAGCTTCGACAATTCCGACTGGAAACACACGCTTGCCGAAACACAGAAAAAATTGCAGGAACTGGAAACCGAAGCGCAGAAACTGCAAACACGGGAAAACCGCTATATCCGTCCCATTGCCCTGGTCAGGGTACAGCGGACGGGCGAAGAACAACGAGGGAAAGGGACCATCCATTCGGAGGACGTGCGGGAGCATCTGGTCCAACATCTTGCCGTGCCACAAAACCGGATCAGAGTGCAATCGTCGGAACAGAAGGAACTCGCCGACGAAGACTTGCTTAGCGAAACAAGTCCCGTCCGCTGGATCATCACTAAGGATGCCCTCAAGGAGGGGTGGGATTGCTCGTTCGCTTACATCCTGGCTCTATTGGATAACACCACGGCGACCACGGCCATGACCCAGATGACCGGACGTATCATGCGACAGCCGCACGCACGCAGAATTGCGCAAAGCGATGCCCTGAACCGGTGCTATATTTATTGTTACAACACAGACGTGGGAAAGGCCGTCGACAAGGTTAAGGCCGGGCTGGAAAACGAGGGCCTTACGGGGCTTGGCGATGCCATCAGAGGCGAGGGCGAAGGTGACGCACCACAACCGCAAACCGTCAAGCGACGCCCAAAGTATAAAAAACATCAGATCTTTCTCCCGCAGGTTCTGCACAAAGACGGTTATAGGTGGCGTCCGATTGATTACGACCGCGACATATTGGGCGCGATCGACTGGAGCGGAATCGACGCGGGTGGGGCGGTGAGTCTGGACGACAAGGACACGATTCGGGAGATCATTGCTACAGTTGACGTTCAGGGTGATAAACGTGTCTTCGATGAGGCTTTTGAAACCGGCGAACGGTTACACCTTGACTATTTCGTCCGTCGCCTGACGGACGTGGTGCCCAACCCGTGGCAGGCTGCGCGCATGGCAGCGAACTTCTTGCAAAAGCACACGAAATACAACGATTCAGCACTGCTGAACAACCGGATTTACCTCTCAGAGGTTTTGCGTCGGAATATCAAGAAAAATTTGGACAAGAAAGCCGAGTCGGTTTTCCGCGATAAGATCAAACGTGATGCCATCAGGTTTCACCTCGAAACCGACGAGGGGTTGGATTATGAACTGGAGAAATCGCTTGAGGTCTTCGTGTCCAGCAGGGAAAGAGCGCTTCAGGGTGAACACGGCCGGCCGATACAACAGAGTCTTTTTGAGCCCGTGTATGAAAGCAACTTCAATGTACTCGAAAAAGATTTCGCGCTGTATCTGGACAAAAGCGATTCCATCTCCTGGTGGCACAGGATCGCCGCAAAACAGCAGTATCACCTTCAGGGGTGGAGACGCCAGAACGTCTATCCCGATTTCGTCGCCTGTCGACAAGATGACGGCACACTTCTGATCCTGGAAACAAAAGGCGTTCACCTGAAGGGAAACGAGGATACGGGCTACAAGCAGAAACTCCTTGAAACCCTCGAAGCAGCGTACAACAAGGCCATTGACCGAGGCGAAATGCGAGTCTGCGAGCCTCCTGCTGTTTTCAGGATGATGTTTGAAGATCGATGGAAAGAACAAGTCCGTGAACTTGTTGCGGAATAGCGAAACTCTGACTTGTAGGAGTCTCGATCATAAACTCATGAGACGCGGATGGAATTCTTTTGCCGGGCCTATTGGAATAGGGTTGTGTCTTGTCCTGCTTGCCGGAACCCTTCAGGCGGAATCGCCGGACACCATTCACGTGGGAGCCTTTTCCCACGCGCAAGCGGGGGGACCCTATCCTGATTCCTGGAAGCCCCTCACGTTCCATAAGATCGACGAGCATACCGAATATTCGTTGGTGGAAGACGAGGGGACCGTGGTTGTCAAAGCCGTGAGCCGCGGCTCTTCCTCGGGGTTGACCAGAGAGGTGACCATCGACCCCAAGGTCTATCCCATTGTCGAATGGCGCTGGAAGATCGAGAACGTGTTGCAGAAAGGTGACGTCACCAGCAAGCAGGGCGACGACTACCCCGCCCGGTTGTATATCACCTTCGCGTATGACGAGAGCAAAATCGACTTTTTGGATCAAATACAATATGAATTGGTCCGGGCGCTCCACGGGAAGTATCCCCCGACCGGAGCCATCACGTACATTTGGGAGAGTCAAAGCCCGATCGGGACCATGGTCCCCAATCCGTACACGGATCGCGCGAAAATGATCGTCATAGAAAGTGGGGAGACAAAAGCCGGGCAGTGGGTGACCGAGTCGCGCAACCTGTACAAGGATTATCAAAAAGCGTTCGGCGACGACCCGCCTGCGGTCTCCGGGGTGGCCGTGATGACGGACACGGACAACACGCAGGAATCCGCCGTGGCCTATTATGGGGACATCGTGTTTAAGAAAGCGGCGGGTGACTAGCGAAGGTGGCGGATTGCACTACACTCTTGACCTACTGCGGCTACGCCCCCTCACCCTACCCTCTCCCACAGTGGGGAGAGGGTTCTATGAGTCTATTTTCGCATCAATGACAGATTCGCTGTCTGGTTATGTTACGCTAAACCGACCTGCGGGAATTACCAGTCATCATCAAGGAGGGTATGAACCATGTTGTGGCGAACCGTGAAACAAAACACTGTCGATCATCCAACACCGCCCAGTAATCATCGATCGCGAAGCATCCTCATGATTGTCCAGGCTGTCCTGGTGGGGACGTTGTGTCTTGGCGGATTCCCCGGCGTTCTTGCGCAATCAGAGCAACAAATCGTTGTGACCATTCGAAACTATACGTTCGAAACGACTCAAATGCCTCTTCAATTGCACCTGCCAACCGTCATCCACCTGCGAAATACGGATGATGTCCGGCACGATTTCAGTTCAGAAGTGTTTGATGGGAGTCATACCCGCGTTGAGGCGCTGAATGCGATTTCTTATGGCAGAGGAATTCGAGGAGTCTATATTGAACCCGGAGGCGACATCGCCATTCGCTTTACCATTGAGAAACCCGGACGGTACCAATTCAAATGCTCGATCCATGAAGGCATGAAAGGAGAAATCCTTTTGATGTCGGCAGGTTCCGCGTAGGCTCGTCGTCAGACCGGAGGAAAAGGCCAAAGACACTGGATTCCCGATCAGAGCCGGTCCTCGACGTTTGTCATCGTGGACCGGGAAGGACGGAAAGAAGAGCATAGGAGGGGGATAGGAGGAAAGGAAATAGACCCCCTTACAGCAGATTCGGGGAGAGCCAGCGTTCCACGGTGGCAACGTCCATTTGCTTGCGCGCGGCGTAGTCTTTCACCTGATCATGGTCAATCTTCCCCACGGCGAAGTATTTGGCTTGGGGATGGGCAAAATACAGGCCGCTGACCGACGCGGCCGGAGCCATGGCAAAGGTTTCCGTCAAGTGAATGCCGGTGACCTTTTCGGCCTCCAGCAAGTCGAACAGGATCCGTTTTTCAGTGTGGTCCGGGCACGCGGGATAACCCGGAGCCGGACGGATTCCCCGATAGCGCTCCCGGATCAGGTCCTCGGCCGACAGGTGTTCTTCTTTGCCGTACCCCCATGCCTTGCGGACTTCCCGGTGCAGCCATTCGGCAAACGCTTCCGCAAGCCTGTCGGCCAACGCTTTTGCCATGATGGAGTTGTAATCGTCATGATCTTTTTCGAATCGCTCACACAGGGCCTCGACCCCGATTCCCGTGGTCACCGCAAACCCGCCCAGGTAATCCGCAAGCCCCGTTGACTTGGGCGCGATAAAATCCGCCATGGCGTAATTGGCATCGCCTTCCGGTTTTTCGAGTTGTTGGCGAAGGGTGTGGAAGGTTGCCAGGACTTCCGAGCGCGATTCATCCGTATAGACTTCGATATCATCGCCCTCGCTGTTGGCCGGAAACAATCCATACACCGCCCTGGCCGTGAGTAATCGCTTTTCGAGAATTTCCTTGAGTAATACCTGAGCGTCGTCAAACAACTCTTTGGCCCTGCTCCCGACGATCGGATCTTCGAAGATTTGGGGGTATCTCCCTTTCAACTCCCAGGTATGGAAAAAGGGCGACCAGTCGATCACCGGCACCAGGTCGCTTAACGGCTGATCGTCGATCACCCGCGTTCCCAGGAAACTCGGCGTCACTCTCTCCGACGTGTGCCAATCAACCGGGGTCCGCCGTTGCCGGGCCTCTTCCAGCGGCAACAGTTTTTTCTGTGTTTTCTTGCCTTCATAGGCTTCACGCGACTGCCCCTGTTGTTGGCGAACCTTTTCCACAAAGCCGGGCTTTTCTTCTTTGCTCAACAGTTGCCGGACGACGTTCACGGCCAACGAGGCATCCGTCACGTGGACGACGGGCTCGGGGTAGCCCGGGGCGATCTTGACGGCCGTGTGGGCTTTGCTCGTCGTGGCACCGCCGATGAGCAGTGGCACGTCGAAGCCCTGGCGGGCCATTTCTTTCGCGTTGTACGCCATCTCCTCCAACGACGGGGTAATCAGGCCGCTCAGGCCGATCATATCGACCTGCTCCTCCTTGGCTTTGGTCAAAATCTTTTCGCAGGGCACCATCACCCCGAGATCGATCACCTCGTAGTTGTTGCACCCCAACACCACACCGACGATATTCTTGCCGATGTCGTGCACGTCGCCCTTGACCGTGGCCAGCAGCACCTTCCCTTGCGCCCTACTTCCCGACGCTTCCTTTTCCTGATCCATGAACGGCAGCAAATACGCCACGGCTTTTTTCATCACCCGCGCGCTCTTGACCACCTGCGGCAAAAACATTTTTCCGGCACCGAAGAGTTCCCCCACGACGTTCATGCCGTCCATCAACGGACCTTCGATGATCTTGAGCGGTTTGTCATATTGTTGCCTGGCTTCTTCCACGTCTTCGTCGATGTAGTCCACGATCCCTTTGACCAGCGCATGCGAGAGCCGTGCCTCCACGGTGTCTTCCCGCCAGGCATCGGCTTTGACGACCGCCTTGCCTTGCTGTTGCACGGTTTCGGCGAAGTCGACCAACCGCTCGGTCGCGTCGGGCCTTCGATTCAGCAGAACGTCCTCGACCAAGTCCAGCAAGTCCTTGGGGATCTCCTCATAGACTCCCAACTGGCCGGCGTTGACGATGGCCATATCCAGACCGGCTTTAATCGCGTGATACAGAAACGCCGAGTGCATAGCCTCACGCACGACGTTGTTCCCGCGGAACGAGAAGGAAATATTGCTGACACCGCCGCTGGTCTTACAGTGCGGTAACGTGGCTTTGATTTGTCGAACGGCTTCGATGAAATTGACCGCATAGTTATTGTGCTCTTCGATGCCCGTGGCAACCGTCAGGATGTTCGGGTCGAAGATAATGTCCTGCGGAGGAAACGCCATGTCTTCCGTCAGGATCTTGTATGCCCTGGTGCAAATCTCCACCTTCCGGTCGATGGTATCGGCTTGCCCCGTTTCATCAAATGCCATCACCACCACGGCTGCGCCGTACCGCTTGACCAACCGGGCCTGTTCCTTGAATTTTTCCTCGCCTTCTTTCAGGCTGATGGAATTGACCACCCCCTTGCCCTGCACGCATTGCAGCCCGGCCTCAATCACCGACCACTTCGAGCTGTCGACCATGAGAGGAACGCGGCAAATATCGGGTTCCGATGCGATCAGGTTCAGGAACCGCACCATGGCGTTCTCTGAATCCAGCATGGCTTCATCCATGTTGACGTCAATTAACTGCGCGCCGCCCTCCACCTGCTGCCGGGCTACCGCCAGGGCTTCCTCGAACTGATCCTCGCGAATCAACCGGGAAAATTTCGGTGAGCCCGTGACGTTCGTGCGCTCTCCGATGTTCACGAAGTTCAACTCGGGCCGGATCGTCAACGGTTCCAACCCGCTCAACCGCGTGTCATGATCGGGTTCGACCACCGCATGGGGAGGCAGATCGCACACCGCCTCGGCAATCGCGGCAATGTGCTCCGGCGTACTCCCGCAACATCCGCCCACGATGTTCAACCACCCGTTCCCGGCAAATTCCCGCAAGTCCTCCGCCATCCGTTCCGGTGTTTCGTCAAACCCCCCGAAGGCATTCGGGAGCCCCGCATTAGGATGGCAAGTGATGTACACCGGGGCCCGTTTCGAGAGTTCCTCGATATAGGGACGCATTTGCTTGGCCCCCAGGGCGCAGTTGATCCCGACACTGAAGGGATCCGCATCGGCAATCGAATGCCAAAAGGCTTCGATCGTCTGCCCGGAGAGCGTTCGCCCGCTTTGATCGGTAATGGTCACGGAGACCATGACCGGAATAGGCACTCCCTGTTCCTGACGATATTGGTCGATGGCAAAAAAAGCGGCCTTCGCATTGAGCGTATCGAAAATCGTTTCCACGAGAAGCAGATCGCTTCCGCCCTCTACCAGGCCCCGCACCTGTTCGGCGTACGCCTGCCGCAACTGTTCAAACGTCACCGCGCGAAACGCCGGGTCATTCACGTCCGGCGACATGGATGCCGTCCGGTTGGTGGGCCCCAGCACCCCGGCCACGAATCTGGGCCGCGACGGGTCCTGTTTCATCACCGCATCCGCCGCCTTCCTCGCCACCGCGGCCCCGGCCACGTTCAACTCATACGCCAAACGCTCCATTTGATAATCGGCCATGGAGATCGCCGTGGAGTTGAACGTATTCGTTTCGATCATGTCCGCGCCGGCTTCCAGATATTCCCGGTGGAGCGAGCCGATGAGTTCCGGTTGGGTCAGCACCAACAGGTCGTTGTTCCCTTTCACGTCACAGGGATGCGCGGCAAACCGCGTCCCTCGAAAGTCCGCCTCCGAGAGGTTTCGTTTCTGGATCATCGTGCCCATGGCGCCATCCAGCACGAGGATCCGCCGGTGAAGCCGGTCTTTCAATTCCTCAATGCGGGCTGTCGGACTCATTGCGTGATTCTCATAAAATCAGAACAACACGTCATCCAAATAATGAATGCAGACTTCTACCTTTGATTCTTTGATCACGCGCACAGGGATCTGTTGAAGGACTAAAAAAGATTAGTTGCCTTGTGCCGGCCTTTCCACCACGTAGCGATGGGTCGGCAAGACGTTGGGGATAGGTCTCTGCGTTATGACGAACAAGCTGGGGGTTTCTTCGGTCTCGTTTTTAGTCTGTTGGTTCAGTTTAGATGGTTCAGAAGATGAGCAGATATCTTCCACAGTGTAACTCCTTGAGCGACCTATAAAGATGAGGCCAGCAGGGTCCGTAAGCTTTCGAGTTTTAGATACGGCATTATCTCTATCCCAAACGAAGGCAGCCATCCCGACATTGTTATTGGAAGACGATAAACACGTATCCTGAATATCGGAGCGCCGATAGCCGTAAAGTGAAACCGTGGGCTGAAGATGTTTTGGGTACAAATACCACTGTGCAACCCATATCCCCCTAGTCATCAAGTCCACGTCTTCGACCTGGTTACTCTCAAATGTGGGGGGCCTTTCTGAGGGTATAGTTGGCGATTGGCTTTGTGCGTCGCCAATCACAGCAAGGGACAAAAAGCCTAGGCACACGAACATGGCCGGTAAGAGTCGGCTAAATGTTTTCATTTCCAACATAGGTTTATGTCTTCTTGTCTTTGATGTGTGTTCACTACGGGGAGATTCCTGTTTTTTCGGACACACTCAGAACCTCTTTCACTATCAGTGCTACTATCGCGGGTGGGGTTAAACCCGAAAAGTAGAGTCTCATTGGGGAATATCCACCATCCTTCCAACTTCCGAGCCATGCGAAGAGTAGGGAAAGATGAAAGACGACCGACGGCAATATGATGGGCTCGGTCACTACGAACAGAGGGAGGTTTTCTTTTAGAGCAGGAATGACGATCACGAAGAAAGTCACGGAACCCGCAAGCGCCATCAAAAACCGCTTTCCCTGTCCCCAGCCTGAGTTGACAGGCTCCATCCATTGTGCTCGTAGAAGTTTCACCCATTCGGCCAACTCGCTGCTAAGTGAAATCGCTCGGGTCTCTTCGTTAGATGACGGTTCGGGATTAACTTCCTGATTTTGAGTCATAATTTATGTTATCGCTTTCCTCCAATCAACGCAAACCCGTTTCTCCAGAAGTGTAGAGAGCACATAATCTGTCCGGTCTTGTAGCACATAATCTGTCCGGTTTTCATTGGATGCAGGAGGAGGCATCGAATGAGACGGACAGCATGGTTACAGGAGACACGCATGGCACGATTTGAGGAGGCGTATGGGGGCGGGACGGAGAGGCGGCT
>MKWU01001644.1_pt1 | contig 37438 bp, 29 predicted proteins | sample 809101 | NCBI WGS metagenome assembly MKWU01 (sample SAMN05860141, study PRJNA318959) | sponge metagenome | host: Aplysina aerophoba | place: Slovenia: Piran, Adriatic Sea, Gulf of Piran | collected 2013-05-07
ACCCGGCTGACGAGCGCAGCCCTCGGCCATGACATCGGACGTGAAGCCGGGTTTCGGGACGGCCAGAGGCATGCGCTGAGAGACAGAAAGTAGCGCTTTGTCACGCAACTTTATGTGTACTCGGTAGGGCTAGGCGGCGGCGGGTTCAGCCGCCCCCGGCGGCCGCATCCGCACCGTCCGTTTCCTGTTCGACCCTGCTGGCCGTGGTCACCAGGGGAATGTAGACGGTCATTTCGGTAAACGACCCGGCCTCGGTGTCCACCTCGATCCTGCCCCCGTGCTCCCGGACGATGTCGTTCGACAGCGCGAGCCCGAGCCCGGTTCCCTTGTCCGTGGGCTTGGTGGTGAAGAACGGGTTGAAAATCTTGTCGAGGACCTCGGGGGGAATACCGACGCCGTTGTCACGCATGCGCACTTCCACCTCGTCGTCGAGCTTGCGCGTCGAGATGCGCAGGAGCGGCTGGTACGCCTCGGTCTCCTCGCCGGCCTTGCGTGCTTCCTGGACGCGGCGCCGTTTCTCGTTCGTCGCGTAGCAGGCATTGCTGACCATGTTCAGGAACACCCGTCCGAGATCCTGCGGCACCACCTCGACCTCGACCATGTCGGGGTCGAGATCCTGGCTGATTTCCATCTGGAAATCGGTGTCGGTCGCACGCGCGCTGTGATAGGCGAGCCGGGCGTGCTCGTCGAGCAGCGTGTTGACGTTGGTCGGGAACCTGTCACCCGACCCGCGGCCCATGAGCAGCATGCTCTGGACGATGCTGTCGGCCCGCTGGCCATGATGGCGGATGATGTCGAGGTTGCCCTTCAGATCCTCGCGAATGTCCTGGATCATCTCCAGGCCTTCCTTCTGCTCTTCGTTGTCATTGTCCGGCTCACCGACAACCGCCTGGAATTCCTCCATCATTTCATCCATGAGTTCTTGCGAGCTCTCGGCATAGTTCTTGATGAAGTTCAGCGGGTTGCGGATTTCGTGCGCGACCCCGGCGGTGAGTTCGCCGAGTGCTGCCAGCTTCTCCCGCATCACGATCTGGTCCTGGGCCGCCTCGAGGTTGCCCATGGTGTCCTCGAGTTGCTGGTTCTTGCTCTGGAGTTCCTCCGCCAGCTTCTCGACCAGGTTGAGTCGCTGCACCTCGAGCGCGTGTCGGCGGAACACCTCGAGCGCGGATGACATTTCGGAGATCTCGTCGCGTCCGGAGACCTCGACCGCCTCCTCAAGGTCGCCATCCGCCATGCGGCGCATACGCGACGACAGCAGCGCGATACGGCGCACCAACACCCGCCCGATGAACAGCCAGCCGATCAGCACCGCGCCGATAACGCTGAGCAGGCTGAGCACCAGAAGGATGCGCTGCCCGATGGTAATGGCCTCCGAAGACGCCCTGGTCGCGTCCCGGGCGCTCGACTGTGCGGTGTCGACCAGTCGGCCGGTCTCGAACAGCAGTTCGTTGGCAAGGGCCCGGTTCTGGAGCAGCAACGCCCTCTGACGCTTCAGGACCCCGAATTCCTGGGCCCGAAGCACGAGGCTGCCCCGCTCGCCGGTGCCCAGTTCCCGCAACCCCCGGTAGGACTTGACCAGATTGTCCTTGAGCTGGCCCTCCCCGAGGTTGTCGAGCCGGCGGCGGACGTCGCGCTCGACGGCGTCAAGGCGTTCTCGCAGCGGCTCGAGCCGTGTCTCGTCCCGGACATTGAAGACGTTGCTGACGATCTGGTTGTACACCGCCGCCATGGAGTGGAGTTCCTCAAGGATACGGTATCGCGTGAATACTTCCTCGGACAGGTGTTCATCGGACGGAGCCGGCGGTTCTCCAAGGGTGTGGTATCCGGTGACGGCATAGAACAGCTGGTCGTCAATCGCCGGCACGAGCAGTCCGGTCAACTTCCGGTACGCGACGGCGATCTCGTCCCGCAGCTGGTCGCGCTCCGCCTCCAGGGCAAACCGGGCACGGACCGCATACTGGACCGCCGCGATGTTGTCATCGAGCGCCCTGCCCCAGGCAGTGACGCGCCGGGCCTGCGGATCGTCGACTGAAAGCGCGTCCAGCCGGTCGCTGAAAGTCTTGCGGTCCTGCAACACGGTGCCAGAGACCCGGTCGAACTCGGCATCCGATGGCGCGCTGACCAGCCGCGGCGCCGCGGTTGCCAGCGCAGTGCCGCCCTGGGCAATGGCAAAGGCGGTGGCAAGCGCCGGCACACTCTCGTTGGTGACCCGCGACTGCACCTCGCCGACCCTGCTGAAGAACACCCAGCCGACCAGACTCGCCGCAACGGTCAGAACGACGGCAGCACCGATACCCAGGTAGAGCTGGGTCGAGATCCGGGACCACGTGTCCACGATCCGTTGCAGCCAGGGTTTCACTGCGACGCACCCGTGAACAGCGTATCGACCTGGCGGTACTCCCCGGCCTCGTCGATCCGGGTCAGGAACACCGCGTCGGATCCCTGGTTGTCACCTTCACCGAAACGCATCCGGAATCCGCTCATGTCAATGTCCCCGGCCTCGTACAGGCTGTTGACGAAACACTCCCGGTTGAGTCGCCGTCCGCAGGCCTCCAGCGCCATGACGGCCATGCGGCCGGCCAGATACCCCTCGAATGACACGAAGTCGGGAACCGCGTCCGGTTCGTAGGTCGCAAGTGCCTGCCGGTATTCGGCCGCAATTCGCGGCTTGTCGGCAACCGGTGACGAGACCACCTGGGTTACGTACACGCCGACACCATCAGACCCGAGTTCGCGGACCAGCGCGCTGGTACCGACAAAGGAAATGGTCAGGAACAGTGGCGAGAACCCGATGTGGTGCGACCAGGCAATCATGCGCGCCACCGGTTCGTAGGCACCGACCAGAACCACCGCCTCCGGCTTCCCGGTCCGCAACTGCAGGATCGCCGACTTCACCGCCGTGCTGTTGCGCGGATACACACCGGTCGAGACGAGCGCCATTCCGCGCCGTTCCAGCGCACGCTGAACACCGTGGAGTCCTGCCCGGCCGAAGGAATCGTTCTGGTAGAACACACCGATCCGGGACACCTCCAGATCCCGCACCAGGCGTTCCACGATCTCCTCCGTTTCCTGGTAGTAGGATGCGCGCAGGTTGATCACGTTCTCGAGTGCCGGATCGCGCAGGAACTGCGCTCCTGTGAAGGGCGCGACATAGGGAACACCGGCTGCGGAAGCGATGGGGACCGCGGACCGCGACGTCGGCGTTCCCACGGCGCCGATCAGCGCAAACACCCTGTCCCGGCTGATCAGGCGGCGCGTGTTGGTGATGGCGGCTTCGGGCTCGTACGCGTCGTCATGCGAGATGAGTTCGATCCGGCGCCGGTGGACTCCGCCGGCCTGGTTTGCCTCGTGGAACGCAGCCTGGATGCCGAGACGCATCGACTGTCCCAGATCCTGGGCCGGGCCGCTGAAGGCCGCGGACTGTCCGAACCGCACCCGGCCCGGGTAGACTCCGGTCTCGAGTGCCTGCACGGCGGGAAGCCCGGCGACGCCCGTGGCCAGCACAAGCACGACCAGAAACGCCCGGTTCAGGCTTCTCGCCATCGGTCATCTCCGTTTGATCAGGCGGGCCCGGTTGTAGTTGCCATCCCGCGTGTACGTGGCCTCGTCCACCAGTGTCTGGACAAGGTGGACACCCAGCCCGCCGATCGCCCGGTCTTCGAGCGCCGAGGTCACGTCCTCGGTCGGTGCCTCCGTGAACGGGTCGAACGGTTGGCCCTGGTCGACGATCTCGATGACAAGACGCTCCGGCGTCGAGTCAAGCCTGACCTCGATGTCATGCCTGTCCATGCCCTCGGGGAACCCGTAGTTCATCACGTTGATGACCAGCTCCTCGAGGATCAGCTTCACCTGAAAGGACAGCTTGGCGGACCAGTCCTGCTCGGCTGCAAGCTGTTCGACCGCATCGTCCATTCGGCGCAGTTCCTGCAGGTCAGGATGCAGAAACAGCTCCACTCGCCCGGTCACGAGCCGTCCCTTGAGCGGTACAGTGTCAGACACGTGATGTCGTCGAACTGCGGTGCTGCGCCGGTAAACTCGCGAACCGCATCGAACACGTTCCGGTTTGTCTGCTCCGCGTCCGTCGGCGGCGAACCCAGGAACAGCGCGATCAGCCGCTCGAGCCCGAACTGGTGCTGGTCCTCATCCTCCGCCTCGGTCACGCCGTCGGTGTAGAGAACCAGGGATTCCCCGGGTTCGAGCCGGATCCTGCTGGCCGAATAGTCGGCTTCGGGCAGCACGCCCAGCGCGATCCCCTCTTCCGTCCGATCAAGCGTCGTGGCGCTTCCGTCGGCATGAACCAGGAGCGGCAGGTTGTGGCCTCCGTTCGCGTAGACGAAATCACCTGTCCCCGGATTATACACGCCGAAGAACAGGGTGACGAACATCGCCGTCTCGTTGTTGTTGCAAAGCAGCTGGTTGACTTCCTTCAGCACATCGGCGGGACCGCCGGAAAACCCGATGGTCGCTCCCTTCAGGAGCGTGCGGCTGGACATCATGAACAGGGCTGCCGGAACCCCCTTGCCCGATACGTCCGCCACCGCGATGCCCACCCGGCCGTCTGGCAGCGTGAGGACGTCGTAGAAGTCGCCGCCAACGCTTTGCGCCGGCTCCATGTTCGCCGAGATCTGGCAATTCGGAAAAACGGGAAACTCGGTCCGCAGCACGGTCTGCTGCATGCTGCGGGCCACCTCGAGCTCGTTGTTCAGCACCACCAGCTTGTCACGCGACTCGAGCGCGTCACGAATCATCTCGAGGTGGCGCAACGTCCGCTTGATGGTGACCTTGAGGTCCTCGAAATCGAGAGGTTTGGTCACGAAGTCGAACGCGCCGCGGTTCATCGCGGTGCGGATGTTCTTCATGTCCCCGTAGGCCGAGATGATCACGGAACGGATGTTGGGATCGATCTTGGGGATCTGCTCAAGCAGGGTCAGTCCGTCCATTTCCGGCATGTTGATGTCGGACAGGACCATCTCGATCTCGTTGTCCTCGTTCAGGCGCTTGATCGCCTCGATCCCGTTGGATGCGAAGACGAACCTGTAGGTCCCGGACCTGATCTCCCGGCGCATCCGCTGCAGCATCAGACGTTCCAGGTCCGGCTCGTCATCAACCACGAGAATCTTGCGGCCTTCCCTGCTCATGACTGCTCCCACGCTCCACACTCTTGCGACGTCGTCCGGCGCGGCAGCGACAGCATTTCGCAATGCTTCCGTGCCCTGTTTCCTGGGTGATACTCGGACCATGGGTAACAGCGCCGCGAACCGCAGACAAGATGTTCACGCAGGCTCGGGCGAACCCAGCAGTTCCGCATAGTACCCGTCAGCCCTTTCCCCGGTCTCCCGGATCGACTCGACCAGCACGTTGAACACCTCGGCGCCGCAGGACCGCCCGATCACGTTGCGCGACGCCACCGTCGCCGTGTCCTGGTCAAAATCACCCTCGGCGGCAAGTCTCAGGATGCCCTGAAGGTTGTGCCACAACCGCGCTGCATCGGCGAGGTCTCCCGCGGCTTCCGGGGAAATCACGCCGATCGTTCCCGCCGTCTCGAAGATGGCGACCAGGTCACCGGCGAGGATCTCGGGGTGGCTCGAGGCATGTGCCAGCTGCAGGTACTGGGCGATGAACTCGACATCGAGCAGACCGCCCGGCTTGTGCTTGATCGACCAGGTGTCGCTCCTGCCCTGCGCCTTGCGGATCCGGTCGCGCATGTCCCGGATGTCGCGGGCCAGGACATCCGGGTCACGCTTGCGGGCGAGGACCCCCGTCCTCACCTGCTCGAACCCGTCGTCAAGTCCGCCGTCAGCGTAGATCACGCGCGCCCGGGTCAGCGCCTGGTGTTCCCAGGTCCATGCCTGTTCGTTCTGATAGCTCTCGAAAGTCGTCAGCGAACAGGCAATCGGTCCCTTGTTGCCCGACGGTCGCAGCCGCATGTCGACATCGTAGAGCTTGCCCTCCGCGGTCGGGGCGGTGACCGCGGCGATCAGCCGGCGGCACAGCCGGGCGTAGTACGCGTTAGCGACAAGAGGCCTTCTGCCATCCGACAAGGGCTGGCCCGGTTCATGATCGTACAGGAACAGCAGGTCGAGATCCGAACTCACGGTCATTTCCCTGCTGCCGAGCTTGCCGAACGCCACCACGGCAATGCGCCCGCCGGGCACCTCGCCGTGATCCGCGCGGAACTCTGCAAGCAGCCGGGGGATCAGCAGATTGAGGCTGGCGTCGGCAATGCCGGAAAGCGGGCGCGCGGCCTCCAGCGGTGTGAGCAGACCACGCAGCATGTGCAGGCCGACCTGGAAGATCTTCTCGTGCGCCCACCGGCGCACGACGTCGAGCAGGTCCTGGAAATCCGCCGCCCGGGTTGCCGCCTCCTCCAGCTGCTCCCGCATCGCGCCCGGACCGAGCTCGTGCAGGTAGAACAGCCTGACCAGGCCGCGGCGCGCCACTTCGGCGAGATCGGGATCAGGGCTGATGTCATCGGGCAGCGCCAGGTCGGTGAACTCGCGGCTGAGCACGCTGTCGAACAGTGTCGGATGGCGCGTGAGCCACTCGGCAAGACGCGGCGCCGAACCCATGATCTGGACCAGCAGGCCGAGCAGTTCCGGGCGCGCCGAGAGCAGCGACAGCAACTGCACTCCCGCGGGTAACCGCGAAAGGAAACCATCGAATCGGCGCAGCGAGGCGTCCGCGTCGGGCGCGGCCGCAAACGCGGCCAGAATCGCCGGCGCCAGCCTGGCAATCAGGTCGCGACTGCGCGGGGTCCTCAGCGCCGGCACCGTGCCTGCCTGCCAGCGCAAGATCGTGTCATAGACCCGATCGGGCTCCTCGTATCCCATCTGCCCGACGGCCTCGACCGTGGCAGTGCGCGTCTCCTCACCCGAAAATTCCAGCGGGCGCCCAGGCGTTGCGGCCAGCCGGTCCTCGAACAGGGCACCGAAGTGCCGTTCCACGGCCTCGCTGTGGCCACGCATCAGGGCCTCGAATTCACCGGTGGAACCGAAGCCCATGAAGGCGGCGAACTCTTCCAGCTTTTCGTCGCTGTCGGGCAGGGTGTGGGTCTGCTGGTCCTGTACCATCTGCAGCCGGTGCTCGACCTGCCGCAGGAACCCGTACGCCCGGCGCAGGTCGTGGACGGCTTCGGAGGATACCCGTCCCTGCTGGGACAGCAGATCAAGGGACTGCAGCGTGCCGCGGGTCCTCAGACCGGGTGACCGCCCTCCCCAGAGCAGCTGCTGGGCCTGGACGAAGAACTCGATCTCGCGAATGCCGCCCCGCCCGAGCTTGACATTGTGGCGATGCAGCGTTCCGTCGGTATCCGCGTGCGCGGCGTCGATCTGCTGCTTCATCGCCCTGATGTCCTGTGCGCCGGCAAAGTCCAGGTGCCGCCGCCAGATGAACGGATGCAGCTGTTCGAGGAAGTCCCGGCCCGCGGCGGCGTCGCCGCCGATGGCCCGCGCCTTGATCATCGCGGCGCGTTCCCAGTTCCGGCCCGACTCGCGGTAATACTTGAGCGCGAACCCGGTTGCGACCGCAGGCGGAGTGGAACCAGGGTCCGGGCGCAGCCTGAGGTCGGTGCGGAACACGTAGCCCTGGGGCGTCGCCGACCCGATGATGCGGACCAGGCCCTGGGCGATCCGCACGAACATGCGGCGCGTGTCGGTGCGACCGGTGGCCGGAACCCGGTCCTGGTCGTAGAGCACGATGAGATCGATGTCGCTGGAGTAGTTGAGTTCCCGGGCCCCGAGCTTGCCCATGCCGAGCACGACCAGTCCCGAACCGGTCTCGGCCTGGGCCGGGTTGGGCAGCGCCAGGTTTCCCGCCCGGTCAAGGTCGAGCAGCAGGGAGCGGCAGGCGGCCCGCACCACCGCCTCCGCAAAGTCCGACAGGGTCCCGGTAACGGCCTCGAGTGGCCAGGCGAGGGCAATGTCGGCGAGCGCGACGGCAAGCGCGATCCGCCGCTTGGCCGCGCGAAGACGGACCATCAGGTCGGCCTCGGACAGCGGTTCGGAACCGGCAAGCCTGCCGATGCCGGCCACCACCCCGGCGCAGGCCGTATCCGGTCCCTCGATCAGCAGCCGGCAGGAAAAGTCCTGTTCGCCGATCAGGCAGCGCGTCAGGTACGGACTGTAAGAAAATACCGTGGTCAGAAGCGGGGCCACGGCATCGTTGTCCCGGGCCTGTCCGGCCACGGTGCGGACCTCCGGGTCCGGGTTCTGTTCGGCCGCCTCCCGCCAGCGGTCCCAGGAGATCTCGATCGTCTTCGGATCACCGGGAACGAACCGCGCACCGTGCCGGAGCCAGTCTTGTGCAAGTGCTGCCATGTCCCGCCAGTCCGTGCTAAAGGTCCTGCCGAAAGATGTGGGTGTCCCGCAAGCGGCGTCAAGCACGGCGCACTGCCGGTTCCGGCGGGCCGCCCCGTTCGTTCGGGAGAACACCTGATGGACAGGCAGTTCAGGGTCGTCGTGATCGGCGGCGGGGTTGTCGGCGCCTCTGTCCTCTACCATCTTGCCAGGTTCGGCTGGACCGACGTTGCCCTCGTCGAACGGTCGATCCTGACCGCGGGTTCGTCGTGGCACGCTGCCGGAGGCGTGCATGCGCTCAACGCCGATCCGAACATGGCGGCGGTCCAAGCCTACACCATCCGGCTGCTGTCGGAAATCGAGCAGGAAAGCGGGCAGGACATCGGAATGCACCTGACCGGCGGGTTGTCGGTGGCCCGTGCACCCGAACGGTGGGAATGGCTGCAGTCGGCGTACCGAACATTCCAGACCATCGGCATAGAGGACTGCCGGCTGATGTCGCCGCAGGAAGTGCGCGAGGTCTGCCCGATCATGGAGACCGGCGACCTGCTCGGCGGACTGTGGGCCGATCGCGAGGGCTACGTCGACACCACCGGAACAGTTCACGCGTACGCCCGGGCAGCGCGCAGGCGCGGAGCCACCGTCATCGAGCACACCCGGGTGACAGACCTGGTGCAGCGCCCGGACCTGTCATGGGACGTCGTGACCGAGGCGGGAACCATCCGCGCCGAACACGTGGTGAACGCGGCGGGTTTGTGGGCCAAGCAGGTCGGGCGCATGGTCGGGCTCGAGTTGCCGGTCGCACCGCTGTCGCACCATTACTTCGTGACCGAGACCATTCCCGAGCTCGAGACCCTCGGGCGCGAGCTGCCCATGTCGGTCGACCTTGAGGGGTTCACCTACATGCGCCAGGACCAGCACGGCATCCTGATCGGCATCTATGAGACCGATCATGCGCACTGGAACGTTGATGGCGCGCCCTGGGACTACGGGTTCGACCTGATCGAACCGGACATCGACCGGATCTCCGACGAGCTCACCATGGCCTTCCACCGCTACCCCGTGCTGCAGACCGCCGGGGTGAAGCGCTGGGTCCACGGCGCCTTCACCTTCTCGCCGGACGGCAATCCGCTGGTGGGGCCGGTGGCGGGGGTCCCGAACTACTGGCTCGCATGCGGAGTGATGGCCGGGTTCCTGCAGGGCGGGCTCGGCAAGTCGCTCGCGGAATGGATGATCCACGGGGAGGCCGAGACCGATACGTGGTCAATGGACATTGCGCGCTACGGCGCATTCGCCTCGAACAGCTCGTACATCCGCCAGACCACCGGCCAGTTCTATTCGCGCCGGTTCGTGATGAACTACCCGAACGAGCAGCTGCCGGCAGGCCGGCCGCTCAACCGCGCACCGGCCTACGAGGCCATGGACCGGGCCGGAGCGCTGTGGGGCGCGAGCTGGGGACTCGAGGTTCCGTTGCTGTTCGGACCGTCGGGGTTCACCGAGACCCCGTCGCTGCGCCGGTCGAACGCGTTTTCGATCGTTGCCGACGAGTGCCGGGCCGTGCGCGAGCAGGTCGGACTGCTGGACATCACCGGGTTTTCGCGCTTCGAGGTCACCGGACCGGATGCCGAATCCTGGCTGGACCGGCTGCTTGCCGCCAGACTGCCCGGGCCGGGCCGGGTCAGGCTCGCCCCGATGCTGTCCCCGTCGGGGCGCCTGAAGGGCGACCTTACCGTCTTCAACTGGGGTGACGGCACCTGGTGGCTGATGGGATCGTACTACCTGCGTGCCTGGCACATGCGCTGGTTTTCCGACCGGACCGACCCGGCGGTCGACCGGGTTGCGGTGAACGACATCTCCGACGGCATGGTCGGCTTCTCGCTTTCGGGTCCGAACTCCGCGGCGGTGCTCGAGCGGCTGGTCGAGCGGGCAAACGGTGACACCCTGCCCGCGTTCATGGGCTGCTGCAGCCTCGATGTCGGACTGATCCGCGCCCGGGTCGGCCGGCTGTCGGTCACCGGGGAGCACGGCTACGAGATCAACTGTCCCGCCGGGGCCCATCACACCCTGCGCGAGATCCTGCTCGAGGCCGGGTCCGATCTCGGGCTGCGGGAGTACGGATACTACGCGCTCAACTCCCTCAGGCTGGAGAAGAGCTTCGGTATCTGGTCGGCCGAGTACACCCAGGGCTACACCCCCGGGATGACCGGCCTGGATCGCTGGATCGACTTTTCAAAGCCGTTCATCGGGCGGGACGCGGCGCTGCGCGAGCGTGAGCAGAACACGGCGTCGCATCGTCTGGTCACGCTGGCGCTGGACACCCGGGACGCCGACGCCACCGGGTACGAACCGGTCTGGGCCGGCGACCGGCGGGTCGGGTTCGTCACCTCCGGCGGATACGGCCACACGGTCGGACTGAGCCTCGCCATGGCCCTGGTGGAGCCGGAGTTCAGCGAAACCGGACAGGACCTTGTCGTTCACGTGGTCGGAGAGGCCTGCGGCGCCCGGGTCATCCGGCCGTCGCCGCGTGACCCGGCGGGGACCTCCATGCGCAGGTAGGTGTTCGATCGATGCTCCTTCGACCATGCCCGGGCCGTGACGCCGCGGTGACGCCTGCCCCGCATCCGGCCGGCCGATGCCGCCCGCCGCCGTGCCGCCTCGGTTCGAGGCCGGCTGTATCAGGCGAGGTCCGCGATGGCGAGTGACGCCGGCAGTCCCGTCCGCTACCAGGTCGACGAGCGCCCGCCGCGGCTGCTCGTGCTCGGGCTCGGACTGCAGCTCGCGATCCTCTCCGTTGCCGGCATCGTGCTCACGCCCGCGATCGTCATCAGGGCCGGGGGCGGCAGCGAGCAGTACATCGTCTGGGCGGTGTTCGGGGCGGTACTGGTCAGTGGCATCACCACGATCGTGCAGGCTGTGCGCGTCGGGCGGATCGGCGCCGGGTACGTCCTGCTCATGGGAACTTCCGGCGCCTTCATCGCGATCTCGGTCACCGCCGTCGCCGAGGGAGGGCCGGCCCTGCTGGCAACCCTGGTGGTCATTTCCTCGCTGTTCCAGTTCGTCTTCGCGGCCCGGCTGACCTGGTTCAGGCGGGTGCTGACCCCGAGCGTGACGGGAACCGTGATCATGCTGATCCCGGTGACGGTGCTGCCGATCATCTTCGAAATGTTCGACAAGGTGCCCGAGGGAACCCACGCCGCAGCCGCGCCGGTCTGCGCCGTCGCGACCTTCGCCATCATTACCGGGATCTCGCTGCGGGCGCGGGGCGTGCTGCGACTGTGGGGCCCGGTGATCGGTGTCGTCGGCGGCTCGCTGATCGCCGCCCTGTTCGGCCTGTACGACTTCGATCGGATCGCCCAGGCCGGCTGGATCGGACTGCCGGACCTGGTGTGGCCCGGTTTCGATCTCGGGTTCGGGCCGGCGTTCTGGGGTCTGATGCCGGCGATCGTCCTCGTCACCCTGGTCGGCGCCATCGAGACCGTCAGCGACTCGGTCGCGATCCAGAAGGTTTCCTGGCGCCGGCCACGCGCGGTCGACTTCCGGGCGGTCCAGGGTGCGGTGGCCGCCGACGGCGTCGGCAACCTGTTGTCCGGCCTCGTGGGCACGGTTCCGAACACCACCTACTCGACCAGCATCTCGGTCACCGAGATGACCGGCGTCGCGGCCCGCAGCGTCGGTGTTGCCATCGGTATCATCTTCCTGCTGCTTGCCGTCTTCCCGAAGGGAATGGCGGTGGTGCTTGCCATCCCGGGACCGGTCGCGGGCGCCTATCTCACGGTGCTGCTGGCACTGCTGTTCGTCATCGGTGTGCGCATCGTCGTCAACGACGACCTCGACGTGCGCAAGGGCGTGGTCATCGGCGTGTCGTTCTGGGTCGGCACCGGATTCCAGCACGGGCTGATCTTCCCGGAGCTCACGGCAGACTTCGCCGGCGGCCTTCTGCAGAACGGCATGACAGCGGGAGGCCTGTGCGCACTGCTGCTCAGCCTGGCGCAAACGGTGACGCCGGCCCGGCCGGGACGACCGGCTGGCCCACCGGCTCGACGCCGCGATCGAGGAGACGGTTCACCTGCTGATCGAACTGCCCGGGCAGGTGCCGCGTCGCCTGAGCCTGACACTGCGCGCCGAGAACAGTGGTGCGGTGCTCGAATTCATCGCCGCCCCGGGCGAACGGAACCTCGAGGACCTGATGACGGTGCTCGGGGAGAAACGGGCCGACCCGACCGACGCGGGTGAGGTGTCGCTCAGGCTCCTGCGGAACGTCTCCTCCTCGGTCAGGCACCAGCAGTACCACGACGCCGACGTGGTCACGGTCAGGGTCAGCGGACGGCCCGGCACGTCCGGGCATGCTTGACCCGGCGCTTGCGGGCGGGACACTGTGACGCTCGCTGGCAAGACAGGGGATGAGCAAAGGCGATGTCGCACGACCGGACACTGACCTTCGGGTTCACCGCCGCGGCCGCAGCCGACGATGTGCCAACGCGGCGCGACGCGGACCGCTACGCCCGGATGGTGCGGGAGTGCCGGCTTGGCCATTCGCTGGGCTACGACTGCGCGTGGGTGCTGGAGCACCACTTCACCGACTACTTTCCGACCCCGAGCCCGCTGCTGGTCATGGCGCATCTCGCCGCTGCCTGTCCCGGGCTGTCGCTGGGTTCCAGCGTCATCGTGGTTCCGTGGTATTCACCGCTGCGGCTTGCCGAGGAAATCGCGATGATGAGCCATTTCTGTACCGGAGAGCTGCACCTGGCCGTGGGCCGCGGGACCGCGAAGCTCGAATACGATGCCTACGACATCGACATGACGTCGGCACGCTCGCGCCTCGGCGAGGCCATGCAGGTGATCCGCACGGCACTTGAGGGCGAACCGTTCGATCACGACGGCGAACACTACCGGATCGGGCGCACGGTCAGGCTGCGCCCGGAACCAGTGCGGGACAGGATCTACTTCTACGGCGCCGTCGGCAGCCGCGAGAGTGCTGCCGGCAATGCGGACATGGGACTTCCTGTCCTGCTCAACACCCAGTTTCCGCCGCAGGCGCTGCAGTCCATCATCGATGCCTGGCAGGAACGCGCCGACGGGCTGGGCCTCGATCCGGGTGGATACCGGCCGTTGTCGACCAACTGTGTCATCGCCGACAGCGACGACGAGGCGCGCGAGGGTGCGCGGCACTACCTTGCGGCGTTCTTCGCGCTGCAGGCGGACCACTACGAGGCCGATGCCGACCACTGGAAGGACATCGAGGGGTACCGGCAGTTTTCCCGGAGCTTCGGAATGCTGCGGACCCTGTCCGACCCCGCCAACCTTGACCCGTTCCTCGACAACCAGCTGATAGGCTCGCCCCGGACGGTTTCCGGGCGGCTGGAACAGTACCGGGACATGGGGTTCGACCATGTCATCATGAACTTCGCGCGGGAAGGCTGGCCGGCGGCGATGCGCGAGACCAGCATGCGCCGCTTCGCCACCGAGGTCGCACCGGCATTCAGGACCGGGCCGGGACTGGCGGTCCGATGAGACACGGTCCCGGGCGGGACTGAAGGCGGGAACCCGCCAGGCAGCAGGGATCGGGCAGGACAGGACGGGGGGCGCGGAAACCATGGAGAGTACGGCGCGGCTGGACCACGTGGTCATCAACGTGCGGCAGGACATGGATGCGGCGGAGCGGCTGTGTCGCTCGCTCGGCTTTACGGTCACGCCACGGGGGTACCACACGCTCGGCTCGATCAATCACCTGATGATGTTCGAGACCAACTACTTCGAGCTCATCGGCATCCCCGAGGACGGAGCCACCCAGCGGGCGGACCTGATGGCGGCCGCTCCCGGCATCAACGGCCTGGTATTCAAGACCTCGAACGTCGACGACGTGTTTGCGCAGCTGGTCTCCCTGGACATGGACGGCGAGCCGCCGCACGCCTTCAGCCGGCCTGTGCACCTCGACGGCGAGGATCATCACGCCCGGTTCCGCACCGTGACCGTACGATCCGACGTGTTTCCGGCCGGACGGGTCTACTTCTGCGAACACGGCACGCCCGAACTGGTGTGGCGGCCGGAGTGGCTGGTGCACGACAACGATGTGCTCACCATCGAGGAGGTCGTGGTCGTCACCGAGGATGTCAAGGGTGTCGCCGGCTCCTTCGCGCGCCTGCTGGACGGTGAGGTGACGATGGTCCGCGACGGTGTGCGTACCGTCGAAACCGCCGATGCCAGGCTGACCTTCCGCCGGCCGGCCGGCTACCGGGCGCAGTACGGAGACCTGGCCTCGGACATGGCCGGACGGTCGCAGATCTTCGGCTCTATCGTGTTCAGGACCGCGTCGCTGGCCCCGCTCGCCTCGATCCTGTCCGGGCTCGAGACCCCGCCGCCCCATGCAACCAGTGCCGGCAGTATCGTGGTCCGGCTACCGGAGTACGCATCGGTGCTGGAGTTCCTCGGCCCCGAGGACTGATCGGCCCGCCGGGCGGACAGCGTCCCGTGCCACGGGTCCTCCAGGCAATGGCCGGCGCCCGCCACGGAGGCGCCGAGGCCTTCTTCACCCGTCTGGCACCTGCCCTGCATCGCGCCGGACTCGACCAGGAGGTGGTGATCCGGCGTGACCGGGCGCGGGCCGACACCCTGCGTGACGCCGGGCTCCGGCCGCACGAGCTGGCCTTCGGAGGACCGCTCGACCTGCTCACGCCGCTGCGGCTGCGGATGCTCGCAAGCTCGTACCGGCCGGACCTGGTGCTGACCTGGATGAACCGTGCGACGACCAGGATGCCGGCAGGTCCGTGGCAGCACGTGGCCCGGCTCGGCGGATACTACGACCTGCGGTACTACCGGCGCTGCGACCACCTGGTCGGCAACACGCCCGATATCGTGCGCCATATCGTTGCGGGCGGATGGCCGGTCGACCGCGCCCACTACATTCCGAACTTCGTCGACAGCCGGCCCGGAGCCGCAGTCGCCCGCCCGACGCTGGCGACACCGCCGGGAGCACCGGTGTTGGTGGCGCTCGGCCGCCTGCATCCGAACAAGGCGTTCGACACCCTGATCCACGCGCTGGCCCTCGTTCCCGAGGCGGTCCTGTGGCTGGCCGGCGACGGCCCGGAACGCCAGCGGCTCGAAGACCTGGCGGTGGCCACCGGCACCGCGGCCCGGGTCCGGTTCCTGGGCTGGAGGAACGACACGGCGGACATCATTGCTGCGGCCGACCTGCTGGTCAGCCCGTCGCGCCACGAACCGCTCGGCAATGTCATCCTGGAGGGCTGGGCACAGCGCCGCCCGGTCGTGGCAACGCAAAGCGCCGGTGCCCGGCACCTGCTGGATGACGGGCACACCGGTCTGCTCTGTCCGGTCGATGACGCGCCGGCGCTTGCAGGCGCGATCCGGACCGTGCTCGGGGACGCGGACCTGGCCTCCCGCCTCGCCGCGGCCGGTGCCGCAGCCTGTCACGCATCCTTCAGCGAACGCGCGGTGGTCGACGCCTGGCTCGACCTGTTCCGCCGGATCACGGCCGAACGGTCGTGTGCGCCGTGATGGGGCGCGCGGTGTCCGTGCGACGGATTGACTCGGCTGCAGCCGAACTGTCATATACCGGCTCTCCGACGAGGCGGTCGGGCCGGGGTTGGCCCGTGCGGCGGGAAACCGGATGGAGGCTCCGACCCGTGGAGGCTGACAAGCGCCGGTGCCGGCACCGCGGTTACCGCGTCCGGCCCGGGGACATGCAGGAAGCGTCCGTGCGCCGCAAGCAATTCTCCGCCCGGTCATGAGACTTGCCCTTTTCCTGATGCCGGCGGTGATGATCGCGCTGGCCGTGCTCCCGGTCAGCGCCTCGGCGGCGGACAGAAAGGTCGAGCGCCAGTCCTACGGCGAGGCGATGCGGTGGTACCGCGAGCGCGCCGAGGCCGGAGACCCGAAGGCACAATTCTATTACGGCCTGGCACTCGAGAACGGCGCCCAGGGCAAGCTGGACCCGGAAGCGGCGGTCGAGTGGTACGCGCGCGCTGCCGCGGGCGGTCATGCCATGGCGCAGTTCAAGCTCGGTCTGATCCGCCAGTTCGGGACCGTCGGTGCGGCCGACCTTGTCGAGGCACGCCGCCTCTACGGCCTTGCCGCCGCCCAGGGGCTCACCGAGGCGGCATACAATCTTGCGGTGATGCTGGAGGACGGCACTGGCGGCCCGGTGGACCGCACACGCGCCCGTGAGTTGTTCGAGGCCACCGCGCGCGCCGGCTTCGGCCTTGCCTTCCTGCACCTGGCCAGGCTGGCCGGAGACGGTGACGATCCCGACCTGGTCCGCTCCCTGGCTTGGGCGCTGCTGGCGGAACGCGCCGGCGTGGCCGCCGCCGAAGCGTTCGGCGACACGCTGCGCCACTCCCTGACCCCGGAACGGGTCCGGCAGGCCGAGGACCAGGCGTCCGCCTGGAGATAGCCGGGATGCTGCGCCCGCAGTACCTGCCGTTTCTTTCCGGGCAGTACCGGATGGCGATGGGCCTGCAGTCCCTGGACCCGGGCGACTGGATCGAGCCCGACGAGAACCTGGTCGGCGAACTGGAGGAGAAGGACCGGCTGCTCACGTCCCGCCACGCGGACGTGTTCCAGTGCCGTTCCGGCAGCCGTCCCGCCCAGCAGGAGACCCTCGATCTGCTGATCGACCACATGGTCCGCCACCATCCCGGCCTGCTGGTCCGGAATGCGGATGGCGTGACACTTCCACCGACCGGCAGAACCTATGTCCTCGACGACTGGCGCGGCGCTCCTCTCGACCTGGCGGGCCGGCTGGTGCAGGAGGATTTCCTGCTGCTGTCCCCGGGTGAGCGGGGATACGTGCTCGAGGCCGCCTCGCTGTGCTTTCCGTCGCGCTGGCGGCTGGCCGAGAAGATGGGCCACGTGCTCGCGGACATCCACGAGCCGGTGCCGGGCTACGCCCAACGTCTGGCGCGGCCGGTCGACCGCTTCTTCACCCACCTGTCGGAAGCCCGCCCGGTCTGGCGCGTCAACTGGTCGGTCACTGACGACCCAACGCTGTTCCAGACCGTGCGCCATACCCGTCCCGGTGTCGCCCTGATCACGCGTGGCGACGCCGGGGAACGCCTGTGGCTGCGGTGCGAACGCCAGACCCTGCGCCGGTTGCCGGTGAGCGGCTGGGCCCTGTTTACCGTCAAGACCCATGTCGACCCGATCGCCACGCTGCGACGGCACCCGGAAGCGGCGGCGGCACTGGCCGGGTCGATCCGCAGCCTGCCGGCCGCCATGCAGGGCTACAAGAACATCGCTCATTTCCGCCAGCCGCTGCTCGAGTGGCTGGACGCCGCGGCTGCCGGCTGCTGAGGCGGGTTACGGCGCCGGGCGGTTCCCGTCCTCACCGGCGAGCCGGTCGCGCAGCACCGTCTTCAGGATCTTGCCGTAGTTGTTCTTCGCCAGGCCCTCGACGAAACGGTAGGCCCGCGGCCGCTTGAACCGGGCGATGGACTCCAGGCACAGCCGATCGAGTTCGTCGGCGGTCACGGCCTCGCCGGGGACCGGCACCACGAAGGCCACCACCTCCTCACCCCAGTCGGCGTGCGGCCGGCCGATGACCGCGCATTCGAACACCGCCGCGTGGGTCAGCAGCACCTCCTCGATCTCGCGCGGATAGATGTTGGTTCCGCCGGAGATGATCATGTCCTTGGAGCGGTCCTTGAGCGTGAGAAACCCCTCGCTGTCCATGGCGCCGACATCCCCGGTCCACAGCCAGCCGTCGCGCAACGCCGCCGCCGTTGCCCCCGGGTTGTTCCAATAGCCGGCCATGACGACATCGCCCCTGCAGGTGATCTCCCCGACCTCGCCCGGCCCGAGTGCCTCTCCGTCTTCGTCGACGATTCGCACCTCGACATCGGTCCGCGCGATGCCCGCCGATGCCAGGCGCTCGTGCCAGCGCGGGTGGCCGCGGTCCTCGAACAGGCGTTTTGGTAGCACGCTGATGGTCATCGGCGCCTCGCCCTGGCCGTAGATCTGCACGAAGCGGTTGCCGATGACCTCGAGGGCACGCAGCGTGTCGGCGAGGTACATCGGGGCGCCGCCATACACGATGGTCTTCAGGTTGGTCAGGTCCGCCGTGGCGAGGGCATCGGAATTCACCAGCCGGGTCACCATGGTCGGCGCCAGGAAGAAGCTGCACCCGGGCCATGTCCGGATCAGCGCCAGCGCCTCGTCAACGTTGAACCCGCCGCTTTCCGGGATCACGTTGTTCGCACCGCGCGCCACGTGGGGAAGCGCGTACAGGCCCGAGCCGTGGCTCATCGGCGCCGCGTGGATCATGCAGCCGGCCGGGTCGATGACATCGACGTCGGCGAGGTAGTTCATGGTCATCGAGTACATGTTGCGGTGCGTGAGCATGGCGCCCTTCGGCCGGCCGGTTGTCCCGGAGGTGTAGAACAGCCAGGCGAGGTCGCCGGGCCCGACCTCGGCCAGCGCCACCGGATCGCCGTGGGCACGCGAGCGGTACTCGTCGGACCCGGCGACCAGGACCCGGGGTTCGGGGGACAGCGCGGATACCGCCTCGCCCACGGCGGCGACCAGGTCTTCCGACGCCACGACCAGCCGCGCGCCGCTGTCCTCAAGGATGTAGGCGAACTCGCGCGGATGCAGCCTGGCGTTGACCGGCACCGCGGCAAGCCCGGCATGCCAGCACGCGTAGAGGACCTCGAGATAGGCCACGCAGTTGGTCATGACCAGCGCCACCCTGTCGCCCCGCTCGAGACCCAGGGATCCGCGCATGGCGCCGGCGAGCCGGCCCACCTGCTCGGCCAGTTCGCCGTAGTCGAGGACGACACCATTGCCGTGGGACACGGCGGGCCGCGCGGCATTGGCCTGCGCCGCGCGCACCAGGGTTCCGGCAATGTTCATGATTGCGGCCTCCCGCCACTCGATAACGCGTCCGTTCCGAATACCACAATGCGGCGTCATCCGGTGGGGTAGAGTGTCGCGCGGCACCGGCACCGCGCCCCGGGGCCGGTTGCCCCGCGTCGTGGACAGACCACCGGAGGCTGGCGTTCCACACTGGACACCGAAAGTATAGCGGGCAGCTGCGAACCGGGGACATCGCGCAGGGACCAACCCTCCGGGACTTCGGATGCGGGACACGAGGGAGAAAGTTCCATGAAGATCAGCACCGTGCGCACCCGTCACCTCCGCGCGCCGTGGACCGAACCGCCCCGGTTCGGACCGGTGGTACCGGAGACACGCGACATCCTGGTGGTCGAGGTCGAGACCGAAGACGGGATCACCGGCATGGGCTACCTGCTGCTGCTGCGCGGCGGCGTGCCGACCGTGACCGCCTGTCTGCACGAACTGGTCATTCCCGAGATCGTCGGACGCGATGCCACCGACATCGAAGGCATCTGGCAGCACCTGTGGCGGCGCACCTACTGGATGGGCCGCATGGGGGTGACGGTCATGGCGCTCTCGGCGGTCGACATCGCACTGTGGGACGCGCTCGGCCGCAGGACCGGGCTGCCGCTGCACCGGCTGTGGGGCCATTGCAACGACTCGGTGCGCGCCTACGGCAGCGGCTGCTGGCGCGGCTACGGCCCAGAGGGCATGGTCGATCGGGCGCAGCGCTACGTTGCCGACGGGTTCGACGCCATCAAGATGCAGTGCGCCCACCTGTTCGACCGGCACCAGGACGTGCACAACGTCGCGCTGATGCGCGAGGCGCTCGGTCCCCGGGCCGAGATCATGATCGACTGCAACATGGGCTGGACCGCGGACGAGGCCATCGTCACCGGCAGGCAGTTCGAGGAGTTCGATCTCTACTGGCTGGAAGAGCCGGTGGTCTGCGAGGACTTCGCCGGCTACGCCCGCATCGCCGACGCGCTCGACCTCAGGATCGTCGGCGGCGAAAGCCACTTCACCCGGTTCGACCTGCGTCCGTTCTTCGAGCACCCGCGCATTCCGATCCTGCAGCCGGACGTCATGCGCGGCGGGCTGACGGAGCTGCGCAAGATCGCGACGGTCGCCGACACCTACGGCATGACCATCGCGCCGCACCTGTTCCCCGAACTCATGATCCAGATCATGGCCTCGATCCCCAACCCGAGTTGGCTGGAATACGTCAACTGGATGGACGATGCCTGGATCGACCCGGTACTGCCGCATGCGGGGATGGTCACACCGCCGGAACGCCCGGGCCACGGCCTCGACTTCAGGCCGGACTTCCTCGCGGAATTCCAGGTCGGCTGACCGGGGACTACCCGCGCAGCCTGAGACCGTCGGGATCGAAGGGCGGGCGTTCGAGCACGACCGCCCGGTGCGCAAGACCAAGCAACGCAACATCGAAGACCGCACCGGCGGCCACATGGTCGGTGTCGATGAAGGCGAGCGCCAGCGAGGCGCCGGCGTGCCAGCTGTAGGCGCCGGAGCTCACCCGGCCGACGGCCGCTCCGCCGTCGGGCAGGAAGATCGGTTCGCCGTCGGCCGCATCCGCGGTGCCGGTCTCCACCTCGAGCATCACCAGCTTCTCGCGCGGCGCCCTGTCGCGCAGGCCCAGCCAGGCATCGCGGCCGAGGAACGCCGGCTTGTCGTCGCGGACCAGCCGTGCAAGCCCGACCTCGTGCGGCCAGTACTCCGGCGAATACTCGCGCCCCCAGCTTCCGTACCCTTTCTCGACCCTGAGCGAGAGCAGCGCGCGCGAGCCGACAGGACGGACACCGAAATCCCCGCCCGCCTCGAGCAGGGCAAGGAACAGCTCCCGCTGGTCCTTCTCGGCGACGTAGATCTCCCAGCCGAGGTCGCCGCTGAAGGACATCCTCAGGCCGATCGCATCGAGCCCTCCCACCGTCATCTGCCGCGTGCGGGCGAACCCGAAGCTCTCGTTGGACAGGTCGGTGTTGGTCAGCCGCTGCAGGATCCTGCGGGAGTCCGGCCCGGCGAGATTGAACCCGGCAAGTTCGGCGCTGCGCGAGCGCAGTTCGACCTCCGGCGGCCTCGGCACCATGGCAAGCAGACGGCGGTGAAGCCCTTCTGCCGCGCCCGACCCGATCACCAGGTAGCGTTCCTCCTCCAGACAGGTGACGGTGAAGTCCGCGGCAACGCCGCCGCGCAGTCCGAGCACGGGGGTGAGGCAGGAGCGGCCCGGTTCGGCCGGGACCCGGTTCGCCACCACCCGGGGGAGCCAGTCCCGGGCCCCGGGGCCGCTGACCTCGTACTTGGCGTAGGTCGAGATATCGAGGATACCCGCCCGTTCGCGTAACGCCCTGCACTCCTCGCCGACCGGTTCGAACCAGTGCTGGCGTTCGAACCCGGCACTGTCGCGCGGGTCCACGCCGGGTCCGGCGTACCACAACGCATGTTCCCAGCCAGAATTGAGCCCGAACACCGCCCCGCGATCGCGCTGCTCGTCCCGGGCCGGACGCACGCGGACCGGCCGGCCCGCCTCGCGTTCCTCGTGCGGGAAGTGGATCCTGAACCGGTTCGAATAGCAGTCGAGCGCCCTGGCCCGGACGAATTCCCTGGTGGTCCAGCCGTCGTAGCGCGCCACGTCCCACGGAAACAGGTCGAGCTCCGGCTCACCCTCGACGATCCACTGTGCGAGCACCTGTCCGAGGCCGCCGCACTGGCTGAAGCCGGGAATGATGCCGACGCAGCAGTAGTAGCCCGGAAGGTCCGGAACCGGGCCGAGCAGTGCAGCCGCATCGGGCGACCAGATCATCGGACCGTTGATGACCCGGCGGATCCCCGCGGTCTCGAGTGCCGGCACCCGTGCGCAGGCCCGCATCACGTTCTCGGATATCCGGTCGAGGTCGTCGGGGAACAGTTCGTGCCCGAAGTCCTGCGGCGTGCCGTCCTCGGCCCAGAACCGCCCGTCACGCTCGTAGACCCCGACCAGGAGCCCCTGGCCTTCCTGGCGCAGGTAGTATTCGCCGTCCCGATCTGAGACCGAGGGCAGACGGCGGTCGAGGGCGGCAACCTGGGGGATGGTTTCGGTCACGAAATACTGGTGCTCCATCGGGACCAGCGGCAGGTCGAGCCCGACCAGCGCACCGACTTCCCGCGCCCAGAGCCCTGCGGCATTGACCACCACCTCGGTCCGGATCATTCCCTTCGGCGTGACAACCTCCCAGCTGCCGTCACCCAGGGCCTGCGTGCCGGTCACGGGCGTGAAGCGATGAATGACCGCCCCCCTGGCGCGGGCGGCTGCGGCGAAGGCCTGGGTGACGCCGGACGGATCGACGTTGCCGCCGTCGGGCTCGAACATCACGCAGCGGATGTCGCCGAACTCGACCAGCGGGTGCATGTCCCGGGCCTCGGCGTGCGACAGTTCGTGGAACTCCACCCCGAAATAGCGCGCCTTGGCCGCCTGGATTCGCAGCTGGTGCTCGCGCTCGCGGGTCTGCGCCAGGTACAGCGCGCCCGGGCGGAAGATCCCGCAGCTCTGTCCGGTCTCGCGCTCGAGTTCGTCATAGAGTTGCATCGTGTAGTACTGGAGGCGCGAGATGTTGTTGGTATCGTGCAGTCCGTGGATGTTGGCCGCCGCGTGCCACGTCGATCCCGAGGTCAGTTCGTCGCGCTCGAGCAGCACGATGTCGTTCCAGCCCAGCCTGGCGAGGTGGTAGAGAATGCTGCATCCGACGACACCACCGCCGATGACAACGGCTCGTGCTTGGGAGGGCAGGTCGCTCATTGGGACGGCTCCGGGAGTGTGGACGGCACGGTGCGGGGCAAGCATATACGTGGACACGCCGGTACGCGAAAGACCCGACCGCGAGCCCCCTCGCCGTACCGGTACGGAGTGACCCGGTGATCCAGACCATCAGCCAGAAACCGCTCGCGGCCGTGGGCATGTTCTCGCTGGCCATCCTGCTGATCGCGGTAGTCGACACCACCTGCAAGGCGTTCACCGACGAGTTGCACGCCTTCCAGCTGGTCTGGGGGTACTTTCTCGGGGTGGCGATCACGGTCACCGGCTACTTCACGGCGCGCCGGCAGCGGCTGGGGGTTCTGTTCGCAACCCGGCGCCGGGCGCTGCAGATCTGCCGCCCGGCGCTGCTGGCCGGCTCGGTTTCGACGCTGTTTCTCGGGCTCACCTACCTGCCGATCGCGGAGGTCACCGTCATCGGCTTCACCGCCCCGCTGTTCATTACGGCATTATCGGTGGTGATACTCAAGGAGCGGGTCGGGCCGCACCGCTGGGCGGCCGTAGCGGTCGGGCTCGGCGGCGTGCTCATCGTCGTGCAGCCCGGTGGCGCGCTGTGGCACTGGTACTCGATCATGCCGCTGGTCAGCTCCATGTTCTTCGCCATGTTCCAGATCGTCACCCGGATGCTGGCGCGGACCGAGTCGAGCGACACCACCCTCGTCCATACCGGGCTCGGAGCGTTGTTCTGGACCAGCCTGCTGGCGCCGCTGGTATGGACGCAGCCCAGTGCGCACCACTGGCTGGTGTTCCTCGGCACAGGGTTTCTCGGTGCGTTCGCCCACATGCTGGTGATCGCGGCATTCCGCCGCGGCGAGGCGTCTCTGATCGCGCCCTTCAACTACACCAAGCTGGTCTGGGTGGTCATGCTCGGCTACCTGGTCTTCGGCGACATCCCGCATCCGGAAACCTGGATCGGGTCGGCAGTGATCGTCGCCGCCGGCTGCTACGTGCTCTACCGCGAGCGGCGCCGGCAGTGACCGGTCAGTACGATCTCGGCAGTCCGAGGACCCGTTCCGCGAGGAAGCTCAGTACGAGTTGCGGACTAACCGGCGCAATTCGCGCGATCATGATTTCCCTGAGGTAGCGTTCGACCTGGTACTCGCTCGCGTAGCCGAACCCGCCGTGGGTCATCACCGCGGTCTGACAGGCCTCGAACCCGGCCTCGGCGGCGAGGTACTTGGCGGCGTTGGCCTCTGCCCCGCAGGGCTGTCCGCCATCGAACAGCCACGCGGCCTTCTGCATCATCAGGTTCGCCGCCTCGAGTTGCGCCCAGCACCGGGCGAGCGGGTGCTGGATGCCCTGGTTCTGGCCGATCGGGCGGCCGAACACCCGGCGGTCGGCGGCGTACCGCGAGGCCCGGTCGACCGCGACGCGACCGATGCCGACGGCCTCAGCGGCAATCAGGATCCGTTCCGGGTTGAGGCCGTGCAGGATGTAGCGGAAGCCCTTGCCCTCCTCGCCGATCCGGTCCTCGGCCGGCACCTTGAGACCGTCGATGAACAGCATGTTGCTGTCCACCGCCTTGCGGCCCATCTTGTCGATCTCGCGGACCTCGACGCGCGAGCGATCGAGGTCGGTGTAGAACAGCGTCATCCCTTCGGTCGGCTTCTCCACCTCCTCGAGTTCGCTGGTCCGCGTCAGGATCAGCATCTTGTCCGCCACCTGGGCCGTCGAGATCCAGATCTTGTTCCCGTCGATGACGTAGCCGTTGCCTTCGGGCCGGGCCCGGGTCCGCAACCGGGTGGTATCCAGGCCAACATCGGGTTCGGTGACCGCGAAACAGGCCTTTTCCCGGCCCTCGATCAGGGGCGGTAGGAACCGGCGGCGCTGATCCTCGGTGCCGAACAGCTCCACCGGCTTCAGGCCGAAGATGTTCATGTGCAGGGCTGATGCGCCGCTCAGCGCCGCCCCGGACTCCGCGACCGCCTGCATCATCAGCGCCGCCTCGGTGATGCCGAGACCGGCGCCGCCGTAGGCCTGCGGCATGGCGATACCCAGCCAGCCATCACTGGCGAAGGCCCGGTAGAAGTCCTCGGGGAACCCTCCGTCCCGGTCGCGCTCGAGCCAGTAGGCGTCGTCGAAGCGCCCCGCGATCCGCAGGATGGTCTCGCGAATGGTCTGCTGGTCTTCGGTCAGGCAAAACTGCATCACGACGATCCCTGGCTGGCTGGTGGCGGCTGGTCGGACGCGGAGTAGTCGACCACGGTCTCGGAAATGCCGTAGCCGGCCTCGATCGGGATCTTCAGGTGCCGCTTGCCGTCGATCTCCCGGACATCGGGCTGCACGGTCACCACCGGGGTGGCGGCCGCGGTGTGCACCGCCTCGTCGGCGGTTGCCGAGCCCGCCACCTTGCGCAGGTTCATCCGGGTCGGAAACACCACCCGGCGCAACCCGGCCTCGGCCTCGGCGATGGCCGTTTCCGGGCGGATCCACAGTGTCTCCAGCGTCTCCCAGCCATCGTGCAGGGCAAGCTGGCCGCGAGGAGCGCGCGCAACCAGGAAGTGGGTGTCGAAGCGGCGTCGCCCACCTTCCGGCGTGATCCAGTGTGCGAACCGCACCAGCCGGTCACTGGCGATCTCGAGCCCCTCCGCTTCGGCGATGTCGAGCAGGCTCACCGAACCGTCCAGCAGGCCGGCGCGGTAGCGGGCGCTGATCCTTCTCGTCCTGTCGCTGCCGATCAGTTCGCTTGCGCCGGGTTCGCGGGCGAACAGCAGGTTCGCCTCCTCGAACACCTCGCGGACCCCGGCCACCCTGATTGCACGTTCGTCGTCGGGCACGCCCCCGCCCAGCGCACAACGCCCGGCGCGAACCACCTCGTGGTCCGCACGGTCGACCTTGCCACCCGGAAACAGCAGGGCGCCGGCGGCGAAGTCGGCCTTGTGCGTGCGCTGCACCATCAGCACCTCGATCCCCTGTTCGGTATCCCTGAGCGCCATCACGGTCGCGGCCGGAACCGGTGTCACGGGGCGTGCGGTCACAACGGGCTCTCCCCGGAGAACTTCGGCGTACGCTTCTCGAGGTGGGCCTCCAGCCCCTCGCGGGCGTCGGGGCCGGTAAAGCCGAGCATCTCGAGTGCGGTCGAGGCATCGAAGGCCGGGCCCGCCATCCGGTACCAGTTGTTGAGCGCGTACTTGGTCCAGCGGATGGCGCCCTGGGCGCCCTCGGCCAGCGAGACCGCGGTCTCGAGCGCCCTGTCCTGCAGTTCGTCGTCGGGCACGCACAGGGACACCAACCCGATCCGTTCCGCCTCCCGGCCATCGATCGGCCGGCAGGTCAGCAGCAGGTACTTGGCCTTGGCCATGCCGCACAGCAGCGGCCAGTTGATCACCGCGCTGTCGCCCGCCGCGACACCGAGCCGGGTATGGCCGTCGACGATCCGCGCCCGTTCACCGGCAATCGAGATGTCGGCAAGCAGGCCGGCGACCAGGCCGGCCCCGACGGCCGGGCCGTTGATGGCCGAGATGATCGGGCGCGAACAGTTGATCACGTTGTAGACCAGGTCGCGGGCCTCCTTCCAGGCGCGCGCGCGCGCCTCGTGATCATCGATGATGGAGCGGATCATCCCGAAGTCGCCGCCGGACGAGAACGCCTTTCCGGCGCCGGTGAGGATCACCGAGTTGATCGAACTGTCGGCGTCGATGTCGCGCCAGACATAGGCCAGCTCGCGGTGCCCGGTCTCGTCGAGCGAGTTGTAGGTCTCGGGGCGGTCGAAGGTAATGCGCAGCACCTTGTCCGCCGGGCGGTCGAACCTGAGTTGCCGGTACTGTGAAGGATCAAGCGTCATGGTCGCTCCATTGATCTGCGCCGTGGCAGCCTGGCCACGGCGGTCCCCGTGACCGAGAGTTCCCCGTCCTGGTTGCGTGCTTCCTGGGCGATTCTGACCAGGCCCTCTCCGTTACGCTCGAACCGGTCGGTCACCGTGGCGTTGATGAACAGGGTGTCGCCTTCCGGATTGTGACGACGGATCCGGGCCGACGACTTGACCAGGAAGCCTGTGTCCCCCATCCAGTTGGTGATGTGGTGCGTCATCCAGGAACAGCGTTCGGGCCCGTAATCATAGGCTCCCGGCGCGCCGACCGCACGTGCAAACTCCGGTTCCCAGTGAACCCGTTCCGGGCAGTCGGGGATGTTGAACCGGTTGGCGATACCAAGACCCGGATGCCGGCTGACCTGGCGCCACGCCAGCTTGTTCGCCCGGATGTAGAGCCCGCCCCAGCCCTGGGCGTAGGCGATGAAGCCGGTCACCGTCATCGGACCCTTGACCATGCTCGGCAGGGCGTCGCCGACGGCGGTGTCCTCGTACCAGCGAGGGGTCGCACCGCGGATCTCCTCGGCGGCATACAGCGCGAAGATCCGCTCGAGCTCCTCGTCGTCGTAGCGCCTCTCGCCTTCGAGACCGGCGTATTTCGTCCCGCTTTCGCGCGCCGTGTCGCGCTCCGTGCGGAAACACCAGCTGTCGCATTCGGCAACCAGCAGTCCGTCCTGGTTGAAGAAGTCGACGTGATAGATCTGGCGGATCGCACGGCCGGCGAACCGGGTCGTGTGTTCGACCAGGTCCTTGAGCCGGGACTCGGTGGTGATCTCGTCGTTTCGCCGCACCGGGTGGTGCCAGGTCCAGTCGGCGCCGGCCCACATGGCGTGGACGCCGGGCAGGCCGCCGACGTAGCCCGACGCGATCCGGCTGGTCGCGAACAGGAACGACGGTGGAGCGATGATACCGCCGTGGCACGAGCCCCGGGCATAGTCGGGATCGCACCACAAAGGGTTGTCGTCACCGATTCCGTGGGCGTAGTGGCGGATGGCGTCACGCGTGGCTTCGTGGCACCACGGTTCCGGGTCCCGCGAGATCCGCACGCCGATCCGCTGGCGAAGCTGCGCAAGCGCCTCGTCCGTGATCCTCGGAAACCTGCCGGTCATGCCGCTGCCTCCCGTTCCCGCAACACCCGGCGGTTCACCTTGCCTGCCGGGGTCTTCGGCAGGTCGACGACGCAGTCGACCCGACGCGGCCGCGCATGGCGCCCGAGCCGGTCAGCGACAAAGCCGGAGACTTCCTCGGCAAGTCCGTCCTCGCCAGCCCGCCGGGTGACGATGAACACCGCAACCGCCTGGCCGCGCTCGGGATCGGGAACCCCGATCGCCGCCGCCTCCTCGATATCGGGATGATGCAGCAGCACATCCTCGATCTCGATGGCGCTCAGCGTCCAGCCGGCCGACAGGATCACGTCGTCCGCGCGGCCAAGGTGGTAGAAGTAGCCGTCGGCATCCATGCGACCGAGATCCCTGACCCCGACCCAGGCGCCCGAGCGGCGAACGGCGATCTCGCCGACGGCGCCGACGGGACAGGCAGCGCCGTCGCGGTCGCGAACCGAGACCTCGCAGCCGGGAAGCGGCCTGCCGAGTGCGCCCGGGCGCACCTCGTGGTCATCGGCGCCGGGGTAGTCGGCAATGATGACGCCGACCTCGGTGGTGCCATAGATGCTGCACAGGTCGGTGCCGAAGGTGCGGCCTGCCCAGGCGGTGGTCGCCGCGTCGACCGGCTCACCGGTAAACGACAGCTTCCTCACTGCGAAACTCCGGCGTGCGGCGCGGGACCGGGTACGCATCATCCGGTAGTGTGTCGCCGCGGCACTGAGCGTGGTGACCCCGAGACGCTCGATCACGTCGAGCAGCCGATCAGGGTCGAACTTCCCGGCCCACCCGGTGATCTCGACCCCGAGTGCGAGCGGCGCGATGGTCCCGTGCCACAGCCCGTGGCCCCAGGCCGGCGAGGACGGGCACAGGAACCGGTCGCCCGGCCTCACCCCGGTTGCGTAGAGTGCCGCGATCATCACCGTGACCACCGCCCGGTGCCGGTGACGCACCGCCTCCGGCATGGCCCGGGAGGTTCCGGAGGTATACTGGAAGAGCGCCATGTCGTCCGCCGCGGTCGCCGCTGCGAACACGGCGTCCCGCCTGCCGAGTTCGGCGAGGAGCCCGTCGTCCGCCAGCACCGTGGTCACGCCGCAGGTACCCGCGAGCCGCCCCAGGCCGGGGGCGAGGATCAGCAGCGAGGCAGAGCAGTCCGCGAGCCGCGCGGCCAGTCCGTCCGGTCCGAAGGCGGTAAACAACGGCACCGCGACCGCGCCGGCCTTCATGACCCCGAACAGGGTGGCGTAGAATTCAAGCGAGGGCTCGAGCATGATCGCGACTCTCTCGCCCGCCCCGATACCGCGTCCGGCGAGCCAGTTGGCGGTCCGTGACGCAAGGTCGGATACCGTCCCGAAGCTGTAACTCTCGATGCGGCCGTCGCCGCGGGCGATCCTGATCGCCACCCGGTCACGGGGATGGCGGTCGAGGCATTCGTGAGCGATGTTGAGCCGGTCCCTGTCGCCGTCGAACAGCTCCCACAGGGCGTCGCGGCTACACAGCCGCTGTGCGTCGGTGTAGGCCAGATGATCGACGAGCCGATGTGCAGCCATGCGCCGGCCTACCCGCCGTCCCCGGAAGCGAGTTCGGCCACGGTTGCCTCGGGCACCCCGGCACGGAGCAGCACCTCGGCGGTATCGGCCCCGAGCAGCGGCGCGCCGTGGCGGATGGTACCGGGGGTGGCCGAGAACGACACCGGGACCGCGGTGGTCCGCACCGCTCCCTCGCTCGGATGGTCGATGGTGCGAAAGAACCCGGTCTGCTGCAGGTAGGCGTCCTCCAGGATCCCCTCGAGATCGTTGACGGGTCCCACCGGCACGTCGACCTCCTCGAGCCGGCGGCGGACCTCCTCGGTGGTTCGCTCGGCGAGGGCGGCGGCGAGAAGCTGTTGCAGTTCGACGATATTGGCCGCGCGCTGCGCCATGCGCGTGAACCGTGCATCCTCGGCGAGGTCGGGACGGTCCACGGCCCGCAGAAGCCGATCCCACTGCGCGTCGGTATGCGCAAGCACGCAGATCATCCCGTCGCGGGTACGAAACGGCCGGCGCCACGGCGAGACCGCGCGCGGATACCCGGGCGGGCCGTCGGCAACCCCCTGCCACAGGTGGGTGGTCATGGTCAGCGACAGCATGGTCTCCAGCATGGGAACGTGCACTTCCTGGCCCTCGCCAGTGCGCTCGCGGTGAACCAGCGCCATGGCGATGGATGATGCGAGCACGTAGCCGCAGAACTTGTCGGCAATCGGCATCGGCACGAACCCGGGCTCGCCGCCGGTCCGCCCGATCAGGCCGACAAGGCCGCATTCTCCCTGGATCACGTCGTCGTAAGCCGGCCGGTCGCGGTATGGTCCGTCGGCGTGGTAGCCGGTTGCCGAGGCGTAGACGATCGCGGGGTTGACGGCGCGGATGTCGCTGTAGCCGATACCGAGCCGGTCGGCCGCCGCGTGGCGCATGTTGTGGACGAAGACGTCGGCGCCGGATACCAGCCCGCGCAGTGCCGCGCGCGCCGTCTGACGCTTGAGGTCGAGCACGATGCTGCGCTTGTTGCGGTTGGTGGTCTGGAAGAACGGTCCGAGCTCGCCGCTGCGGCTCGGCCCGATCCAGCGCATCGGGTCGCCGCCGGGCGCCTCGACCTTGATGACCTCGGCCCCCATGTCACCCAGGATCTGGGTGGCCACCGGACCGAGGACGTTGATGGTCAGGTCGATCACGCGTACGCCGTCGAGCGGTCCGGACCGCCGGCTCGTCATGCCCCGTCCCCGCTCCGCCGCAGCGTGGCGTCCCGGCACTTCACCATGCGAAGCGGCGTGTAGGTGATGACCACTGTGCCGTCCTGCTTGACGATCCGGTTCCGCGTGCGCACCAGTCCGCGCCCGGGCCGGCGGGTCAGGCGGGCCTCGATCACCTCGCACTCGACATGGATGGTGTCGCCGGAGAGCGTCGGGGCGTGCACGTCGAGTTCCATGTTGAGAAACGCCTGGCCGGTCCGCTGCATGGTAGCCTGCACCAGCAGGCCCTCGGCGAAGCTGTAGACCAGCGCTCCCGGTGCGACCCGCCCGTCAATGTCGCTCTCGGTCTTCAGGTACTCGAGGTCGACGAACAGGTTCTCGACCATGCCGGTGGCATTGACGAACCCGGTGATGTCGGCGTCGGTGACCGTCCGCGCGATGGTGCGGAACCGTCTGCCGACCGGAAGGTCCTCGAAGAAGAACCCGAGACCGACGATTTCCATGCGATGCCCCCCGTGTCCGGATGCGGAAACACACCTTATGCCCGATCGGAACCGCGTCCGCACAGCGTCTGTAGCATGATCGCACTGGTGATGGGCCGGTCATCGCCCGCGCGGGATCCGCCCATCCGCCGAAACCCCGGTGCGGCAGCCCCCACTCCCAAATCGCCGGGACCGGTGCCACGGTGCCGCAAGCAGAAATCCGCGCATGCGCACGGGCACCGGCCATGGCAGGCCGCGCAGCGGGCCCGGCACGGCGCCTGCCGCTGCCCCGGTCAACATCTTCCTGCCACCCGCGTCGGTCGGACCATGCCCCGGCCCCGGCCCTCGAACCGGTCGCGCTTCGCCGGAATCGGGGACCGGACGAGACCCGGTGAAGGGCCACGTTCAGGCGGGCGTGACCCGGGCTGTGGCACATTCCCCCGCCGGAGTGGACAGTCGCGGTGGAGCGGGGGAATATCCCGGTCATGTGTCGGTCCCTGCGGCCGCACCCGGTGCGGCCAACCTCGGGAGTGGTACCCTGGCCACGATCTTCGCCGCGCAACGCCCGGCATCGGAACGCTGATGCCGGACCTCATAGAGGTGTGGCGTTCGGCCGGCACCGTCGACGATGAACAGGAGCTGCTGTTCCAGGAGTGCTACCGGTCCATTGCCGAGCGTCCCCGCCTGGTCCTTGCGCAGGCGGGGCAGGGGCTCGACGGTCGGATCGCCACCCGGACCGGTCACTCGCACACCATCAACGGGCCGTCTGGCCTCGATCACCTGCACCGGCTGCGCGCCCTGGTCGACGCGGTCGTCATCGGCTGCGGCACCGCGGTTCTCGACAATCCGCGTCTGACCACCCGCCGGGTCCGGGGCCCCGACCCGGTCCGCGTTGTGATCGATCCCTCGGGCCGGACCCCCCGGGGATCACGGATTCTCGCCGAGGGAGCGGCGCCGACCATCATGATCACGCGGCCCGGTATCCCGGTTTCCGGCCTCCACCCGTCGGTCCGGCACATCGAACTCGCGCCCGCTGCCGACGGATTCGGGCCGCAGCATATCCTCGACGCGCTGCACGAACACGGACTCGACAAGGTGCTGATCGAGGGCGGCCCCACAACAGTATCGCGGTTCATTGACGCCGGGTGCATCGACGAACTGCACGTCATGGTGGCGCCGCTTATCCTCGGTTCGGGACGATCCGGGTTCGAGCTCGACCCGATCGACCGCATCGAACAGGCACTCACTTTCACGGCCAGGTCCTACAGGCTGGGCAGTGACGTGCTGTTTGCCTGCAGGCTCAACGCGGCAGGGCCAGAAGGTCGCGGTGGCCCACCCTGACGACCAGGCGCTCCTCACCGAGCCGGCGCTCGCGCCACGCCGCGAGTTCGGGGCCCAGGCCCGGGTGCAGTTCCGCAGCCGCCGAAACCCAGCCGTCGAACAGCATTTCGAGCCCGACCCGGTTGCCCGGGGAATGCAGGATCCAGTCGCTGCGCCGGACCAGGACTGTCCAGCCGGCAGCCCGGGCACGGTGCGCCAACGCTGACGTGGCCACCGGGCCGAGGGCGCTGCCGAATCCCTTGTCGCGTCGCTGGTGCCGGTTGAGGCTGTCGCGAACCACTCCGTCGAGCGGGTCCGCCGGTGACCACGAGAGCCGCCCGTCATAGCTGAGAGCCGCCAGCACTGCGGCGCCGGAGCAACGGAGTGCCCGCCACAGCCGCTCCATCCACTCGGCCGACACCAGGTCGAGCAGGGCGAAGGCGGTGACGAGGTCTGTTCCGGCGAGCAGGCGGTCGAGATCCGCCTGCGCGAGGTCGCACCGTGTCAGCCGCAGTGTCGAACCGGTTCGCCCCGGCCACCGGCGCCGTGCGCAATCCAGCAGGCCGGGGTCTGCATCGACGAGGTGCCAGCCGGCCGGGACCATGATCACTTCGTCGAGAACGGAAAGGCCGTTACCGGTCCCGCATCCGAGGTCGGCGATGCGCAGCGGACTCCGGCGCTGCGCCGACCAGGCAGCGAGCCGAGCCAGGATCTCGGGCGAGAGCGCGGCGTTGTCCCAGTCCGCCCGCGCCTCGAGCCACGCGGCGGAAAATCCGCTCACCCGCCACCCGCCAGTGCGTCGACGGCGGCCGCGAACCGGCGGGCGGTCGTCTCCCAGTCCGCGAACCGTTCTCCGGCGCGGTGTGCCGCCGCCGCCATCCCCGAGCGCAGCGCCGGATCAGCAATCACCCGGCGCAACGCGCCGGCCAGTGCGGGCGGATCGTCGGGCGGAACCAGGATGCCAGCGTCCTCGGGAACGGTCCCGGGGATGGCGCCGGTCCGGCACGAGACCACCGGCAGGCCGGCGGCCAGGGCCTCGGCCAGGGCCATGCCGAATCCCTCGTGGCGGGATGCAAGCACGAACAGGTCCGCACGCCGGTAGAAGCCGGCGGGATCGGGGACCTCGTGGTTGAGCCGGATCCGGCCGGAACACGAGTGGTCGGCAACCAGCCGTTCGACGTGCCGCGCCCAGTCGCGGTCACGCGCCGGGCCGACGAGGTCCAGGGTCCAGTCGAGATCCGAAAGCTCCGCAAGCGCCGCGAGCAGGACGTCATGGCCCTTCCTGGGCACCAGGGTGGCCACGCACAGCAGGCGCAGTGGTCCACCACCGGGCGATCGCACCGGGCCGGGGGCAGGGCGCTCGAGCCCGGGAGGCACAACCCGGACCCGGCCCGGCCCGCAACCGAACTCGGCGAGGCGGCGCCCGGTGGCGGCGCTTGTGACGATGCAACCGCACGCGGTGGCAAGGGCGCGGCGCTCGGTCTCGAGAAGCCGGGCCCTGGCCTGCTCTCCCGGTCCGGTCTCGTCGGCAAGCGGATGGTGGACCAGGGCGACGGTCTGTCCTGGCCAGGGCCGGTAGTCCCGGGCAGCTGCCAGCGCGGTAAAGCACAGCCCGTCGATCACGGTCATCCCGCGCCGTTCGCCCAGCAGGGCGAGATCCCGTGCCAGTTCGCCCGCAGCGGGTTCCGGGTAGGCGCCCTGGAGACAGACGACGTCGTCGAGCCGCCCCAGGCCCTCGAGGCCGTGCGCGATGTGCCGGTCGTAGATGAAACCGCCGGTGCGTGTTTCCAGCGGGCCCGGTACCACCAGGCGGACCGGCCCCGCGTCCGTCACACGTCGCGGTCCGGGTCGACCGGTCCCTCGTAGGAGGCCCAGGCGAGGTGGGATTCCCGGAGCGTGACCAGCAGTGCGGCAATGCCTGCGGCGTGCGGTCCGAGTCGCCCGGCGGCAATGGCATCCGCCATGCGCGCGTGGATGTCGCGGGCGAGGAACTCGGTCGTGGTGTTGATGCCTCGGAACGCCTCGACATCATCGAGGTTGCGGTAGTCGTAGCCGTCCAGCACCTCGCGCAGGACCGCCTTGGCACGGCCGATGTCGACCACGATCCTGTCCGGGTCAAGGTCCGGTCGGCGAAAGGTGACATCGACCAGGAAGGTCGCGCCGTGCACGGCCTGGGCCGGGCCGAACACCTCGCCCCGGAAACTGTGCGCGATCATGATGTGATCACGAACCGTGAGACTGAACACGAGCCGGCTCCCCTGAAGGTTCAGGCGGCAGGATACACCACCCTGTGGCACAGGGCGGCACGGCGCCCCGCCGACAGTTCGACCATGTCCGCGGGCAGGTCCTCGAACGCGCCCTCGCTGTCGATGAGTGCGTCGAGGCGTTCATCGCGCAGCAGTTCGAGCGCCCTGTCAAGCCGTCGCGCGCGCGACCAGCGTACGCGGTAGCGGGGAGCGACGACGCCCACCTGGGAGGAGATGATCGACAGGCGCCGGTCGTGGAAGTCCTCGCCGAGCGGCAGGGTCACGGGCCGGGTGCCGTACCAGCTGAGCTCGACGATCCGCGCTTCGAATCCGGCCGCCGCCAGGCAGGCGCGCAGCCCTGCGGGCGTGCCGCTCGCATGGAACAGCAGCGTGCCGGCGTGGCGCGGCTCCCCTGCGAAGCCCAGGCCGAGCCGGCGGGCGACCTCGCCCCGTGCCGGCTTGAGATCGACCACCTCGACCCGGGCCCCGGCCAGGCGGCGGGCGAGGTAGCCGACCAGCAGGCCGATGACCCCGGCGCCGACGACACAGACCTGCTGGTCCCGGTCCGGCCTTGCGTCCCACAGCGCGTTCAATGCGGTTTCCATTCCAGGTGCCAGGACCGCCCGGGACGGCGGAACGCCCCGCGGCAGCGGCCGGGACGCGTCCTCGGGCAGCACCATCACATCCTGGTGCGGGTGCAGGGCGAAGACCTCCCTGCCGCGGCCGGGACCCGAAATGACCGTCCCCACGGTGGAGTAACCGTACTTGACCGGACCCGGAAACTCGCCCTCCTGGAACGGGCAGCGCATGCGCCCGGCCAGTCTGTCGGGCACCTCGCCACGGAACACCAGGGTCTCGGTTCCCCTGCTGACGCCGCCATACCGCGACCGCACCACCACCTCGCCGGGTGCCACAGGCGGCATCGGCTGCGACCGGATCCGGCCGCGGCCCGGCCGCATCACCCAGAAGGCGCGCACCTTTTCACACGGTCCCGCCGCCGACTGCCCTGTCATCGCGCGATCACCCTGACCGGACCTGTCACACACCCCCGGGAGTTCCGCCGTGACCCGGCTCCGTCGAAACCATCATCGCGCTCCGGCGTGGGGCCGCCGGTTCCGGCTGTCACCCGGGTGGGACGCCCACTGTCACCCTCGCCGGGCTCCGTGTCCATGCCGCCCGCACAGTGCCCGGGAGAGGTGGACCAGACCCGCTCCTGCCCGTGGCACCGGATGACACTCCCGGCCCGGCCTACGGGTGCACCGGCCGGAACGACGGGACCGCCCGAAAGGTGCACCGTGGCGAGCCGTTGTCCGCTTGCCTGTCGCAACATCGCTGTCCTACCCTTGAGCCCTGCCTCACGCCAGCGGGGAGAGGCCAGCGTGACCGGATACTGCCGCAACCTGTTGCGAAGTCTCGTGCTGGGACTGCTCCTGGTGTCGCAGCCGCTTGCGGCCGAGCCGGTCACCTGGCGCATCGATCCCGAGCACATGTCGGTCGGCTTTCTGGTCGATCATCTCGGGTTCGCCAGCGTGCTGGGGATGTTTCACGAGGCTGACGGCAGCTTCGTCTTCGACGCCGAGCAACGCCGGGTCGAGGACATCACGGTCACGGTCAGGGCTGCCAGTATCCACACCAATCACAAGGCCCGGGACGAGCACCTGCGCGGCCGCGACTTCCTGTGGGCCGAGAAGTACCCGGCCATCACTTTCACCGGGCGGGAGGCTCGCGCCACCGGTGAGCGGACCGGGGTGATCACCGGCGATCTGACGCTGCGGGGAGTGACCAGGCCCGTTTCGGTCGAGGTGGTGTGGAACCGGACCGGCGCGTATCCGTTCGGCGACCACCACGAGGCCATCGGCCTGTCGGCGCGCGCCCGCATCCTGCGCAGTGACTTCGGCATGAACTACGGCGTGGCCAAGGGATGGGTCGGTGACGAGGTCGAGCTGATCTTCGAGTTCGAGGCCCGCCGCGACTGAGCGTCCGGGAACCGGGTCGAACCGTCACACCGGTTTTTTTTTGCATCGGGCCGGCGGCACGGCCTTTCCCGCGCAGCAGCGCTCCGATACCACCAGGCATACCCCGCGCTCCGATGGTGCACTCCCTGCCAGCGCCCGCCATTATCCACGACGAGGCGGGAGCGCTTGGAATGAGGCTCCACTAACTGCGCCACCCTTGTGCGGCGTAGCCATCTAATACCAGCGGCTAAGTGTTGAGACTCATTGGGGGATTCCCAAGAGGAACGGCATCTGACTCAATGGCGACCCCGCATATTGGAGGGTCGGCGTGAGAACAGGGGTCCCATTGAGGAAGGATTTCGATGGCGCGCAGTTGCGCGGCTTGGCGCATCAGAGCCGGGACGGCGCGCAGAACCGTCGTCTTCTGGCGCTGGCAGTGATTTACGACGGTCATCGTCGTTCGGATGCGGCGCGCTTTGCGGGGGTTGGCTTGCAGATCGTCCGGGACTGGGTTCTTCGCTTCAACGCGGCCGGCCCGGAGGGCTTGAAGGACCGCAAGGCATCGGGTCCGCCGCGCAAGCTGAGCGAAGAACAGCGGGCGGCCCTGGCGGCGATGGTAGAAAGTGGTCCGGACCCTGCGATCCACGGCGTGGTGCGCTGGCGGCGCTGCGACCTGGCGACATGGCTCAAGGAGCGGTTCGGTGTGTCGTTGGCGGAGACGACGGTCGGGCGCGAGCTGCGCCGGATGGGCTACGCCAAGCTCTCCGCGCGCCCGCGCCATTATGCCCAGGACGAAGCCGCGCTGGCGGCGTTCAAGAAAAAGTTCCCCGAACGCCTGAGGGAGATCCGCGCCAC
>MKWU01001645.1_pt1 | contig 37429 bp, 36 predicted proteins | sample 809101 | NCBI WGS metagenome assembly MKWU01 (sample SAMN05860141, study PRJNA318959) | sponge metagenome | host: Aplysina aerophoba | place: Slovenia: Piran, Adriatic Sea, Gulf of Piran | collected 2013-05-07
GCATTGTTTATTTGATTAGATAACTCTTCTGCCTGATTCTCCTCGAATCCAGATTCCCTGAATTTCCTGGTAGCTAAGATGGGATTGAATGGCACTATTTGCTCCGCTTCCATTATTGTTACTCCTATGTATTGATTCTAGGTTATGACCAACTCAAATCAGGTCAAAATTGCTTGCAAACTTGATTGAGTATTAGTGTACTGTTAAACAGTTTTATTTTAGTGAACGAAAGTTCGTAGTTAGCAAATGCTCACATATTTTATGATCTAATTTTAACGAATAACCTTGAATGCATCAAGGTACAGAACGGTTCGTTTTGCGTGGGTTACTTGCGCTAGCGATTCTGAATTCTCAGTCTTGTACAACACACGTGTTACTCGTTCTGGGTAGTTACCTCTTTTGCTTACACAAGGCTAGATTCACAATGCGTAATAAAAGGCCCTGTATAACGCAAGTGACTGGATGTAAGAGCCCAGCCGGCGTGGGACATCGATTGTTCTTCAAATTGAGGACTTTTAGAGTCTGTTGAAGAACGGAGATTCTCACGAATACTCCGAGATGGTTCTCCATCTATGTATTTGTTTTAAAACATAATTTGATAGATAATTTAACCGCTAATTTCTTCAAAACCGTGTTTTTCAAAAGACTCTTTACATCGAGATCTGATTCCTCAGTTAATGATGGTCTGAAGTAGATTTTCTTAGTCGTGATCCTGTTGAAAGAGTCGCCTAGATGTCTTCCAACATGAACCAAAATAAGCTACCACATATATCTACCTGCTATTTAGATGAGTTCACAGTCAAAGCTAGATCAAATCAACCGCTCCGAGTCTGTCTTGTTTCCCAGTTCGATCGATGAGTACATACCAGAAGATCACGAAGCTCCGTTTTTTGTCAAGATTGCTGAGCAGATGGATTGATGGGCGTTGGAAAAACAGTATTCCACCACCACGGGACGCAAGAGTTATCGCCCGGTGATGTTGTTGACGTTGTGGTTCTATAGGTATATGAAGGGTATTAACAGTTCGCGCATGTTGGAGCACGCGACACATGACAGTGCGGCGTTCATGTATATTTCAGTGGGGCAACATCCTGACCACAGCACCTTATCGCAGTTTCGAAAGTGCAATGGCGTAGCCTTTAAGAAGGCGGCCGCTGAATTTTTGTAGATGCTAGTCCATGTGGATCTGGTTGACTTGAAAACACTGGCGATTGATGGCACAAAGCTAAAAGCGAAAGTAGCGCGGGAAGATTCTGGATACAGAGGAGATTGCAATCCAGGTCTTTCCTCCTGCAGTGGGTACCCTTAGGACAGTGTGTGGTGCTGGATTCCCACATCCATCCAACCCTGGGAGAAGGGAGTTTCCTGTCGTTGCGGCGGTAGATTGCCGTTTCGTCGAAGTGTCTCCCACGCCTCCTTAGTGAAGTTAAGCAAGGAAGCTCGGGTATCTCGATAGTCAGCCGCTTGATTCTCAATCGTATCAGTCATTGCTTTCTCCCTCTTTAAGATGTCAAGATATCGTTGAAGGGTAAAGAGAACACGATCCTGATAATCAAGTTGCCGCAAACTGTATGTGAAAGAATTGACTCTGGTCAGTGCAATAGAGAACGAACCGAGAGGGTACCAATTCATCAGGGAGGTTCAGCTCGACCAACATCATTAGGCTAGCATGGCGGAGAGGCAGGGATTCGAACCCTGGGTGCCTGAAAAGACACACTTGATTTCGAGTCAAGCCCATTCGACCAACTCTGGCACCTCTCCTAGAGGACCTAATTCAGAATCCGAAAACAGAATTCGTGATATGTCAGTGAATGTGCGTGGAGACTTTTCAGGTAGCCGTCACGCCCATGTCTTTAAATACGTACTCAAGAGCATCAGTGATCTTTTGATTGGGACATGCAAGGATGCTATCCAAAAGTTGGTCAAGACTTAGCTTCTCGGTTTTGATCTTTAATTCCTTACCAACATTGATCAAGTCCTCTGGACCTATATCCTGAAGTAGTGGTTTAAGACTTTCATTTGTTTCGACCGCTTTTTCGGTTTTGGTGGAACTTGAACCACTCTTACCGTTTTCTGGCCAAACTTTGTCGAAACCTGCAAGGATTGATTCAGTAGGTTGCTCAAGCAACATTTTGACGAGACTCGACTTCCGTTTCCCCGCAATCTTCTCTTTTGAGATCATGGTTGTTAAGACATCGCTTACTTCCTGTGTTGAAAAGCCCTCAAAATCCGATTTTGAAAAAACCGTATCCGAGTCAGAACTTTCTAGAACCTTGACTTCGTTCCAGTGGGTCTGGAAAGCAAGATCGATTTCTTCATCACCTACTGCAAGCATTTTCGCTATGAGTGCGTCTTTGTCAATGCGATACAGGTGAGTAATCCCTATTTGTTGACCAAGTTCTATCAGTGCGTACTTTGGCCAGCTACTAAAGATCCTCTGAGTCCACTGTCGAGGCTGTTTTTTCTTAACAACCTTCTTAACCGGTGGTTTCGGTGTTTTGGGTAATGGGGTTGGCTGTGCCTGCTCGGCTGAAAATGCATCAAATATCTTTTGAAACTTTTCCTGATCCTTCAGCAGTTCACCCAAGAGTGCTTCGATTATCGCTTCTTTTTTCAAGCTCTTTGCCAGAGAGAGCTTTAATCTATTTGACAGTTCAACAAGAACGGCAACTTTCTCTTCACTCAGTAATTTCCTGAACAAGTCGGACTCTTCTGTCGCCACCGGAATTTTCTCTTCTATGGCTGTAGGAGTGGGAACCGCTTTCTCTTGCTTGGGCTTGGCTTGTTTGGCAGGTTTCTTCTCGGGCGTCAGTGATGGCTCTTCATCTATCACCGGAAGTACCGTTAAGGACGGTTGCTGTCGCTCACTTGAGTCAATGGAAGTGAGGTCTTGTAGCGTACTTCTCATCGAATTTACGCTCTCAAGCAGACCTTTGAGTTCTTGATCTAGATCCCGAATGAACTCAGTAATTCCACGAACATCCTCAAGCACTTTTTGATGCTGCTGCTTATCGATTTTCAATATGGCCTCTCTTTATGTTGTCGAATTTTGAACTAATTTAAAGCTCCAGTTGCAGATTTTGATCACAACTTACCCTGAGCGTCCGCGATGAACCTTTGGCACACTTATTCACGCAGACTTAGAACACTCTATTTCAGACGGGTAACTAACTCTCACCGTTGATTTTGGCGGAAGTATTGTAGTAATCCAAACTAACTGCAAGACCTAATCACCATATTGCGACTACCTCATAGATTTTTGCTCTGAGTTTCACTGCATTCAAGTGAGCACGAGCACCAAGTCCAGTCCTAGAGCAGGTTAGAAAATCACTTCAAAACATGAATTGATTTTTGCGAGTAATTTGAGTTCTGTCTTGAAAATAAGTTCATGAAAATTAACAGAGGAAATCACCATGTATAGAAACACGCGACGACAGATTATGACACTGTAATCAAGCGCTTGCTGACTTCGATTCCTGCTTCAAGCGGTTCTCGTAGATACGTCTAGATGGACCTATAAGGTAGTCTCCGACCGAATCCACGTACTCCGCGTTGGAGAGAATAGAGTTCCCTTCCAAGGCACTTTCACAACCGTGTTCAAATTTCAGTTTGCCTTTGGCCCAATTGCCTGCTTTCGACGATATTACCAATGCGATCATGTGCCGAGGTTTGTTGGAGGGATTCGGTACACCGCGGTGCCAGAGCCGAACATCTCGAATGAGCACATCACCTTTACTGGTAATGGCCTGAATGGGCGGATCTGACGCTTGTCTAGCTTGCTCTTGGGGCGCTTGGATATGTCCCAATCCCGCGGCTGGAGCTTCCTGATGGCTACCTGGCCACAGTTGTACCGCGCCATTTGATTCGTTAGCATCGGCTGGGGAGATATTAATCACAACATCTCGAGTGGGTGGTGGTTCTTCATTAGGTTGCTGGGCAGGACGATCGTCCATGTGCAATCTTTGGTAGATACTTCCTGGACAGTTCGTGTTGCCGTTGTAGAACGTCAACATTGCGCCTTTACCAAATAGACTATCGCATACTCGGGTGACCCAAGAATTCATAGCGACGTCTTTGAAGACGAAATCTCGTGTCGGAGGTGGACCCTGTTGAAGGTGCCCGCGTTCACGCGGATTGCCTCCGATTGAATTACAGTAATCCAGTAATTCCTCGGTATCCCGGTCCATTCGGTCTCGTAGAATGTCGAGCAAGTCATGCGGAACGGCTTGCTTGATCACGACAAACCCATATTTACGTATGCGACCTGCGGCTTCTGAAATCCGTTCGGTCGTTAGAGAGTACTTTGAATCCAGCATATGCGTATCTGTCTTAGCTTGACGTAACCAGTGGAGCTTGAGGTCTAGTCGACAAGCTTTTCGTCAAGCACTCTCTGCCCAATCGCACAAAATTTACGGGTGGCAGATGCGGCTTCCTGTGAATCGCATCGTTGTCGACTTGCCGTGACTGCACCACCTATTCCACCTACTAGGTTGTAACTGGTAGTCGTAAGAATCGATCTGCGCTTAGCTTGGATTATGTCACCAAGCTCTGGTTTAAACGCCTTTGAATAATTTATCTTGAACACCAAGCCATTGGACAGAACTACCAATCCGCTCTTGTATCCACTTGGTTGGTGAAACAACAGTGCTGCAGAAAACGCTCTCTTATTTGCTAATCGTTGGTACGCGTTTTTTACCGTTAAAGGATCATCATCAACGACACCTGGTCGTACTTCATTAGACCTTGCCGTTTGGGACTGCGAAGGTTGAACCAACACCTGGGCTGGTTCTGATCTGACTTCCTTTGTTGAAGAAGGCATTGGTGGTGATTCTCTTCTAGGTACCGGTGTCGCCGGTTGTGAGGACTGATCTGCAACACTTTTCTCACTTTGCCCGACTGGTTCAACAACTGGAACGATAGTTTCGGCAGAGGCTTCCTGGTTCGTAGTTTCATTGATAGTCACTTCAGCTGGTACGTCGGGTACGCTGATCGGTGCATCCTCTACAGAAAAACTCATGTCATTACCTTCCTCCCGTAACTTTCCAGCCAATGCGATGCATTCACTTTTTGCATCGACATCCTTCAATGTGTCACAGAAACGAATTAAATTGCAGTAGGCCATATTCTCTGTGGTCGCTTCTTCGCACTCGTTTGCGGAAGTGGAAAACTGAGAAAAACCCAAACACCCGACGATTCCCGTCGCGAATAGTCGTCTAAAAGTTCGTATTCTCATTGCACGTTTGCAACCGTAAACCAATCCGTACCGGTTTCCTGCAAGGCATACGATACATTGAGTTGATCCTCAAGACCAACGAAGTGATGGTGTAGCAAATCCAGAGAGTTATTCTCCTGACTGATGTGTCCAATCACGACCTGGTTGAGTCGTTCACTCCATACACTCTGAAGAAAGTCCAGCGTCTGTTCGTTATTCAAATGACCAAAATTACCTGCAATTCGTTGCTTCAGATTTTCTGGGTACGCGCCATTCCAAAGCATATCTAAATCGTGATTACTCTCGACGAAAATCGTATCGCAGAGTTGGTAGCTTTCCTTAACCTCGTCGGTGATATGTCCGATATCCGTAAGCAACCCAAAGCGTACGTTGTCGTGCGTAAACACAAACTGTAACGGTTCTATACAATCGTGTGGAACTCGTATCGGCAATATGGAAATGTCCCCAATTTGCACTGGCTCGCCTTCTTGTAACCGACGAAATTTTGATTCATCACGCACCAATTGCCTGCGGCCGTACATCGTTCCATGACTGGTACATACAGGCATCCAAAACTGGTTGGTGAAAACCTCCACACCTTTGGAATGATCTCCGTGGCGATGGGTCACCAGTAGCGCATCAATTTGTTCTGGTTGGATCCCTCGCTTCGTCAATCGCTTCAGGGTCTCTCTCTTTGACCAGCCACAATCGACTAAAAGAGTCGTAGTCTCACTCCGAATGATGGTACCGTTGCCGCTACTACCACTACCCAGTGAAGTAAATGTAAGTGTGCTCATATGTGGTCAATAGTAAGCCTGTCGGCAGGAATTATCAAGAAATCCAATTTACGCTGCGTGCTCCCGAAGCATGGCTAGAAATTGTTCAGCGTAGTCAGTCTCAACAAATTCGCCGTCTGTACTCGTCACCAACACTTTAAATACGGACTCTTCACCGTCAATCCGAACCAAGGCTTCTTGAGCTCCCGCCTTGTTTCGGTCTCGACCCCCGAACATGATCCCAAGAAATCCTCGCTTTCGCATCTGAGATTCTGCATCAAGTGACGGTAGAACAATCTGAAAGGATTGAGCCTCTCTGTCGGTGTTTGTGACTTCAATCTCAGCGCTTTCGAGTGCCCTGCTGACAGTTGCCCACGCCCTGTCAAAGTCAACATTGATCAACAATATCGGATGTCCAGCATCATTGCGTACTAACGATGCCTTGGGTTCCGTGGCAATCTGACGACCGATACTTGAAACGGTCTGTTCCGATAGAGCAGAAACATCGAATTCCGCGACTGCAGTCAGTAATTTGCCTTCCAGCTCGCCTCGTTCGGAATTCCCTTCAAGCCACATTTCGGAAGATTCCTGTTGGTCTTCTTTCAAGTATCTCATGTGAATCTCAGAAGTACCACGTTTGATGCCCTGCTCAATTCTGAACACTAAATAGTCTCCGTTGTCCGCAGTAGGGAGATGCTCACCCACTAGTGCTACGAAGTCAGGGTCTAAAGTGTCACCAGAGAGGTCCAACGGACCAGTCACGATTTCGCCTTGCTCTGGACGCTCAACCTCCACAACCAACCCGTACTGACGGAAAAACTGTCTGACCAATGGCCAGACTGTCTCGGGTTTACGTTGTAAAACCATCCATCTGCGTTCACCTAAACGCTTGATCCGAATGGTATTTGGATCGTTTTCACCTACGATTGTGGCAGGTTTTGGCGCGCCCGACGGATAGACTCGGGCCGCTGGCTGTTCTGGAATTTCTGGTATTACCCAAGCGTCCTGAATCCTACTTGTATCCAAGTCTTGCGGAACTTTCAATTCATCGACTGTCTTCGCCGCAAGGTAGTTGTCCTTCTCTGCAACAAACAGGTTACCGACCATATTTATCGCGCAACCAGACAGCAGGCTAAGTGATAACAGCACCGTACTGACTCTTAAAGACATTCGCAAGAGGCTACTCTCCATTCGCAGCAATTTTCTCGAGTTGCTCCCTCATCGGCTCATGGAACTGATCTGATAACGGAACCAGAGGCAACCGTATACCACTATCAATGCGTCCTAGATGGTTCAAAGCCCATTTTGTGGGAATAGGACTCGTCTCACAGAACAGAATCTTGTGAATCGGCTGCAACGTCGCGTCAATCTCACGTGCGGTTTCCCTGTCACCGGCGAGGAGGCTATTACAGAAATTGGACATTAATTCCGGGAAAACATTTGCAGTCACGGTTATAACCCCGTTCATTGCACCTGGACTTCCCAACTCAAACATTTCCAACGTCAACCCGTCGTCTCCTGAATAGATGCAAAAGTCATCTCGTGAGTTGCCGAGTAATTTCCGAACTTCAACAATTCGGTTGGCATCACCACAAGCTTCTTTTAGTCCGACGACGTGGTCTACTTCTTTGGCAATCCGTACCACCGTCTCCGCAGACATATCGCATGCAGTCCGCGGGGGCACGTTATAGAGGATCATTGGAATGTCTACGTGCGATGCTATTTCTAGATAGTGTCGATAGAGACCTTCTTGAGTCGGCTTGTTGTAATACGGCGTAACCAGAAGCGTCCCGTCTGCGCCTACATCTTTCCCAAATCTAGTCAGCTCGACCGCTTCTTTGGTTGCGTTTGCACCTGTACCGGCAATCACTGGGATGCGACCGTCGACTCGTTTTATTGTCTCTTCTATGACTTGATGGTGTTCATCGAAATCTAGGGTTGCTGACTCACCCGTCGTCCCAACCGAGACAATTCCATGTGTCCCCGCGGCTACATGCCAATCGATCAGTCCGTGGAGAGCCTTCTTGTCAACATCCCCGTTTGCTTTCATAGGAGTAATCAAAGCAACGAGACTCCCTTGGAACATAACTCTCTCCGGCTAACCTAAAAAGCACATTTTAGTAGCAGTTAGGCTTCCTTAACACCTTGACGAGATCTGTGGTGCCATTAACCTATGGTTTTCGACACCTCATCCGAACTTATGGGTTTGTCCCGCCTTGATGTTGCTTGTACTTCGTTTTTCATCCAATTTCAGCTCTCGGCCATGCTTCCATTAGAGTCTTGATCAGAAGAGCAAGCGGAATCGCAAAGAAAACACCCCATATGCCCCAAAGTCCACCAAAGACAAGCACGGCTGCAATAATTGCGATTGGATGCAGGTTGACTGCCTTGGAAAACAATACTGGTACCAAGACGTTTCCGTCGAGAACCTGAATCACAGAGTACGCAATCAGTACATACAGGAGGTCAAGCGACCATCCAAATTGAAGAATCGCAACTAGGAGTACCGGGATGGTGACCAATACTGCACCGATAAACGGTACGATGACTGACAACCCAACGAGTAACCCTAAAAGTACGGCGTAATTCAACCCAAATAGTTCAAATACCACGTATGAAGACAACCCCACTAAACAGATTTCAATGAATTTTCCGCGGATATAGCGAGAAATTTGGTGGCTCATCTCCTTCCCTACCCTCTCTAGGACAGGACTGTCGTTCGGCACGAACAATTTGACCCACTCGACGATGAGCCGACGATCTTTGAGTAGGAAAAACAGGCAGATTGGCACAAGTGCCAGGAAAACCAGTACGGCAATAAAGTTGGGAATTTGCGTGAATAAACCTTGGATAACCGCACCGCCAAACTCAGTTAATCTTCGTTGTAGCGCATCAATAACCACATCAAGATAAGTAGGAGAAAATAGATCAGGGTATTCTGTGCTTAGTTTTTCACCTATCTCTCGAACACTGTCCACCAATGCGGGGATGTTATTGATCAGTTGCTCTAGTTGCTGGGAGACTAATGGCAGAATGCCGAGGAATAGTGCGATGGCTAAGCCGAGAAATAGGGCGACTACAGTGAAGATTGCGAGCGGACGAGGAAACTTGAGACGTGTCAAGAACTCGACAACATCGTTGAGTACAAACGCAAAAATTAGCGCCGTGATGATCGGAGATAGGTACAGTCCCAAGAAAACCACGGCGAGCGTAATTAGAACGACCACGCATATTAAATAAAGCGCTTCGGTTGTGCCCGCATATTTGGTCAACCAATCTTTGATCGTTGACATTGGAGACATTTTCTGCCTACCTTTTCTTTTCTAATAAGTAGCTATAGATGCCTTCTGATTCTTCTGATTCCAATAGGTGATGTCCGCTCTGCTCGGAGAATACGCGAAAGTCCTTTACAGATCCTGGATCAGTCGCATACACTCGTAGGAATTGACCAGCGTCCAGCTGGTTCAACGCGCGCTTCGCCATGAGCAGTGGCATTGGGCAGTTTTGCCCTTTTGCGTCGACTATCGAATCCTCATTCATTTCCAATTTACCTTGTCAGTTCGTCGAACTTCGTAACCTTATTCACTTTTGTCGACTCTTTAATTGAGAACACCTACAGATATGTTCAACCCGAGTGCGTGTGTAAACTCAATGTACAGAATTAGACAATATATTTTGGACTACACACAGTGAGATCACAGGTCCACCTGTTTTGGGCACTCTTTTTCGTTGCGGGAGTGTTGGTAAACGACGTTCATGCTGAGCAACAACAGCAACTTCCAGACCTCGGAGCTGCATCCGCACACGTATTGTCACCTCACCAAGAGAAGCAGATCGGGGAGATCGTGCTCCTCAACCTCCGAAGAGGACCACTTACCAAAGACCCAATCATTAAGTACTTTGTTGAAAGTCATCTGCAAGGAATTGCTCAATATTCTGATCTTCGGGATTTCAACCTAAAACTGGTCACGGTAGAGTCCAAGCAGCTGAATGCCTTTGCAATACCTGGAGGGGTCATCGGAATAAACCTTGGGCTAATACTATCTGCTCAAGATGTCCATGAATACTCATCCGTCATCGCCCATGAACTTGCTCACTTAAGTCAACGCCACCACGCGCGGAGTATGCAACAGCAATCCAATCTAGTCGTGCAGAATTTGGTTGGATTTATCGCATCTGCTGTACTCATCGCGGCCGGAGGTACTGAGCCCGGTTTTGCGACGATTATGGGGACCGAAGCGTTGGTACAGGGACAAGCTCTGGCATTTAGTCGATCTCACGAAATCGAAGCTGACCGAGTTGGTTTTAATACCTTAGTCAAAGCAGGCTATGACCCCTTTGGTGCTACACGCATGTTTGAACGCATGCACCAGAAATACCGATATCAGCGCGCGCTTCCTGAATACTTTTCTACCCATCCTTTAACGGTGAATCGAATAGCGGATATGCGGAGCGAAGCGGAAAAGCTAACGATAGAAACCAAAGAGTACCAACCATCTAAGGATTACCAGAATCTTCGTTCCAAGATCAAGGTATTAGCAGCTGAAGCACCTGCCGATGCAATAGCCGTAGCGGAGGACGAAACCGATCCTTACGGACTCGCATATGCTTACAGCCGCGACAACCAGCACGAGCTCGCGGTCGAACAAATGTCGAGAGCTTACTCAGAAAGTGAAAATAGCATCTTCCTCGCGGCTTCCTACGCGGAAATTCTTATGGATGCGGAAAAAGCACAGGAGGCGTTAGATTTATTGGATAAATGGTTGTTTGACTACCCGGATCACACACTTCTTAGTCTCTTGAAGTGCGATGCACTCAAGAGGCTCAATCGAGTTGAAGAATCGGTCAAAATTCTCTCCAAACAGGCGCAGTTAAACAAAACCGATCACGACATATGGTTCAAATTGGCTGAACATGCAGGAATGATCGACAATCTGACGGTAGCCTACCGGGCACGCGCGGAATACCACGCGTTACGAGGAGAATTTGACGACTCCCTACGCCAGTTGCAGCATGCCAAACGGCTCGCCGGTGACAACTTTCGTCTTAACGCAACGCTAGATCAACGAATCCTCGATCTAAGGGAATACGCAGCTGCTTTAGAGTAGCAACCCGTTAACTCAGTTAACCGGAAAATCCAACATTCGTTGAAGTGGTTTGAGAGCTCGCATGGCGGTCTCCTCATCAACCAAAATCTCGTTGTCCAAAGACAGAAGAGAATCTCGTAGCGTTTCCAACTCATTCATTGCCATCCAAGGACAGTGTGCGCAACTTCGACACATAGCACCATCGCCAGCAGTAGGCGCTTCAATAAACCTCTTGTTTGGTTGCATTTTGCGTAGCTGATGGAACAAGCCGCGGTCTGTCGCCACGATGAAAGTGTCGTAGTCGAGTTCGCCGGCAGCACGGACGATCTGGCTCGTGGAGCCTACACAATCAGCTTCTTCAATGACAGCGGCAGGTGACTCCGGGTGTACTAGCAGACCTGCGTCGGGATAGACCTTTTTTAAATCCACTAAGGCGCGATATTTGAACTCCTCATGCACTACACAAGCACCGCTCCATAACAGCATGTCTGCCTGTGTTTGTGTTTGAATGTAGTGTCCGAGATGTTTGTCCGGTGCCCACAGAATTTTCTCTCCGTCGGCCGCAAGGTGTTCAACGATCTTCAATCCAACACTAGAGGTGACCACCCAATCGGATAATGCCTTCACTTCAACGGACGTATTGGCATATACGACAACCGTTCGATCTGGATTTGCATCACAGAATTTAGCAAACTCGTCTGGTGGACAACCGAGATCCAGCGAACATTCCGCTTCCAAGGTCGGCATTAATACCCTTTTATCAGGAGACAGGATTTTCGCGGTCTCTCCCATAAACCGTACGCCAGACACAATAAGAGTCGAGGCGGAATGATTGCAACCAAAACGCGCCATTTCCAACGAATCAGAGACACAACCACCCGTTTCGCTGGCAAGGTCCTGAATATCCCCGTCTACATAGTAGTGAGCAACGAGTACAGCATCCTGCTTCCGAAGCAGTTCACGAATTTCCTCTTTTAGTTCATTCTTCCTAGCATCTGAAACGAGCTTGGGTTCAAAAACCGGGACATCCGCGGGGGTAAGCGAGTAATCTTTAATGGATAAATCCATAGATTTACGTAAGGCACAATTAGAAATACCCCTAAATTCTAAGTTGCACGCTCTTAAAACAGTGCCTATTTGGACTCGGTCAGTCCTCTCCCAGAGAGCCTAGTACCTTCAACGATGTTCTTATGAAAACATTTAATTGCCTGTTTTTCTCTATAACGGAAGAAACACCTTCGTTAGCCAATTGGTCCTGTCTGCCCAAGGCGATGGAGGAGTTGGGAATGTTTGCAGATTCCGCGTCTCACGAGTCATTGAGAATTGAATATGGCGAACTCGTGTGTACTAACCACACTGGAACGGATTATCTGCTGGAAGAATTTGAACTGATCTGGTTATTAGGTCTAGGTGAACGGAGCACATTCTTAGATCGAATGCAGTTGCTGAAAAACTTCAACAGCGATCGCTTCGTGAACTCCATCGACTCGTATGTCTATCGTCATGCAAAAGGCGGACTGTTTCACACAAGTCTGATCGAATTTCAGCCGGAAACCGTAGTTTCGGACAACCCCGACGTGATTCTCAGTCACATGGTGCCCGGGAAGAAGTGGATCATCAAGCCGAATGCCGGTAGTTTTGGCGACAAGGTTTTTGGAATCTCGCCTGAAGATGAGAATGCTCGATCAATCATCGAAACAGTTTGTCGAGACGGCTATGCGTTACTTCAAAAGAGAGTCGACACTAAAGACGAGAAACGGGTCTTAGTGAGCGCAGGCAAAGTAATCGGCTGCTATGGCAAACAAGGTAATGAGTTACGAAAAAACATAGCAACAGGCACCACCGCTGTCAAAGCGACATTGACAGATTTTGAACGACTTATGGCGAACAAAGTCGCCAGTAAGCTACTTGAACTAGAGATCCGCTTCGCTGCCTTGGACATTGCATACCCGTATTTATTGGACGTGAATATCGTAAATCCTGGATTTCTCGGAACTTACCAAACCTTAACGGGTATAAATTTGGCAACGAAAGTGTGCGAGAGTGTTCTTGAAGATATGTTCGGCCTGGAATCTTTTAACACCCATTAGAACTGCGTTCAGTGTTTATTCGATTGCAAAAAATTTGCTACCAATGGATTGCCACTGGATTACTTTGTGCTTACGCATTGACTGGATTCGCAACGCCAGCTAAAGTGCTTGTGGATCTGCCATTGAAAAAAGTCATATTAGAAACTGATATCACTTTTGACGTAGACGACGTCGGTGCATTGGCTACGCTTCATGCTCTGGCGGACAATGGACAATTTGAGATCCTAGCTGTGATGTACAACGAGGTTCATGCAGACGGTATATCCGCCATTCACGCGATCAATGAGTGGTATCAGAGAGAAGACTTACCAATCGGCGCATTTCGAGGATCTCTGAAGGACCCTGATTCGTCAGGCTACCTGACCGATGTTGCAAAGCTGAGCAGTACACCTCCTCCCGTGCAAGATGCTCTTGAGCTCTATAGGCAAATTCTCACCAAACATGACGACAGGTCAATCACCATCATCAGCGTTGGGTTTCTGCCGAATCTAGATCAGTTGTTGACACACGAAAAGGAACTAATCCAAGCCAAGGTTTCAGAAATCGTAGTCATGGGTGGACGCCACCGGGATCAGTTCAACTTTATAAGACATGATTTACTGAATACAACCAAACGAGTCCTGACTAATTGGCCAACACCTCTCAAGGTCATTGATTTTGGCCACAATGTCATTACCGGAACAGACCTCGGAGATAAGGACCCGCGCAATCCAATAAGGCAAGCGTTCTTATCTGCCCGAGGGGACGATTTTCCTGGCAGGTCGAGTTGGGATCAAGTTGCCGTCCTAAGCGTTGCACAAGAAGCCGAAGATTGGTTTGAAACCAGTTCAGAAGGTGAGATTATTTTTATTGATGGAGAAAAGATAAAACTCAAGCCAAACTGGAGAAGTGTTGTTGACCCTACTGTGTCAAGAGAATTTTTAGAAACCACGATTGAGCTCTTCATGAACCAGCCTCCACTTGATTTTAACGAAGACTAGTAGTCCCAGCACTCGAAGCTATCGACTACCCCCATCAATGCGAATCACTGCTCCAGTCGTATAACTCCCTGTAGGTCCGGCAAGGTAGAGCGCTGCACCCACAACTTCCTCCGGCTCGCCACCCCTCTGTAACGCAATATTCGTTTTCGCGCTTCGGTTAAAGGCTTCCAAGTCCCACGCCTTTGAGATATCGGTGAGAAAAGGCCCTGGCTGAATGCAATTTACCCGTACTTTTGGGGCCCACGCATGAGCAAGTGACAGAGTGAGCGAATTTATACCTGCTTTACAGGCACCATATGGTTCGGAATTCGGTGAAGGACTGGTCGCCGCATTGCTACTAACGTTGATGATCGAACCACCGTCTCCTTGGGCCATGCGTTCTCCTACTAATGCGGAAAGTCGATACGGTCCCTTTAAGTTCACGCCTACAACCTTATCAAAGAGCTCCTCACTCACAGCTGAGAGCTTCGGATAGAGAGGAGACATGCCGGCATTGTTTACCAGGATATCGACTTTACCGAACCTTGAGTAAGCAGCGTCCACGAGCTGTTCTAGTTCGTCCCAACGTCCTACGTGACACGCGTAGGCAAGTGCGTCTCTACCCATCGCTTTGATTTCATTGGCAACACTTTCGCAGTTTTCAATTTTGCGGCTGGTGACTACTACATCAGCTCCGCGTTCAGCAAATGCCAATGCCATAGAACGTCCTAACCCTCGGCTTCCGCCGGTGATCATTGCCACTTTTCCAGAAAAATCAAATAAGTTGTCCATGTGTCCCTCTCAGTTGGCGGTTAAGTAATTTCGTTAAATCGTCACCGAACAAATTAAACCGCACTAGTGCTCACTACCTAAAATGTATTCCCCAATTCATTGACAGTCCGAGGAACAAAATCCAATGGGAATACTAGATGGCAAGGTTGCACTCGTTACAGGAGCTGGAGGAGGATTAGGTCGAACCCACGCGCTACTATTGGCAAAGGAAGGTGCTAGTGTTGTCGTGAATGACCTTGGCGGTTCCCGAGATGGTTCCGGGTCCGGCACCAGCATGGCAGATGAGGTGGTTAACGAAATCAAGGCGGCAGGCGGCAACGCCGTTGCCAACTATGGTAACGTTGCGATATCCGAAGATGCCAAAGCAATGACTCAAACTGCCGTAGACGCGTTCGGCAAGCTTGATATCTGTATCGCAAACGCTGGAATACTACGTGATAAGTCGTTCAAAAACATGACTGACGACATGTGGGATATTGTGGTTAATGTTCACCTCAAGGGAACCTATCTCACCACCAAAGCAGCTTACGACCAGATGCTTGCCCAGGGACACGGCGGAAGGATTGTCGTCACTAGCTCCACGTCAGGCCTCCTTGGAAACTTCGGACAAACTAACTATGGTGCTGCGAAGGCAGGTATTGCAGGGATGGCGCGTTGCCTTTACCTTGAAGGCGCAAGATATGGCGTGACCGTGAACGTACTGGCACCAACCGCCCTGTCTCGATTAACGGATGACATTTTCCCAGAGGCGGTGAAGGACAATTTCCCACCAGAACGAGTTTCCCCTATGGTCGTCTGGCTATGTAGCGACGAAGCGAAGGAAGTTACCGGACGAACCTGGTTGGTATCTGGAAATCGAGTCTCCATGCTCTCATGGCAACTCAATCAAATCGCCTTCCAGGATGAGGATCAAGGCCCGTGGGATCCAAGCGCTGTGGGCGAAGTAATCCTTGGAACCAAGGACACATGGCCACCCATTAACCCTATGGGACGAATGTAGACTAGCTCAAATCAAAGTGTCTAGCAGAGATTACATTCTGTGAAGATCTAGTCGATCCTCTAGAACGCAATTTATTGAAGCGCAGGGACGTAATCGTTCTTGCGCTTTTTCTGTTGATGGACCTATCGCTTTTGCCAGGGCGGGGTGGCATCCCAATCAAATGGTTCAATACCTGAATCGGTTATCTGCCAGACCGAAGCCGATGCACTGTCGCCATCGATATCCAAAAAGCCTAAGGTACCGTAAGTTGTGTCGTAATTATGTGGATACGTGGGAGACCCTGGATTAACACACAAAATGCCATTCACGGTTTTTATCAATTCAACATGCGTATCGCCAAATACGATTACGTCCAGAGTTTCATCCGGAAAGTACATATCAATTGATTTTTTAAGCGTGAAATTCGGACCACCCTCGTCGACTGAAATATAGTGGGTGAGTCCTACTCTAAGATCTTCAACATCAAGCACCCAGGAGTAGCGAACTCTTGGATCCTCTGGTTGAACTGGTCTTCCACCCGTACCATCCTCTCCGTTGCCTCTTGCACAGTAAATTGGTGCGATTTCTTCAAATGAATCAAGTAGTGCTAGATCATGTACATCGCCACCATGGAAAATGCAATCTACGTCTTCAAATGCTTTGTAGACCTGTGGCCAAAGTTGCTTTTGACTCTCTGGGATGTGTGTGTCTGAGACAAGACCAATTCTGGTAGTCAAAAGAATATTCCTAGTAAATGAAGTATGTCAGCTAGTTACGGGTGCAAATCTTAACCGTACCGTTTCAACAGATGACGAATTTGAGGCGTTGTCGCGTAAAGTAGTGCCACCGACAGAATGAATAAACAACCACTTACGTTGATTGCTACCGCAACACCGAAATAGTCTGCCACTAAACCAATAGGCAACACACCTAAAGGCATTAAACCGTGAGACATCATATCGATGCTCATGACTCGACTGAGAATGTCCTGGCGGGTCTTTTGTTGAATCAAAGCACGATTCATCGCCATATTCCAGGCCGAACACCAACCTACCAAACAGATGATGATCATCGCAATAAAGAAATTGGTCACAAAGCCGAAGATAAGGACGATTACACCCCAACCGATGCAGATCCAGAACAACCAAAAGCCTTTCCTTTCCATGTCCCCTGAGGTTGCCAACATCAAAGATCCCACGATCGAGCCGATACCTAGGGCCGAAAGTAACAGGCCAAGATCTTCCGGTCCTCCCCCTAGAACGTCTTCATTAAATGCTGGAAGAAACGTATTAAGTGGAAACGCAAACAAGAACGGGATAATCGATATGACGATCAATCCAAAAACAGATGGTTGCCGCCAAACAAATCGGAGTCCTTCATTAATCTCTTGCATAAGGTCGCCCCTTGCGGAGCGATCACGACGGGACTTGCCACGTACTGAAACGATTTGCGTACTTGCTGCCGCCACAAAGTACAGGCTCGTAATAACGACATACACAATTCCAACACCGTAAGAACTGTTCGTATCCCCCGCGGAAATCCATGCAATCAGAAACCCTGCAAATGCAGGTGCAAGAACTCTAGCGACATTCATGCTCGTGGAACTCAGAGCCATAGCAGAAAAAACCAGAGAGTCGGGCACAACATCGGGAATCATTGCGTGCCGTGCTGGGAATGACAGCGCTAATATGCTGCCATTGAGCAGACCGAAAACGATGAAGTGATAGAACTCGACTTGCTCGGTCAAAATGACTATAGCCATCACGAGCGTAGCGATGCAATTAAGGAGCTGTGAACCGACGATGATTTTGCGTTTCTGGTGCCGGTCTGCAAAAACTCCACCTGGTAACGCAATAAATACCTGAGGTAGCATGAAGGAAAGCGTGACCAGTGCTAGATCAACCGCTGAGGAGGTCCAATCGTAAACGAACCATCCTCGTGCCACTTGCTGCATATTCATGGCAAATGACGCACTCAAGGAACCTACCCACAGAGCACCGTAATTCCGGTGCCGCATGACTTGAACAATGTCTTTAGTGGACAGATCTAGGGAAGGTGACGAGTGAAGTTCGTATTATCTACTAGAACGCTTGATTCTTCAGCAGTTCAGGGTAAGTGCATGGGAGGAGAGAGTCCTTTGATTGATCCTAAGGTGCTCTGATCAAACTACCCAGTGACCGAGATGTAGGAGCTGATTAGTAGTCCAGTCTGAAAGCGTCCTTATCACTCACTATTCGACCCGCAGTCGGTCCCGCGAAATGAGTACCTAGTACCAAGACAGGACGATCAGCAAACTGTCTTAAGAATTTACTACGAGTAGCTAACGCTCTCGACTCATCTAAATCGGCCGTTGCACACCAATCTTCATGGGTCATTTGGCATGGGTGGTGGAATATATCGCCAGTGATGACAGCCTCTTCACCGCGCGAATCGATTTTCACGCTTACATGCCCAGGCGTATGTCCAGGAGTTGGAAAAAGACTGATTTCGTCAGTAACCTCGCAATTACTCTCCACTAGATGAGCTAATCCTTGATCAAAAATGGGTTGGACGGATTCTTCAATGACTGCGCCATACGAATCATCCTCATCATATTGCCAATGATCCCATTCATCCCGAGCATACAGATAACGCGCGTTAGGAAACGTCGGAAGCCACTTCCCATCTACAAGCCGTGTATTCCAGCCGACATGATCGACGTGCATGTGGGTACACAACACAGCCTCGATCTGAGCTGTCGAGGCGTCTAAAGACTCTAGGTCCGATAGGAAACTCGATTTCATCTGATTCCACTTTGGATAGTTCAGATTCTTGTCGTTGCCGATGCAAGTATCGACCAACAGCTTTGTTTCCCGCGTCTCGATCAGGAAACTATGGAACGACATGACCAAGGCGTTTCTCTCATCGACGAATGGACGGATCCAAGGGATCTCAGCGATCAAGTCAGGTGTCGCCTGAGGCAGGATATGTGCCCCTAAACTGCTCGACGTGACCTCGACGATTCGAGTGATTGAAACATCACCAATCTGCCATCGCATGACTAAAACCCTATGCGTTTTTAATCGTTAGTCCACCATCAACGGGTAGAGCTACACCCGTGACAAATGAAGCTGCTGGTAAGCAAAGACTCAAGCTCATTTGCGCGACTTCCTCGGGATCAGCATAGCGTTTCAGTGCTACGCGACGTCGTGCGTATTCCTTTTTATTCTCCTCCGGGATGTTCTCGGTCATGCCTGTGCGAATTGGACCGGGACATATGCAATTAACGGTGATTCCCTCTGGACCTAATTCAACCGCCAGTGCTCGAGTAAAGCCGATTGCCGCGGTTTTCGCCGTCGAATAAGCAGTATTGAATTTCGTTGCCCCCAAACCTTCTGTAGAAGCTATGTTGAGGATTCTCGGTGCATTAGATTTTCTTAGATGCGGTAAGGCAGCTCTCACCATTCTCATGTGACCAGTCACCATCACGTTCAAGCTCTTTTGCCATCGCGTTTCGTAATCAGGATCATCCACAGGACCTCCCCCACCAATCCCCGCATTGTTGATCAGAATGTCGATTCCACCCAGCTTGTCCGCGATTTCGCTTACGGTACGATCGATACTCTCAAGATCTGATACGTCTAACATCCAATCATGACAGACAAAACCTTCTTGTTCAATCGATTTTTGCACTTCTCGTAGCTGGAGGTCATTTACATCGGTTGCCGCCACTAGAACACCTTGTTCGGCAAATAGTTCAGCGGTGGCTCTTCCCATACCACTCGCCGCGCCAGTAATAATTGCGACCGATCCTTGGATCGACCTGCTCAGCTTTGACAACGACAACTCAAATCTCTTCTAGCTCTATTCTGAAAATATTATGCCGTTGAAGTGAGCGTGAGGTCTCAGAAATCAATTCAGCTGATCCCCTGCCTTTACGTGAGCGATACACAGCCTCAATGATTGGCATTTAGAGTAATTTGCGTTTTGACCTTTCGGTCATTAGGAGAGAGGCCTGTATTGGATCGAGCTTAGTATCAATCGAGTTTGCTAGATGTGCTCAGCTTTCGCTTTATGACGAAGAATAATCCGCCTATATCCTTATTTGACTTGAACTTAAGCATCCCGTGTAAGTCCAATGTTCTCTTGATTCATCCACGCCCGAACACAACCTGGCGAAGTCACCAACCACAAGGAGTTGTCACGTCTGTGGCATATGTTGGCGTAAGACTTTTAAAATTCGCACGCGTGGGTCGTTAGCTCAGTCGGTAGAGCACCGGCCTTTTAAGCCGTTGGTCCTGGGTTCGAGCCCCAGACGACCCACCACTTACTTTATTTGACTAGCATACTCTGTAGCTAGTTGAGCGACTTCATGGCTTGCATATTCCAAGATCACTTGGTTTAAGTATTCCAATGCTCGCGCGTCGTCCCCTAACTGGTGATAGACAGTCCCTAGCTTGTAGATTGCTTTGGGAATCTGTTCATGATCAGGATACAAACGGATAAGCTGAACAAAACGCTGTCTAGCTCTTTCTAGATTCTGCGGCTCAAAGCTTGCGTAAATTTCACCGATCCAATATAGGCTATCTGCAGAATATTCGCTATTTGGGTATTGCTTCAGTAACTGATCAAAGTAGGCTACTGAAGATTCGTAATCCGCATTTTTCAGTGAATTCATGCCTTGAGCATAAAAACTCTCGTCAGAACCCGGTGTGGTCTGATTTACGATATCGACGGGAGTACTGTCAGATACAACTGGTGAAGCAACACTAGGGGAACCAAGCGACTGTTGGACGCGTTGCTCAATGTTACTGATCCGCCGCTGCTGGCTGTGTTGCGCTTCTTGGATCTGAAATTCCAAATCCTCAATGCGACCTTGTAAGCCGGAGACGGTCGACTCTAGGGATCGCAGTCTCTTCTGAATTTTCTCAAACAGTACGAAGTAGGAATCATCTGCTTGAGACCGCGTATCCTCTTCCTCAGATGAACTGGATGAAGCATCAACTTGAGCCAAGAAAAAAGCTGGCTGATCCCTATTTGCTTCAGGGCTTGACTCTTGGCCACTCGCCAAACAACCACTCGCCAAGGCGCTCCAAAATAGGAACCCAATTACTCGCCGGGACACTAACAATCTTCGGATTCGAGTAAGTTGGGATCCTACGTTCAGATATGTTTTAGATGTACCTAATGGCCTTTAGTAGTACTTCAGCTCGACCCGACGATTCTTCGCCCATGCAGATTCAGAAGAACCTGGATCGATCGGACGTTCCTCACCGAAACTTCGTGAATCAATCTGACCTGCTCGTACTCCGTTTGCCAGAAAAAAGTCCACAACTGCATTCGCCCGGCGTTCACCTAGCGCGAGGTTGTATTCTCTCGACCCCCGTTCGTCACAGTGCCCTTCAACCATAACTCTTTGATCACTATATTCCCTCAGTAATCGAGCGTGCTCTTGTAAAACGTTCCGAGTGGAGGCATTCAAGGCTGCGTCGTCAAATGCAAACGCAACATTTGGTTGAACGGGATTACCGCGTTCGTCCACCGGGATTTTGCCAGCACCTGTATCACTTGGGATAAACGTACTAGTGGGTTTCGCTGGGGTTGCGGGTTCTGCCGAAATCACCGCAATTGGTTCCTCTACAACTGGTTCTGGAACAACAGTAATTTCCTCTGGCTCACAAACCAATTGACCTGCACAAGCGGATAGGAGACAGCAACAGGCTATCACACCTAGCCAAGACAGTCTCTTTTCTTTGTTCATCTCGGTTCTCCGTGAAATTGACTTTAAATGTCTTCTAAGTTTATAAATGATGGAAGGAATGGCGACCATGCAGGTTCCTGTACCGACCCTTCGGTTGAAGGCAAGCGTAAAGCGATTCGACCGTCAACCGATACCATTGCAAGTATACCCCTTTCATTCTCCTTCGTAGAATACAGCAACATTGCACCGTTGGGGGAAATTGATGGAGATTCATCTAATACCTTAGATGAAAGAATCCTAGGACCCGTTACACCACCTATACGTTGCCACGCAATGTGGTACACACGGTCAATGCGATGCACGAATACGAGGTGATCGTTGTCAGGCAACATTCGAGGTCGCGCATTGTATGCACCGTGATTGGTTACACGCTTCGTTAGTAAAGTGTCTAATTCAACCTCGTATATCTGTACAGAGCCACTACGGTCGGACGTAAACAGCAAACTCTCACCATCATAAGCCCAGGAAGATTCTGTGTCAATCGCATGATGATCCGTAATCTGCCTAAGCGTTCGCTCTTCCATGTCCATTAAATAAATTTCGGGGTTGCCACTCCTCGACAAGGTCATCGCCATCTGGCTACCGTCAGGAGAGTATACCGGCGCGCTGTTCACACCTTCAAAACTCGCCAATACTTCGACTTTTCTAGTGTCAAGGTTCATGACATGAATGGCGGAGCCACCTGCTTCAAATGAGACGTATGCTACACTCCTGCCGTCTGGTGACCAATTGGGTGACAGCAATGGTTGAGATGTCTCGAGAAGTGTTTCTTGTCTACCACCGTCCCAGTCAGATTTGATCAATTTGAAAATCGGATTCTGAGTCGCTCGCCCTATCGCCAAGACATAAACGACTTTAGTTGAGAAGATACTCTGCGTGCCCGTTAGATGCTCAAATATCGAATCAGAAATCGCGTGCGAAACATCTACAAACAGCTCAACAGCGCCAGTGACTCGGGTGGATTTAATTAGGCGTTCCGTATTCACTTCCACGACATGGAAATCCACCTCAAGTTGACCGAAGTCGTTGACGCGGGATTTTCCGACAACCACGTATTCGGTCTCGAGGATGCGCCAATCTCGATATGAAATCTCATCAGGGGTGGTCGGCAATGAGAGCATGTGTTCTGGCCGTATCATCTCAAATTGCCCAGAGCTTCTCAAATCATTGGTGATCGTCGAAGAGACGTCCACAGCATTACCTTCTACCTGGAACGGTACGACTGCCATGCGAGTTAGTTTGTCGAGACCTTGGTCAATCGTAATTTCAAAGCCAATCGCAGAAATACTCAATAGCAGAGCTACGACGGAAAGTAGGTGCTTCTTCATCATCGGGTCAGATCTGTTGGTTTGAAAAATAAATAGAAAGAACGAAATCGCTTGTTATAGAGATTCGCATCTGAAGGTAATTGAAACGGGACTGCTTTGCGCACAGCTGCAGTTGCTGAACGATCAAATGCTTCGTTGCCACTGGATTGAACTATACCCACGGAAATTAAATCACCATTAGGGTACAGCTCCACTAATAGGCGAGCTTCCATTTCATTGGTTGCACTGGGTGGCCGAGACCAGCTTTGAACGACACTCTCGTAAATTCCGCGCACGAATAATGCGATTTCATCGTCAATTATCGAACTTTCGAGTTCGTGAATCTCTCGCCCAATATCATCAGCCAACATACTCTGTTGAAGTTCCTCAAAGCGCTGTATGCGATCAAGTTCCTCCTGAGTCATGTCATCAATTCCGTCTTCCGGCTCATTCTGCTCGTCTTCTGCATCAGACGCTTGAGTTTCAATCGCTTGAGGTGCGATTTGAGTCGGTTTTGGTTTTTTCTCTTTGACGATCAACCTTGCCTGCATGACAAACGGAGTAATAGATTCGTCGCTCTCGAGTAAATTGAAAAGTCCGAATCCAGTTGCCAGAAATAGCGCAACGAAGGTGTGTAGGAGTATCGCGATTGCGAATGGGAGAGAATAGACCTTTAGCAGTGACATCTTAACTCTCTGGAGGTTCTGTCATAAGCCCAATACTTTGAGCTCCAGCATTCTGTAGAGTCGTCATCGTTGTTGCTAAGACTTCGTAGGTTATATTTCTGTCGGCTCCCAAGAAAATCGGAACTGCAGGACGAACAGCCGTTATTTTGCTTACCTGTTCCTGAAGTCTTGCATGTGTCACGCGCGTGCCGAGTTCATCCCCTTCTAACAGGCCAATGTTCAAGAACACCGCGCCATCTGCTCGTATTGATACGATGAGTGGCTCTTCATCGGCGTTCTCTAGAGCTTGAGAAGGTTCTTTCGGCAAATCTATGAGAACACCTTGTGCTAAGAGTGGTGCCGCAACCATGAATATCACGAGTAACACCAGCATCACGTCAATGTAGGGAACTACATTGATTTCCGACATTGGTTTGCGACGAGTGGCCATCTAGCTTCTCTGCGTGCCTACAACATTCATAAGCGTCGAAATCAATTCGTCAGAAAATGACTCGTAGCCTTTGGTGATCACTTCCACTCGAGCAGAGAACCTGTTAAAGGCTATCACTGCTGGAATAGCTGCGAACAACCCGATTGCTGTTGCTAATAAGGCTTCTGAGATACCTGGCGCAACCGAAGCCAAGGTGGCCTGGCTCATATTTGCGAGTGAACGGAAGGAGTTAATAATGCCAATCACTGTACCAAACAGACCCACATAAGGAGCAGTCGAGCCTAACGTAGCCAAAAAACCTAAGTGCTTTTCAAGTGCGAGTTCTTCTCGAGTCATGGCGACTCGTGTCGCGCGTTGAATCGCATTGATAATTGCGTCGGTATCGCTCGAGGAAATCTGCATCTGACGTTGGTACTCGCCAAATCCCGCCACAAAGATAGCCTCAATACCCGTGAGGTCATCCGCGTATTCCAGTTCCTTGTAAATCTCTCGTATGTCCTTACCGCTCCAGAAATGATCTTCAAAATCGGTCATATCCCCAAACGTAGCAGAGAGTGCAAGGTATCTCTGAACGATCATTGTCCAAGAAACTACTGAGGCGACCACCAACCCCAACATAATCAAAAGCACTGGCCACGATGCCGAGGCTAAGAGTGCAAATACTGAGAGAGGATCGTTCATTTATCTAAGTTCTACTAATTGAATAAATCGGTTGAGCCGCCATCCGGTCCCGAAACATTGAAATGATGCCATGCTCTTTCCGTGACACTTCGACCGCGAGTGGTTTTCTTGATATAGCCTATTTGGATTAAATACGGTTCAATGACTTCCTGAACAGTGGTGGCATCTTCGCCAATGGACCCACAGAGAGTACTCAAACCCACTGGTCCGCCAAGGTATTTCTGCATGATCGTTTCTAGGTATTGTCTGTCCAGCGTATTCAACCCTTTAGTATCAACACCGTTCAAATCGAGTGCTCGCGTACACACCTCGGGAGTGGCCAAACCACCGTTCTCGACTTGTGCATAGTCGCGTACTCGCCTCAAGAGTCGGTTCGCAACTCGAGGAGTACCTCGACTACGAACAGCCACGATATGCGCGGACTGCTCGTTGATCTCGATATCCAGCATTTTGGATGATCGACGCACCACCTCGATCAGATCTGTCACTGAGTAATAATCCAATCTGAATGACAAACCAAATCGATCTCTCAACGGTGAGGTCAGAAGACCAGATCGGTTCGTAGCACCTATCAAGGTGAATGGTGGAAGGTTCATGCGGATGCTCTGCGCCTTTGGACCTTCTCCAAGAAAGATATCGAACTTGAAGTCCTCCATCGCTGGGTACAGTATCTCTTCGACAGAGGGATCAAGCCGATGTATCTCATCCAGGAATAAGACACTTCGAGGTTGTACATTGGTCAGTTCTGCAGCTAATTTTCCACGTGTTTCAATCACGGGACCTGAGGTTGTCCGTATCTGCACCTTTAGTTCATTAGCAATAATCCGTGAAAGTGTCGTTTTACCTAATCCCGGAGGACCGTAGAGAAGCACATGCTCGAGCGATTCTTCGCGAATTTTTGCGGCCTCGATTGCGATTTTTAACTGTTTCACAATAACAGTCTGACCAATGAACTCTGAAAAGGTTTCAGGTCGAAGCGCAAGATCAAAACCCCTTTCCTCTTGCAGTACGTCACCGCTGGTGATTCTGAAGTCAGTCGTAGTGCGGTTCATACTGGATTAGATATTTAACCTTTGCAGAGAACGTCTGACAAGCTCTTCCAGGTCCATACCTTCTATCCAAGAGCCATTCACGGCTGCGCCGGCTGTACGACCATCGTAACCCAGTGAGGTCAAGGCTTGAATGGCGTTTTGTTTGATCTTCACGTCGTTCGCTTCTGGTAATCCGTCACCAATTTGAAGATCATCAAGTTTTCCGTCTAGATCATTGATGATTCGACTTGCAACTCGCATGCCAATCCCTGGAGCTTGTGCGAGTACTTTGGCATCGCCGCCTTGAATGCTAAACACAATCTCCGACGCACCTAAATGATCGACCAGAGATAGCGCGTTCTTGCCGCCGACACCGCTAACCTGCATAAGTTTACGGAATAAATCGCGCACTAATAGTGATTCAAACCCATACAAATCCAATCCGTCCTGCTTCACTAGAAGATGGGTATGAAGTAATAAATCTTGACCAACGGTAACTACAGATGTCAAGCTCTCACCGACAACAACCTGAAATCCAATGCCTCGCACATCAAGGATTAACGTAGTCAGATCTTTGTGCAGTACCTCACCTTTTAACGATCCAATCATGCCTTTGATGTGCTGCTAACGCTAGCTTGTTAGTTCAGATGGACTAGACATGTGAGTTATTGTCGTCATGGCGACTGCGAGGGCATCCGCAGCATCAGATGGAGGTGTGTGTTCTAGGTGCAGAAGAGTTTTTACCATATATTGAACCTGTTCCTTCGTTGCGGAACCAGTTCCGGTGATTGCCTGCTTGATTTCACGCGGCGAAAACTCAAAAATTGGAATACTGTCAAGTCTTGCGGCAACGATAGCACTCCCTCGCGCATGTCCAAGTACAAGTGCGGAACGGGTGTTTTTTGAGACAAAAACATTTTCAATGCCGAATGAATCAATCTGGTAGTTCTTCACCAAATCAGAGACGCAATGGAAAATGTCCACTAGTCTATCGGGCAAAGACTTACTACCAAGATTTAGGCACCCACAAACGACAAATTGAGGTTGATTTTGCACCAACTTTACTATACCGTAACCCATGGTTCGAGAGCCGGGGTCGATTCCCAGCACCTGTGTCATGAGGAATCCGGCGAAAACGTAAATTCGCCGTTGGAATACACGTTCTGCACATCGTCCAGATCTTCAAAAGCTTCCAGCAAGGTCTGAACTTTTTCTGTGGTATCTTCATCGCAAGGTACGCTGGTATTCGGGATCATCGCTATTTCACTTGACGTTAGCTGAATCTCCGCGTCCCTCAGTGCATTTATTACCGATGTAAAGTCCTCAACTAGAGTCAGGATCGTAGTTGCACCCTCATCATCGTTTTCGACATCTTCCGCACCGCTATCAAGGGCGATTTCTAACAATGCATCTTCGTCATCGCAATGCTCAACTTGGATGATTCCGCGTTTATCGAATAAATAGGCGACAGAACCATCAGTGCCTAGATTTCCGTTGTGTTTGGAAAATAAATGCCGTATTGATGCAACTGTTCGATTACGGTTGTCTGTCATAGTCTCGACAAAGATCGCAACACCGCCAGGTCCATAGCCTTCGTACGAGACTTCCTCAACCGTTGCGCCTTCGCCACCTCCTGCGCCGCGTTCAATAGCTCGTTCAATCGTATCGCGCGGCATATTCGATGTCAGAGCATTGTCAACTGCCAAACGCAGGCGAGGGTTGTCTTCAATGCTCCCACCACCTAGTCTTGCGGCTACCGTGATTTCGCGTATGACTTTGGTCCAAATCTTGGCCCGCTTAGCATCCTGTCGGGCTTTCCGATGCTTGATGTTTGCCCATTTTGAGTGGCCTGCCATTATGAGCTTTTCAGGTCTATCCTGAGTTCACGCAATTGATGGAAATCCACTTCGCTGGGAGCATCTGTGAGAGGACAGGCAGAGGATTGAGTCTTAGGAAATGCAATGACATCCCTGATAGATTCTGAGCCTGTTAGGATCATGACTAACCTGTCTAATCCTAATGCTATGCCACCGTGTGGAGGACATCCCAGGTCCAGTGCTTCAAGTAGGAACTTGAACTTGACCTCCGCTTCTTGGCCCATATTCAATGCTTTAAATACGGCACGCTGCACAGACGAGTCATGGTTACGCAAGGAGCCACCCCCAATCTCATATCCATTGATCACGATATCGTAAGCGTGCGCTTTCGCATCTCTTGGGTTCTCGATTAACTCATCAGCGCTACATTGTGGCTGAGCAAATGGGTGATGTTCTGGAGCAAGATTTCCGTCAGCTGTGATTTCGAACATCGGGAAGTCAACTACCCAACATGCTTGGTAGCCATCCTTGGTTATCTCCAGCAGATCAGCTATGTAGTTTCTGAATACTCCTAGAGTTTCATTGACCACTTTTCTATCGTCGGCTCCAAAGAAAACGATGTCTCCGGTTTTTGCTTTAACTTCCTGCAAGATTGAATGCACTTCGTCTTCAATTAAAAACTTCAGTATCGGCGACTGTAAACCAGATAGGCCCGCACCCGAATCATTGACTTTGATATAGGCAAGGCCTTTACCACCAAGTTCTTGTACATACTTGACGCAACCGTCCAATTGCCTTCGGCTCATTTTGTTCGCTGCATTTGGCACGAGTAATGCCGCTACTCTAGATTGATCGTCTACAGCAGCACGCTTGAATACCTCGAAACCAGATTCAACCACCAAAGAATCCACATCCACTAGCTCAAGTGGATTTCTCAGGTCAGGTCGGTCCGTTCCAAATCGTTGAGTTGCTTCCTTATGGGTCAAGACAGGAATCTCACCTAAATTGATTGAACCAACTTCCATGAAGACATAACGTAACATCTTCTCCGTCAGCTCTCGAATTTCATCAGCGGATACAAAAGATGCCTCAATGTCAATCTGCGTGAATTCAGGTTGTCGATCGTGTCTTAAGTCTTCGTCTCGATAACAGCGCGCGATCTGGTAGTATCGGTCGATTCCCGACATCATCAAGAGCTGTTTAAAGAGTTGCGGTGATTGAGGAAGAGCAAAGAACTTTCCTGGATGTAGCCTACTGGGAACTAGGTAATCTCTTGCACCTTCGGGGGTAGATTTCGTTAACGTAGGTGTCTCAACGTCAATAAAGGACTCTCTCTCGAGAAAACGTCTAATGAAGCTGGTGATCTTCGATCGAGTTTGTAGGCGTTCCTGCATTTGTGGTCGTCTTAAGTCCATGAACCGGTACTTAAGTCGGACTTCCTCACCCGGATTTGCGTAGTCGTTTAGAGGGAAAGGCGGCGCTTTAGATCGATTTATTATCTCGAGTTTCTGCCCTACCAGCTCTATCCGCCCAGTCTTAAGGTTTGGATTAATCGCGCTGTCTTCGCGAGGTCGAACGCGACCTTGCAGTTGTACGACATATTCACTTCGAACCTGGTCCGCGACTGCAAACGGCTCAGGGGAATCCGGATGGTAGACAACCTGTACCAAGCCTTGTCGATCCCTCACGTCGAGAAAGATAACGCCTCCATGATCCCGGCGACGATGCACCCAGCCGGTCAACGTGACGATCGTGCCTATATGGCACTCATCTAAGTCACCACAATAATGGCTACGCATAGGTTTACTCAGGATCTGATTGAATGGTGTTGTTTGGTAAACAACAGGATGTGACAGTTAGTCTACGCCGCTTTCGACTCAGACTTTGTGCCACTAGACGACTTATCTTCCTTCTTTGAACTACTGGAATCCTTACTCTCAGAATTACTAGTGCTTTCCTTGGATTCGCTCTTCGATTCACCCGCGCGCTCGTTTTGAGACGCTTTATTTGAACCTTTGAAATCAGTCTCGTACCAACCCGTACCTTTCAATCGAAAAGCTGCTTTAGAGATTAATTTTCGTAATTCATCGGCACCGCACTCTTCACATGTGACCAGAGGATCCTCACTCATTTTTTGGAGGACTTCGATCTGATTCCCGCAAGAGCGACATTGATACTCATAGATTGGCACGTGAATTCTCCGGGTTCACAAAAGAAAATGAAGAAATCATTTTAGGCATTGATACTGCATCCTTGCCTACCTTTATACCAAGGCACAGCCACAGAAGCAAAAATCAATCCATCACTGAATGAATAGACGATGTTCCGGTCCGATGCGGATCATCAAATTTTGTGATGAATACCGCAGCTAGTCGATCTCGATTTAAAGCTAGTTTCTTGTAATATCTAGGGTCGCCGTTCCGTGCTTCTGCTCACTTTACTTTTGAAGTTGCAGAGCTACTTTATCTGGAATACCATATGCCCGTTCAATCAAAAGCCACGAAATCAATCAACTCGCCGGATCGTACTGGCTAAAGATTCACGCAACCAAAACGTGCACAGTCCAAAACGCAACATCTGAAATCCAAAGCTAATCCTCTAAAACACAAATTGAGAAAGGCAGATTTAGTAGCGGAGATCATCCGGTTGCAATCAAATGCAGTAGTACCTATATCCAAAAAGCAAGTCGAAGGAGTACTTGAAAGTTTGGAAATCCTGTTGGAAAGATTACTAAGTAAAGATGGACCACCTGTCTATGAGCATCTATCTCTCACGACAGACGCATGCCAAACCGTATGACCAGCATAGAGTTATACAACTGTTTCTTGCTATGATTTGGCATCGATCGCTAGGTACCTTTCCCTAAGCGAAATCTCTAAATGCAAGCGAACGGTCTAAATCAGCTCCCTCTATAACTGCTTTCAGTTGCAATTTCACATCACAAGACAATGGAGCTGACACAATCTAGTTAACCTAAATAGCAAAGTTGCCATCTACCAAAGATGACTTGAACCCTACCCAACTTAAACTTCTCCCGATTCTGTCGACAATACCCTAACTCCTTATGCGGTTTTCCAATACGCTAATACCTACCTTACGGGATGATCCAGCGCGCACAGACGTTGCGAGCCAACGACTTTTGTTGAGAGCAGGTTTTCTACGACAACTGAACGCAGGTATTTTCACCTGGTTGCCACTAGGGTTTCGAGTGCTCCAGAAAGTCGAAGCAATAGTGCGGGAAGAGATGCAAAGAATTAACGCTCAGGAAATTCTTATGCCCTTTGTCCAGCCAGCGGAACTTTGGCAAGAAAGCGGTCGTTGGGAACAAATGGGTGCTGAACTGCTGAGAATTCAAGACCGTCACGAAAGGGACTTTTGTCTAAGTCCAACACACGAAGAGATTGTGACAGACCTATTTAGAAACAATGTGCGTAGCTATCGGGAACTGCCTTGTACGTACTTCCACATGCACACCAAGTTCAGAGACGAAATTCGGCCTCGATTCGGATTGATGCGCGCCCGAGAGTTCATCATGAAAGATGCTTACTCCTTCCACTTGGAAGAATCGACATTAGACAAAACCTACTGGGACATGTATGAGGCGTACTCACGAATTTTGGACAGGATCGGTCTCGATTACAGAAGCGTAGAGGCGGACAATGGCTTGATCGGTGGTAGTTCAAGCCACGAGTTTCAGGTCCTTGCGGAAGCCGGCGAAGATGTCTTGGCGTTCAGTGACAGCAGCGATTACGCGGCAAATATTGAACGTGCTGAGGCTCGGCCACCTGCCACGCGGCCAGAAGCCCAAGAAAGCATGGAAAAAGTTCATACACCTAACGCCAAGACCATTGAATCTGTCGCCGACCTTTTAGGGTTAGACGCAACCCGTTGCGTAAAGACTCTCATCGTTCAAGGGCAAGAATCGTTAGTTGCTCTCATTCTTCGAGGAGACCACGATTTGAATGAATTGAAGGCAGAAAAGCTACCAGGCATACGAACACCCTTTCAATTCGCCGATCCTAATGATATTGAGAATTCATTAAATTGCAGTATCGGATCCATTGGTCCTGTCGGACTTGAGATACCTTACTATGTCGACAGAGATGCTGCAGCTTTAGCAGACTTTGTGTGTGGGGCAAACGAGGATAATTACCACTACACGGGAGCCAATTGGGAACGTGATGCCCACCTCCAAGACATCGTGGACATTAGGAACGTAGTAGAAGGAGATCTTGAACCTAATGGAACCGGTCGATTACTACTAAAACGCGGTATCGAGGTCGGCCATATCTTTAAGTTGGGAAGAAAGTACTCTGAGTCCATGAGAGTCGCAATACAGGATCAAGAAGGTGCGACTATAGCCCCCGCCATGGGCTGTTACGGATTTGGTGTCACACGTACTGTTGCAGCAGTCATTGAACAGTGTCATGACGAGGCAGGTATTCTTTGGCCAGAGAGCATTGCACCCGCTAAGGTTCATCTCATTTCAGTTGGAGCTGATCGATCTCCAGAGGTTGGTGAAGCAGCAGATAAACTCTATCAGTTGCTCCAAGAACTGAATGTTGAAGTGTTGTATGACGACCGTGCAGAACGACCTGGTGTGAAATTCGCTGATGCGGACCTAATCGGGATACCACACCGAGTCGTGATCGGTAGTCGAACCCTCAAGGAAGGTGTATTGGAATATCGATTTCAACGGAACGAAACTGAGAAAATCTCCGAGTCGGAATTAAAGAATCGCGTTTCTGCAAGTAGCATCCACTGAATTTGAAATAATTGTGCCTTTTCTCGGTGAACTCAGAGGTTGCAAATATTCAAAGAATCACTGGCTGCGATGCAATAGGTACAGTTGAAATTGATGAATCCACCACCGTAAACTAGGGTGTCCTAGACGGAACGAATTAAATGCAGAATCCAAGTAACTCAGTAATCAGGGTTAACTCTACTTCCTCTAACAATCTCCTGGTCTCTAGGGTAGTGAGGATACTTCTAGGGTTCTCTTACCTAACAGCACTGTGCTGGCTTCCCATGGGTTATCTACATGCGGATGTTCTCGTAGATCCAAACGTAGTGTCAATCATTGAGGAATACGAACAGAAAGCACAGGACTCTCCGAAGGACCCTAAGGCACAAGGTCAGCTAGGAATGGTCTATGAATTACATGGATATCTCCAACGTGCTATCGAACAGTACGAGTTAGCAGCATCTCTAGATGTTCAAGAACCTCGATGGTATTACTACCACGCACTAATTCTCGCATCTCACTTTGATCGACGTAGAGCACTAGATGTACTTGTCAAAGCAATGGCCATTGAACCGACGTACATTCCAGGATGGCTGTATCGAGGAACTTGGTTTCTGCAACTAGATGAGCCAGCACAAGCGTTACTTGCATTTGAGCGAGCGAAAGAACTAGGTTCACAGCTCGCCGCTGAAGCCGGTATTGCGCGAGCAAATCTTGCATTGGGTAAACCTGAGGCGGTCATTGAGCAGTTATCCGCTTATGACATTGATCGTCTTCACCCCAATCTCCTAAATCTATTTGGAAAGGCCTATCAAAGTGCTGGTGAGTTGGATAAAGGGAGAGGGATGCTAGTTCGCGTGAAGTCAATTGCGAGTATCACTTGGGAAGATCCTTGGATTAATGAGAGCGGAGTATTCAAAGGCGATACGTTAGCGCGAAGACTGGATTACGCACAACTGCTTTTTGGTATGCGCCGTAACGACGACGCGCTGTTAGTATTGGAAGACTTATTGAAGATTTACCCTGACCACCGTAGCGTATTGTTCAATTTGAGCGTCGCCTACCAAGTCAATGTGAAACCTGATAAAGCGTTACTGACGTTAGAACGCGGACTGCAATCTCATCCAGATTACTATCCATTCCATACTGGAATTGCGAATCTTTACAAGAGCGCTGGAAAACTCAGCAAAGCTATGACGCATTTGAATCTGGCTATTGAAATCGATCCAAAAGCATCTCAGGCGTATGAGCAGAAAGGCTTCCTCCTCCTTGAACAGAAGGAATGGGACGAGGCGCGCTTGAACTTAGCAATTGCTCGAAGGTTAGAGCCAACCAATCCTATGACGCTCGTCTACCTCGGGATGTCACTAGGCATGTTGGATGACTGGCAACAGGCCAGCGATTTATTTAACGAGGCGATTCTTATTGACAATAACTTCATCCCAGCCTACGTGAATCTGACTAGAGCACTGGCAATGATGGGTCAGTACACAGAGGCGCGAGGTATCGTGCAAGGATTGCAAGAATTAGGAGCACCTGATGAAAACGTTCAGACACTATTGAACCAAATCGAATCAATCGAGAACATGCGAAGATGAGGTCAACCATTACTCCACTTCAACGCATCGCCGCCTGTCTCATATTAAGTTACCTCGCGTGCTCTACGCTGTATGCTCAAGACATACCGGTCTCTGATTGGTTCAAGGATGAAACCGATCAACGAGGCATTGACTTCCAACACATATCAGGCGCTGAAGGAGATTTCTATATTCCGGAAGCAATGGGTGGCGGAGTAGCGCTTCTAGATGTCGATAACGATATGGATTTAGACATCTACTTCGTTCAGAGCGGCAAAATTGGGTCAACAGATCAGAGTTTAAAGTACGCAAACCAGCTCTATATCAATGATGGCACGGGCAATTTCTCCCTTGCTTCAAATAGTGTTGGCGACGCAGGAACCAACCTAGGCTATGGCATGGGAGTCGCAACGGGCGACTACGACAACGATGGCGATATTGACATCTATGTCACAAATCTGGGTAGAAATGCACTCTTGAGAAACGATGGCGAACATAGATTTAGAAATGTAGCTGTTCAAGGAAAAGTAGACGACGAAGGTTGGGGTACGTCTGCAGCATTTGTGGACTTTGACCAAGACGGCGATCTCGACTTGTTTGTTGCGAATTATCTGCGATGGAGTCCTGGCGTAGAAATGGACTGTTTCCACTGGCAGACGGGTGGTAGAGAGTATTGTTCACCCACAAAATTCAAAGCCCCTGCACAGGATCGATTATTTGAAAACAATGGTGATGGTACATTCACTGATGTCACCTGGCAGTCTGGCATGGTGCACGTAATAGGAAACGGCTTAGGAGTCGTAATTACAGACGTGAATGCTGACAACCTACCTGACATCATCGTGGCAAATGACATGAGCTTGAATCATGTTTGGGTTAACTTAGGTCAGTTGAAATTTGCTGAGGAAGCGATGCTCTACGGTTTAGCAGCAGATGGACACGGTAAAGTCAAAGCAGGTATGGGTATTGTGGCAGAAGACTTTGATGACGATACAGATGAAGATGTGCTCATCGTAAATCTTATCGCTCAAACAGACTCTTTCTACCGAAACGAACAAGGCTACTTTACAGATCAAACTGCAAAAATTGGTCTGAATACATACAGTCAGAGATTCACGCGTTTTGGGGTGGTTGTAGCGGACCTCAACAACGACACCTATCTCGACATATTTCAGGCCAATGGTGCAATTGCCCAAGCTGTTGAAACGGAATCAGACGACCTGTATGCAGAACCAAACGTGATTTATCCAGGCACAGAGTCAGGTAAGTTCACGTCATTTACACGTTTGTCAACTGAGTACACTAGTCGAGGGGCCGCTGTCGGCGACGTGAATAACGACGGATATCTAGATCTTGTTGTGGTGAATCGGGACGGACCAGCAAAGCTATTCATCAACAAGAACTCTGGAAACCGGATTCTCTTGCGAGTCTTGAATGCAGAAGGAACCGCTGCCCACGGTGCAAGCGTCTCTATCCAGTTAAGATCTCGGACTCTCACTCGACGAGTGAAGACTAGTGGTAGCTACTTATCCGCACAGTCCGATTGGGTTCACTTCGGTTTGGGATCTCAAGATATTCTTGAGCAAGTCACCGTTCAATGGCTCGACGGTAAGACTACAAAACTGCAGGATGTTGAAAGTAACCAGAGGATCGTTGTCCCGTACGAAGGAGAACTGGTATTCAATTCGATTGAGTAGCATGCATCGAAGTTTCTCCTGAATTTTGAAACTCGTCAAAAGCTGCTTGCGGTAATCTGATCTTTCGGGTGAAATCTAGAGCTTCTTGAACCTCCCTTTCTCGGCCCTGTGAAAGCAAACTCCGAATCAAAAATGTGTGTGCTTTGATATTCCTAGGTTCTAGTTCAATGACTTTCCTAAAGAACTCCGTCGATTGCACCCAATCGTCTTGCAATCCAGCCAACATGCCAGCAAGACGAAAGATCTCAGCGTTCCCTTCTGTCTCTCGAAGTGCTCTCAGTATGAGCACATACGCTTCGTCATTTCGAGAAGATCTAACCAACAGTTGAATCAGCCGGTCATAAGCAGGCAGTAGATTAGGTTTTACTTTAATAGCCTCCTGAAAATGCTCGATTGCCTTTGATACCTCACCAATCTCTTCGTACACCGTGCCAACGTTAAAGTGCAGGAGATGACTATCTGGCCTTGTTCTTATCGAATTTAAAAAAAGATCAAGAGCGCGTTGCGACTCTCCCTGCAATTTATAGGCAATACCAAGATTATTGATCACCGATACCTCATCTGGGTGGGTCCTTTGTAAGTTCTCGAGAATTTCAATCGCTGCGTCAGCTCTACTGCTCTCAATGAGTTCTTCAGCCATGAAGAGCATTCCAGAAAACGTACGGACGAAGTTCAACTTACTCGCAGCTTCAGGATCTGCCCACTTGAGCTCAGAACTCTCCGAGGAAGACGGATTCCGATTACTGGCTTGGTCGCTCAAACCAAGCATTCGATAGGTCTGTGCTAATTGTCTAGTAATAAAAGGATGTGCAGAGTCATCCGCAATCGGTTCAAGTAGCTGTCTAGCAAGATCCGGTTCTTCTAGACGTAGGAGTGCAACCGCCTTGTAAGTGCTTACTGCTTGCAGTTGGGTACGATCGAGTTCAAATCGATCAAGCAGACCGAAAGATTCCCGTGCCTGTTCGGAAAATCCTTGGTCCAGTTGCCATACACCCTTCTGGATATATGCCGGTGCGTAATCAGGATTAATACTTATTGCCTGATCAATGTTTAAAACGGCGTTTTCGATGTCACCCATCGCGGCAAGTAAATGTGCCTTCAGGTATGGCCACCGAAAGGAATTTGGACTTAATTGTTGTGCCTGAGAATATGTCGTGACAGCTTCCTCACGAAAACCATTTGCATCGTAAGCCATTGCTAAGCGACCACGATGTAGATCAGACTTTGGATTTTGCTGAGCTAATTCGAGCTTCTCTTGTATGAACTCTACAAGGCGCTCATCCTCTGACTCCACCAGAACTACGGGTGGTTCAGCGACTTTTACACCTTGGTCACATCCTGTTACGAGGATAAAAAGCAACGCAAAGCAGTAGCGATTGAGAACTCGCTCTCTAGTCCCTATCCGTCTGTAGACCACAGTCGTCCTAAATCTTGTCTTCATTAAATAAAGGAAAACTGTTTATCAACAATCAGGATTCTGAAGTGTATCGGTGAAACATCGGAAAACGCATTTAAAAACGTCTCCCACGCCAGTTTACCCGTCCCAAGACTGAGGCAACAAACTAATTGAACACGCATAGCACAAACAGAATAAGCCCATCCTACGAACGAATGCATGAATTAGAGCAACGGTTCTAGTTCAACAGAGATACGCCCTCATATTCAGCAAGCTTCTTATCAAAGGTAACTAAGGGTAAAGCGCTTAACTGTCTGGCGTGCGACAAAATCAATAAATCCGATAAGTCACCATGAGAATTTTGAAATAAGCCCAGCGCTTCCTCTAGAGATTCAGCATCCTCGACAATAAACTCAGAGGAGTTGAGT
>MKWU01001646.1_pt1 | contig 37407 bp, 35 predicted proteins | sample 809101 | NCBI WGS metagenome assembly MKWU01 (sample SAMN05860141, study PRJNA318959) | sponge metagenome | host: Aplysina aerophoba | place: Slovenia: Piran, Adriatic Sea, Gulf of Piran | collected 2013-05-07
CCAGGGCTCGTCCATCTGCGCGAAGCCGGCGTGGCTGGCCTCCGCCGCTACTCGTGGCGCGCGGTATGGGCGGGTCTGGCCCGTCGCGCGGCCGACGAGGAGCCACGCCATGCCCACGGCGGCGAGGCCCCCGGAAACCCAGTACACCGTCGGGATGTCGAACCAGCTGGCCACGACGCCGAGCACGATGCCGCCGGCCAGCCCGCTCACGTCCCACGCGAGCTGCAGCACGGCCGCCGCGCGGCCCCCCCCCCGGTCGGCGGCCCGGCCGGTGGCCGGCCCGCGGGAGCTGCAGCACGGCCGTCGCGCGGCCGCGCGCCGTGTCGGCGACGCGGTCGATGGCGAGCGCGAGGAGCGCGGTGTGGGCGCCCGCGAGCCCGGCGCCGGCCATGAACCCGGCGGCGATGAGCATCAGCGGCCCGTGGGCGACCGCGAGCATCCACATCGACGCCACGGTTGCGATGAGCCCGGGCAGCGCGACCGGCACGCGACCGACGCGGTCGGACGCCCAGCCGGCGACCGGCCGCACAAGCGTGGAGGCGACGCCGACGAGCAGGAAGAACAGCCCGACGTTGCCGAGGTCGCGCGCCTCGCCAAGCAGTGGCAGGAAGGTGCTGGTCGCGGCGAACGAGAAGGTGACGGTCATGAAGACCGTCATCGGGAACAGCGCCGGACGCGGGAACAGCACGCTGCCGCCCTCGACGCCGGCGCTGGAGCTCGGCGGCTCGTGCACGGGCTGCACCACCAGCAAGGTCAGCCCGGCGGTGGCGGCGGCGATGATGAAGACCGCGTCGAAACCCCAGGTCGCCGCGACGGCGACGCCGATCGCCGGCGGGAACATCTGCGCGACACCGGTCGCCATACCGAACATCCCGACGCCCTCGCCGCGCCTCGGCAGCGGCGACAGCTCGGCGATCATCGAGGCGGACGCCGTGGGGCACATGGCCATGCCGATGCCCTGCACGATGCGCAGCAGGAACAGCGAGATGATGTCGTGGGAGAGCGTCATCAGGAGCATCGACGCCACCATCGACAGCAGCCCGACGCGCAGCACGCGCTTGCGCCTGCCTCGGTCGCTCCAGCGGCCCGCGAAGGGCCGCAGCACGAGCGGCACGACGTTGAAGCCGCCGACGATGAGTCCGATCTGCCACTTCGAGCCGCCGATCTCGTCGACGTAGTCGGGCAGGACGGCGAGCAGGTAGAAGAAGCTGGCGAAGAAGCCGACGGTGCCGAGCAACGTCAGCGCGAAGTCGAAGGTCCAGAGGCGGGGCCGGGGTGACTGGCTCACCGCACCATCGTACGGCCTCGGCCGCGCAGGGGCTGCGCGGGCCCGCCGGGGCGGCCCGCGAGTATCATCGCGTCGTTGCAGTCAGCCGGGCCGCGCCGCGTGCGCGGGGGAAGGGCGAGCACCGTGCCGAACGCCGTCGAGACCTACCGCAGCAAGCTCCGCACGCCCGAGGAGGCAGTCGCGCTCATCCCCGATGGGAGCTTCGTCTTCAAGGGCAACTGCGCCGGGGAGCCACCCGCGCTCGTGCGCGCCCTCGCCGACCGCGCGCGTGCAGGCGGCTTCACCAGCCTGCGCACCACGAGCCTGCTGCCGATGCGGCCCGCCTCCGAGTCGATCCTCGCGCCCGACGTGAGCGACGTGATCCAGTGGGAGTCGCTGTTCGTGAACGGCTTCGACCGCGACCTCGTCGGGTCCGGTGCGGCGCACTACAACCCGAACTTCTTCCACCAGGTGCCGCGGCTCATCCTCGAGTTCATGGACATCGACGTGGCGCTGATCGACGTCTCGCGCGCGGACCGGCACGGCTACATGAGCCTCGGCACGAACGTCGACACCCACAAGGCGGCGATCGAGAAGGCCGACATCGTCATCGCCGAGGTCAACAACCACATGCCGCGCGTCCACGGCAACTCGTGGGTCCACGTCTCCGAGCTCGACGCCGTCGTCGAGCACGACGAGCCGCTGCCGGAGCTCCCGCTCGTCCCCGAGCGGCCCGAGGATGAAGCGATGGGCCAGCTCATCGCGGAGATGGTGCCGGACGGCGCGACGATCCAGCTTGGCATCGGCGGCGTCCCGAACGCCCTCGCCAACGCGTTGAACGGGCACCGCAACCTCGGCATCCACACCGAGATGTTCGTCGACGCGATGGTCGACCTGATTGAGAGCGGCGTCGTGGACGGCTCGCAGAAGACGTTCCACCCCGGCAAGGCCGTCTACGCCTTCGCGGCCGGCTCTCGCCGCATGTACGAGTTCCTCGACGACAACCCCGGCATCGAGGCGCACCCGGTCTCCTACACGAACTTCCCGTCGAACATCGCGCGCAACGACAACATGATCTCGGTCAACTCGACCATCGAGGTGGACCTGACGGGGCAATGCTGCTCGGAGTCGATCGGCACGATGCAGTTCAGTGGGACGGGCGGCCAGCACGACTACGCGCGCGGCGCGTTCGACTCGCGCGGCGGCAAGTCGATCATCGCGTTCTACTCGACGGCGCGTGGCGGCGAGGTGTCACGCATCGTGCCGACGCTGACGCCGGGCGCGGTGGTGACGACGCCGCGCAACGAAGTGCACTGGCTGGCGTCGGAGTACGGGCTGGCGTGCCTGAAGGGCAAGTCCACGCGCGAGCGAGCCCTCGCCATCATCGGCCTCGCGCACCCGCAGTTCCGGGATGAGTTGACGGCGTCTGCGAAGGAGTTGGGCTACCTGTAGTTAGCACGTATGCTAAATTGCGCGCATGCGGAGAACAGACTCACTCGCGTTTCTTGAGGAGATGCGAGCCGGGGATCCGGAACTGCAGGCGGAGTATGAACGCCTCGGGCCGCGCTACGAGTTGATCAGCGCGCTCATTCGTGCCCGCCAACGGGCAGGGCTCAACCAGGGCGAACTGGCTCGGCGCATGGGCCGGAGCCAGGCGGTGGTATCGCGCCTTGAATCGGCTGAGCACTCGCCGCGGATCGAGACGCTGCTCGAATACGTCGAGGCATGCGGGCATCGCATCGAGTTCAGGGTCGTGGAGAGCACGGAACGTGCTGACTCCTCATCGGCGGTGGGTGAGCAGAGCGCGCGCAGTTAGCCGCCCGACGCGCCGGCCAGCCGGGCGTCGATGCTCCGCAGCGCCGCTTCCGCGGTCGAGATGCCCTCGCGCTGTGAGACGCGCAGCAGGTCCAGCGTGGTCGCGCCGACGCGTTCGAGCATGTCCTCGGGCGATGCCGAGCCGGTCGCGTAGTCGACGCCGACGAGGATGGCGCCGCCGGCGTTCACGACGTAGTCCGGCGCGTACGCAATCCCGCGCTCGGCCAGCAGATCGGCGTCGGCGGGGTCGCGCAGCAACTGGTTGTTCGCCCCGCCACAGACGATGCGACATCGCAACTCGGGGATCGTCGAGGAGTTGAGCACGCCGCCCAGCGCGTTCGGGGAGATCACGTCGCACGGCTGAGCGTACGCGCCGTCGAGGGCGACGTGCTCGGCGCCGATCTCGCTTGCGAGGGGCGCGGCGATCTCGTCGTAGAGGTCGGTGACCGCTACGTTCGCGCCCTCGGCGGCAGCGCGCCGCGCGACCTCGCCGCCGACCTTGCCCACGCCGATGACCACGATGCGGCGCCGGGCCAGGGAGCCGTCGCCGAACACGGCCTTGAGTGAGGCGCGCATCCCGTGCAGCACGGTGCGCACTGTCGGCTCCGCGGTGTCCTTGACGACCTCGCCCGCTGGACTCATGCCCACGACGCGGGACGTATGTGCGGCGATCAGCGGCAGATCGTCGAGCGTCGTGCCGACGTCCGTGCCGGTCACGTAGCGCCCGCCGAGCCGCTCGACGAAGCGGCCGTACGCGGCGAGCTGTTCTGGGGTCTTCGTTGCCGCGTCCCCGATGATGACCGCCTTGCCCCCGCCGCAGTCGAGGCCCGAGACGGCCATCTTGGCGGTCATGGCAGCGGACAGCCGGAGCACATCCGTCAGCGCCTCGCCTATGTCTGCGTAGGGCTGCCAGCGCGCTCCGCCGAGCGCGGGCCCGAGGACGCTCGAATGCACCGCGATCAGCGCCCGGAGACGGGATGGTGGGTCGTGGTGGTAGTAGACCGCCTCGTGGCGGTCGGGGTCGTACGGGCGGCCGGAGCGCCCGCCCTGGCCGCCGGGAAGCCGGGTCGACGTCCAGCGCAGCAGGTGCTCGTCGAGCTGCTCCGCCTGGCCGAGCAGCCCTTCGAGCGCGAGTCGATCATCGAGCGGGTCGGGCGCGTCGGTTGTTGCCATGGCTACTTCATCACCGGCCCCGAACGGCGGCGTGACAGGGTCACCAACGCAGCCGGGCTACCTCTAGCGTGCCTCCGGCGGCAGGCCGCCCCCGGACGCCCCGCCCTTGCCGAGCAACTGGCGCAGCAGGTGGATGTAGCCGAGGTGCTGGTTGCCGTGCGAGACGATGACCTGCCCCATCATCGCGGCGCGCGTCGTCTCAATCATGCGGCCCTCGACACGCGCGCTCGACGCCACGGCGAGGAACTCGTCGTCCATCGCCTCGATTTTCGCGACCGCCGCGTCCACGGTGTCGCGGCAGTAGCCGGCGAGGCTCTCGACGTCCGGAAAGCGCATCGCCTGCACGTCGGCGAGGTCCATGCCGGTGCCCTGCTCGTTGCGAGGGAAGCCCCACGCTTCCGACAGGCCCTGCTGCCGCCACACCGGCGGCTCGCGGTGGAAGACGAACTGCACGATGTTGTCTGCGGAGCGCGCCACGTGCCACGCGTTGAACCCGATCGACGTGCTGTCCTCGATCGGGAGTGCGTGCAACTCGTCGAGCGTGAGGCCGTCGAGGCCGTCGGCGATATCGGCGAAGAGCCGCGTGACCATCACCATGTACTGACCTGCGAGCGCGTTCGACATCGTCGTCCTGTTCCTCCTGCTGCGTGGCGTTACTCGCCGAGCTTCGGGACCTTGAGCTGCTCCATGACGCGCTCGAAGACCTCGTACTCCTGCGCGCCGACGACCGCGTAGCGCTCGTTCAGGATGAACGTCGGCACGCCCGTCACGCCGACCGCCTGCGCCCAGGCGATGCCGTTGTCGACCTGCTGGCGGTAGCGCCCCGTCTCGAGGGCGTCGCGCAGCTCATCGACGTCGAGGCCGACCTCGCCGCCGATCTGGAGCAGGGTGTCGAGGTCGCCGAGGTTGCCGTCCTCCTCGAAGTGGGTGCGGAAGAGGGCGCGGTGCAACTCGTCGCCGTCGTGGCCGTTCTCCTGCGCGTACTCGGCGGTCTCGAGCGAGAGGTGCGAGTTCGGCGTGTAGGTGCGGCCGCGCCTGAAGGTGATGCCGGCCTGCTGGCCGCGCAGCTCGAGCGCGGACGGGGGGTCACCGGGCTTGGTGTACGGCTCGCGGGTGCGCCCCTCGGGCGGGATCGACGGGTCCAGCAGGAAGGGCGCCCAGCGCACGTCCACGTCGTAGTGCTTGCGAAGCTTCTCGACCTCCACGAGGCCGACATAACACCACGGTCAGATGAAGTCCGAGACGATGATGATCGAGGTGCGCTCGGCCTCGGAGGTGGGGTTCAGGGGGTCAGTGGTCATGGAGGCGTCCTCCCGCGGGTGCCGCGCCAGTGTACGCGTTTCGCCGCGACGGGCGAGGGCGGATCCGTCGGCGCGGAGCTGCCGAGGCGCTCCGCAGGGCGGGCAGCAGTGCCTGGATGCTGTCGGCCGTGAGCGCGAACGCAACACCCTCGACGGTGAGCTCGGCGATCTTGGACTGCACGATGCCGATCACGTTCCCGCAGATGTCGACGAGCGGGCCACCGCTGTTGCCCGGATTGGCGGGCGCGTCGGTGCGGATGTAGGCGAGATCGTCCTCGGTGAAGCGCTCGGAGACGATGCCGCGCGTGACGCCGGCCGCGAGCGTGCGGTGGCCCAGGCCGTACCCGAGGACAAGTGCGTCCTCGCCATTCATGGGCGTCTCGCCCCACTCGATGGCGTGCGCGTTGCTCTGGGCCCGGATCAGCGCGAGGTCCGCGTCCTCAAGGCGACCAATCACCGTGGCCGTGACTGCCAGGTCGGCGCTCGTGAGTTGCATGGTGTCCTGGTCGGCCACCACGTGAGCCGCGGTCAGCCACTGGAAGTTGCCGAGGTAGAACGCGGTGCCGAGGCGTTCCTCCGTACGTACCTGGGCGACGCTCGGGGTCACTCTCGCGGTGGCAGCAGGGGCAGAGCACTCGACGAGCGGCGGGTATGGATCAGGCGGCGCCGTGCCGTCGCTTCTGGCGAGGAACGCCGTGTTCGCCGGCACGCCGCCCGGGTACAGGTTCCGGAACTCGCGATTGACGAAGTCCGGCGCGCCCGTGATGAGGTGCACCCAGCCCTCCTCGGTCGGCGCCCACAGGACGCTGACCAGCGAGTGGTGCGCGCACGCCTCGAGTTCGGCGAGGCTACCGCCTTCGTAGCTGACGAGGCTGAACCCGTTGTGGATGGGACCCCGCAGGCAGGAAGCGGTGGGCTGCGCGCCGATATCCAGAGGGCGTGTAAAGGTCGCGAGCGCAAGGATGAAGAGAGCCGCGCCGAGCTTCCAGACCGTGCGCGTCGGTGACCACTGCATCGAGGCGCGCTCCGGTGGGTCTCGGGATTACGTGCGTCCGGGTATCGTACCCCGATCGCGACGTACCAAACCTCTGCGCCATCCCGTTATGATGGGCGCCGTGTGGGGCCGGGCGGGCCTTCGAGGAGGAGCACGCCTAGAAGCACGTACGGCTTGGTCCACACGCAGCCCTGTCGTGACGCGGCACCGGGTTGGACGTAACGCAGACAACGCAGCTAAGGAGTGCCAGAGCATGGCTGTGAAGACTTTCGAGCTGATCGACTACGAGGTCCGTGATCGGACCGCATGGGTCACCATCAACAACGCCGAACGCATGAACGCGCTGAGTATCGGCGTGGTGAACGGTCTGTACGACGCCTTCGAGGAATTCACGAACGACGATGACGCGCTGGTCGCCGTCCTGATCGGTGGTGGCGGTCGTGCGTTCTGCGCAGGCGCGGACCTCGTCGCGATGACACAGCGCGACCAGACCGAGGGGCAGGGCGCGCCGGCACCGACACGCCCGGGGCTGGAAGCCATCTCCGCATGCCCGAAGCCAATCATCGCGGCCATTGACGGCTACGCGCTGGCCGGCGGCATGCAGCTCTCGAGCCGCTGCGACATCCGCATCGCGACCGAGAAGTCGCGGGTGGGTATGCCCGAAGTACGACGCTCCCTCGTCGCCGTCGGCATGGTCGACACGGCCGAGCGCTTCGTGCCGCGCGGCGAGGCGATGTGGATCCTGCTGACCGCGGACCACATGACCGCCGAGCGCGCCTACGACATCGGCTTCCTGCAGGCCCTGGTACCGGACCGCGACGCGCTCATCGTCGAAGCGAACCGTATCGCCGACGAGATCAAGAAGAACGCGCCGCTGGCGGTGCAGGCGGTCAAGCGGACCATTGTCCAGACCAGCCACATGTCGCCGCTGGACGCGATTCACTTCCGCAACGCCCTCAACGAGAAGGTGGAGCAGAGCGAGGACCGGATGGAGGGCCCCAAGGCCTTCGCCGAGAAGCGCGACCCCGTCTGGAAGATGCGCTAGACGATTCCCACCGGAGCGGCGTCCGCGGCGGGACGCTGCTCCACAACCGGCGGAGGCAGCCGTCCGGGCTTCCCGGGCGGCCGCTTCCGCCGTACGACTTCCACCCACCTCGCGTGGGCGGAGCAGTTCGAGCAGGCGACGCCGAGTCGCCGGCCGCCTGTAGCGGCGGCGGGAGGAGAACGACATGGCCGGGCCATTCGAGGCGCTGCGAGTGATCGATCTCAGCAGCGGACAAGCGGGCGGCATCACCACGATGGTGCTCGCCGACTTCGGGGCCGACGTGATCAAGGTCGAGCCTCCCGGCGGCGACCCCGGCCGCGCCGAGCCCGCCAGCCCGATGTGGCTGCGCGGCAAGCGCAGCGTCGAGCTCGACCTCTCCGACGGCGCCGACCGCGGACGCCTGCACGCGCTCGTGCGCGGCGCCGACGTGGTCGTCGCCTCGTTCGCGCCCGACGAGGGCGAGGCAGCCGAGGCGGACTACGAGACGCTGTCGGCGCTCAACCCCGGTCTCGTCTACTGCTCGGTTACGGGCTGGGGCTCCACCGGTCCGTACGCCCACTACCCCGCGGACGAGCGGCTCGTCGCCGCGAAGTCCGGACGCATGCAGTCCTTCGCCGGCGTCGTGCGCCGCGAGGGCCCCTCGTTCGGCGCGGTCAAGGTCGGCACACACGCCGCGACGCAGTCCGCGATCGCGGGCATCCTCGGCGCGCTGCTGGTGCGCGACAGGTTCGGCTCCGGCCAGCTTGTCGAGACGAGCGTCCTGCGCGGGATGCTGCCGTACGACTTCCGCACGCTGCTCTCCGAGCAGCTCACGCCGCGCTACCCCGAGTTGCTGGCCAACGACCAGTTCGCACGCTTCGGCCCCGACACCCTCCCGATGCTCGGCTACCAGCCGGTCATGGCGAAGGACGGACGCTGGATCCAGTTCGCCAACCTCCTGGAGCACCTCGTGCAGTCCAGCCTCGTTGCGATGGACCTCGCGGCCGACCTGCTCAGCAACCCGCGCTACGCGGGTACGCCGAACGGGCTGACCGAGGAGGCGCGCGAGGAGGTGCGCAACATCATGCTCGAGCGCGTCCGCGAGCGGACCGCAGCCGAGTGGATGGAGGCGTTCAGCGAGAACGGCAACGTCGCCGCCGAGATCGTCGGCACGGCCCAGGAGGCGCTACACAACGTCGACATGGAGGCGAACCGCGAGGTCGTCGATATGGAGCACCCGGAGCTCGGCACCATCCGCCAGCTCGGCCTGCTCGCGCGGCTCACCGAGACGCCGGGCGAGGTCGGCGGCCCCGGCCCGCAGCCGGGCGAGCACCCCGCCGAGGTGCTGGCCGAGGCGCCCCGCCCCGCATGGTCATCCCCCTCGACGAACGGCTCGCCGCCGAAGCACCCGCTCGACGGCGTCACGGTGCTCGAGTTCGCGACGATCATCGCCGCGCCACTCGGCGCGTCGCTGCTCGGCGACATGGGCGCGCGCGTGATCAAGGTCGAGCCGGTTGACGGCGGCGACCCGATCCGCGGGCTCGGCGCGGGCTTCGGCGCGACCTTCGGCGCGGCGAAGACGACGGCGTCGAAGGAGAGCATCTGCATCGACCTGAAGTCGGAGCGAGGCCAGGAGATCGTCAGCCGCCTGATCGAGCACGCCGACGTGATCGTGCACAACTACCGGCCGGGCGTGCCCGACCGGCTCGGCATCGGCTACGAGCAGGCGAAGGCGATCAAGCCCGACATCGTCTGGGTCAGCGTCAACGGCTACGGCCCGGACGGGCCCGGCGCGCGCCGGCCCTCGGCGCACCCGATTCCGGGCGCGGTCTGCGGCGGCGCGCTCATGCAGTCCGGCGTGGACTGGCCGCCCAAGGAGTACAGCTCGATCGACGACATCCGCGAGGCCTCGCGCTGGTTCTCGCGCGCGAACGAGGGCAACCCGGACCCGAACACCTCGATGTGCGTCGCGACCACGGCGATGCTTGGCCTCATGGCCCGTCACCAGACGGGCAAGGGCCAGCGCATCTTCCTCAGCATGCTGGGCGCCAACGGCTACGCGAACGCCGAGGACTTCCTGTCCTATGAGGGCAAGCCCGAGCGGCCGACGCTCGACCTGGCGCTGCACGGCACGTCGGCGCTCAACCGGCTGTACCGCTCGCAGGACGGCTGGGTGTTCCTCGCCGCCGAGGACGACGCGTCGTGGGGCGCGCTGGCGACCGCCAGCGCGAACGGGATCGGCGCCGACGCGCGCTTCGCGACGGCCGAGGGCCGTCGTGAGCACGACGCGGAACTCGCCGCGGCGTTGGAGTCGATGTTCGCCCTGCGCGACGCCGACGACTGGGAGCGCGACCTGATCGCTGCCGGCGTGGGCTGCGTGAACGCGGGCGCCTACGACGGCCCCGGCGCGTTCCTCGTCCACGACGAGCATGCGCGGGCGAACGGGCTGCTCACCGACGCGCAACACGCGTTGTGGGGCGACTACCAGCGCTGGGCACCGCCCTCGACGTTCAGCGGCACGCCGGGCAACCCGCGCGCCGGCGTGCTCGCGGGCCAGCACACGGACGAGCTGCTGGCCGAGGCCGGCTACAGCCCGGCGGAGATCGAGGCGCTGCGCGCAGACAACGTCGTGTGGTCCGAGGTGCCGATGGAGCTGCCGGAACCGGCGACCGTGGCATAGCGAGCGCTCGCCATGCCGGGTGACCGCATCGGCGTCGGGATCATCGGCGCCAACGTGCGCTACGGGTGGGGCACGCGCGCCCACCTGCCGGCCCTCGTCGCGCTGCCGGAGTTCGAGGTGGTCGGGGTCGCCACGACGCGCATGGAGACGGCCCGCGAGACCGCCGAGCAGCACGCGATCCCGAACGCGTTCGACAGCGCGCAGGCGCTGGTCGAGCACCCTGATGTCGAGCTCGTGCTCGTCTGCGTGCGCGTACCGGGGCACCACGAGCTGACCTCGACGGCGCTGCGCGCGGGCAAGCACGTCTTCACCGAGTGGCCGCTCGGCGCGAACACCGCCGAGGCCCGTGAACTCCTCGACCTCGCCGAGTCGGCGGGGGTGCGCCACATGGTCGGCCTGCAGGCGCGCGCTGCGCCGCAGTTCGTGCGCATGCAGCAGCTCATCGCCGAGGGCTACATCGGCGAGGTGCTATCCGCGACCATGCGCCAGACGCTCCCCGGCGCGGGCCCGCGCCGCGAGTCCTTCGCGTGGGCCGTCGACGCCTCCCAGGGCGCCTCGACGCTCTCGATCGCCTCGGGCCACGCGCTCGACGCGCTCGCGTTCTGCCTCGGCGAGTTCCGCTCGGTGAGCGCGAACGTCGCGACGCGCGTCGGTACTGTCGAGGTCGTGGACACGGGACGTACCGTCGACGTGACCTCGCCGGACACGGTGCACGTCTCCGGCGAGACGGAGAGCGGCGCCGCGGTCTCCGTGGCGATCAGCAGCGTGCCGTCGCACGGCTCCGGCTTGCGCTTCGAGGTGCATGGCAGCGCGGGCGTGCTGCTGCTGACCTCGGACGGCATGTCGCAGATCGCCGCGCTCACATTGGGCGGGGCTCGCAACGACGACGACGCCGTCGAGGAGCTACCCATCCCCGACGACTGCTGGTGGGTGCCTCGCGACCTCGTCGGTCCCGGCCTCAACGTCGCGCAACTCTTCCGCCGCCTCGGCGAGTCGATCCGCGGCGGTGATCCCGCCGTGCCCGACTTCGCCCACGCGGTGCGCCGCCACGAACTCCTCGACGCGATCCAGCGCGCCTCGGACACGGGCGAGCGGCAGGCGTTCGCCTAGCCTTCCCGGGCCGCGCGCTCAGGTTCCCCGGCCCCGACCCCAGGCAGTACGCTGGAGCCGCGAGTCCCCCCTTGCCACATCGGAGGATGCTGGATGATGCGATGGGCGATGCCCGCAGTCCTCGGGATCGCGTTACTCATGACCTCCTGGGGCGCGGTCGCGCTTGTCATCTCATCCGTGTGCGCTGGTGCAGAACCACCGGAGCCGATCGAGGCTGATCCGGATCGCGTTCAGGCCGAGCTCGACGGCCGGTCCTTCCGCCGGTTCGAGCCCGACCGCGACGCCGACGAGCGCAAGGGCGTCGTCCTCGACTTCTCCGACGGCGTCACGCTCTGGGCGCAGTACGCCGAGGACGGTCACGTCGTCAGCGAGTGGGAGGTACGCGCGAGCACCTATCGCGTCGAGTCGAGGGGCGAGGAGGTGACCATCACCTTCCTCGACCCCGCCTCGCGCCGGCAGTTCCCCGAGGAGTGCGCGGCCTGCGTCGACACCTCGGGTGTCTCGATCTCCATCCGCGACGTGTTCGATGCAGGCGGTATACGGTTCCGCATCGACGACCCGGACGGCGTCCTGCCCTCGCCGTTCCCGGTGTTCGGCTCGTGGACGCGGTTCGAAGAGGACGAGTACCTCGACTGAACGGACCCACGCTCCTACTGTATGTGTATGATTGATGCACACGACGGAGAGGTGGAGTCAGCGTGGCCAGGGTGCAGATCGTCATTCCGGACGGGGATCGCGACCGCTTCGTCGCCCAGGCGCGGCGCGAGGGACTCACGTTGAGCGGATGGCTGCGCGCCGCCGCGCGCGAGCGCCTCGCTGCCCGACGCGGCGCCGATCCCTTTGAGACCGAAGAGGACCTCGAAGCGTTCTTCCGCGAGTGCGATGCGATCGACGGTCCCGAACGCGAGCCGGACTGGGAGGAGCACCTCGCCGTCCTGCGCGAGTCCCAGCTTTCGGGCGCCAGCAACACGTGATCTTTGTCGACACGAACGTGTTTATGTACGCCGTTGGTGGAGCGCACCCGTTGAGGGAGCCTGCGCGCGCGTTCTTTCTCGAGGCGCGCCGCGAGCGAACCCCGCTGTGCACCTCCGCCGAGGTGTTGCAGGAACTCATGCATGTCTACCTGCGCACCGAGCGACAAGAAGCCCTCGACGCAGCCTGGTCGCTGGTCACGAGATTCGCGTTCGATGTCTGGGCCCTCGAACGTGACGACGTCGAACTGGCCCGGCAACTCGCCGGGACGTACCCGGGTCTGGAGCCACGCGACCTGTGTCACCTCGCGAGCTGCCGGAGGCGCCGGGTGACCGAGATGAAGACGTTCGACCGCGCCCTTGGCGCCGCAGCCCTCGGGCCTGCTGCCGGGGCGTGAGGTGCAGGGCGCGCCCCTGTCCCTGGTGGGTGCACATACACAGTCCAACGAGCTTGCGAGAGATCAGGGGCATGCCGGGCCGTTGAGGATCTCGTCCGAAAGCGTGATTTCCACGTCTGTCAGGTCGGAGTTCGTACGGAACGGGGTGGCCCGTTCGCACCCGTATGTGACCCCGGACGCCGCGTCGTGACTGGCGACCAGCACCCATCTGCCGTCTCGGAAGACCTTGATCCGGAAGGTGTAGTCAAAGCCCTCCAGGATGGCCACTCCGAACGCGCCGTCGTCTGCCGCGCGCTTGCCGCTCACGCCCTCTGCCCGTCCATTGTTGTAGGCGCGCCAACTGAGGCTGACGGGCAAGGGCGACATCCTGCCGGGTTGCCGGACATGACCCGTGATCCAATGAATCCCGGGGATCCGGACATCGACTTCGACGTCTCGATCTCGAAGGTCAATGTAGCTCGCCCGGCTCGCGAACGGCGTGACACCACCGACGCCGTCCCAGCCCAGGACCACCGACGTTTGTCCGTTGCTGGACGCCATCGTCGTGATCAGGAGGAGCCGTACCCGACCTTCGGGGATCGAGAAATCGAAGGCGCCGCCATCCCTCGTGACCCCGAAATGAAAGACGTCGTCGCGTACGACTTGCACCTGGATGTCGTCGACTGGTGCGCCGTCCGGCCCTCGAACGGTCCCGGAGATTGTCCGGAACGTGGGGAGCACGATCTCGATGTCCTGCGATTCCGGGGTACCCGGCACGATGTACCTGGCTTCGCTGAGTCGTGTCGCATAGCCGCCGGGCCCGTACCAACCGAACTGATACCAGGTTGGGACTGTACTGGCCCTACGGGTGAGCTGGACTGTGGCTGGGTCCTCCCCGGGGACGTGGAGGACGAAACGTCCGTCCGGATCCGTCAGGTGTCTCCCGCCCGCAATGCCCCATCCCGACTGCCGCACTGCTCGCACCTGGAGGCCCGGGTGGGGACTGCCGTCCGAGTTCAACGCCACGCCGGAGATCACGAATGTGGGTTGGAGCTGGAAGGTGAGGCCGGTCACGCCCGATTGGGGAACGGTCACCTCGGACGCGTCCCCGCGATCCGCCGCGAAACCATCCTCGGCATACCATTCCGTGCTGCCGACACCGCTCTCATCCGCCGCCACAACAACTGCGGTGAGGAAGTACCCGCCGCGGTCCACGACGAGATCGAACGAGCCGTCTGAAGCCGTACGCGTCTGGAACGGCTGAGTCCCGAGCGGAAGCGCGGGCCACGCCGTGACCCTCACGTCGCCGCTCGGTTCGCCCTCAGCGTCGAGCACCACGCCCTGGATGCGAGGTCGGCACACCAGCATCACAGGCATGGACTCGAGGCGCCCGTCGGGGAAGGCGTCGAAGAACGGCTGGTTGGCCGCGGCGATCTGCGTGTCCGGGATGTAGGTCACCAGACCGCTCCGCCCGTCGGGCCGGTTCACGTGGATCCCGAGGACGGAACATCCCTTGCGCTCGGCCTCGCCGAGCAGCGCACTCGTCGAGCCACCGGTCCACAGCAGCAGCCCGAAGCCTCCCGTCGCGGGTATGTGGCCCTGCAGTCGCGTGTTGGGGCCCTCAGCTGCCGCCGGGGATGCCGAAGCCGTCAGCTGCATACCAAGGACCGCGACGAGCATGAGGATGGCCGCGAGCGCGCTCTGTGGTCGTGTGCGCACCGTACTCAGCGTCGCGCGCAGTGCCGTACCTGCCGGCTCCTCCATCAGGGCCCCTCGATGTACCCGCTTAGTCGCCCGCTGATGAAGACGCCACCAGAAATTGAGCACCCAGTAGAGGCGGTCCGGGGAGGGCGAATACGTCGACTGGCGGCAACATACGCGATTATGGACACGCACGGCCCTCGAACATCTCCTCCGTCAGCGTGATTTCCCGCGCCCGGGCGTCTGCCTCGATGGTGAACGGCATGGGAGTTCCGCACGCTGAAAGGGTGCGCGAGATTGGGTCGTAGGTGGCCAGGACCGTCCCGCGGCCATCGTGCAGGAGGAGTTCGAGCGCGTAGGTGCCGTCGAGGACAGCGAGTTCGAAGCGGCCATCTTCAGCCACGCGCACCGCCGTGACAAACTCACCGCGGGCTCCGGTAGCGGCGTAGGAGCGCAACCTGACGCTCACTGCTCTGGGCTCCGTAGCTTCGGGTAGGTCGATCAACGGAGGCAGATGGATCTGGCCCGTGATCCGCCGGAGTTCCGGTATCCGCAGCCTGATCTCGACATCTTCGTCACGAAGGTCGATTTCGCGGGCCTGGCTCGGAGCGGTCGTGACGGCCCCGTCCCCGTACCAGCCAAAATGCCTGACGGCATATCCGATGCCGGTACGCACCGTCGCCGCGAAGACGAGCCGCACCGGGCCTTCGGGCATGGAGAACGCGAACCGCCCGTTCGCTCGCGTGGAGGAGGCGAGTTGGACGGTGTCACGGTAGGCGCGGACGAAGATATCGCCGCGCCCTTCGCCGCCGGGACCGCTGATCCAGCCGCCGATCGTCCAGAACGGGGGGAGGATGATCTCGATGTCGGCCGCCTCCGGAGTGCCAGGCCGGACGAAGCTCGCGTCACTCGGGTTTGTGCTGTAACCGCCCGGTCCGTACCAGCCGCCGCGCTGCCAGGTGTTGTTCCCCCGGCTCCGTCGGAACAGGACCACCGTCACAGGCTCCGGTCCCGGAACATGCAGCGTGAAGCGCCCGTCTCGCCCCAGCCGTTGCCTGGTCGTGATGAATGATCCTGATTCGCCCTGGGCGACCACGTGGAAGTCGTCGTTCGGGCTCCCGTCGGAATCCAATACCACGCCAGAGACCGGGTAAGTGGTCTGAAGCGCAATCACGATGTCCGCGATGCCCACCGAGCGCAACTCGATACGGCTCGCGCCGCCGCGGTCTGTCGTGATGCCGCCCGGGACGTACCACCCGACCTGTGTCCCGCCGGCGGTGCCACCCGTATATACGCTGAGGGTGTAGGTTCCGCGGTCGACGACGAAGTCGAAGGAGCCGTCCTCGCCTGTACGCGTCCTGTACTGATTGTGCCCGAAGGGGTACGCCTGCATCGCAGTGACCTGTACGCCGCGGCTTGGTCTGCCCTCAGCGTCGACCACCACACCCCTGATATGCGGGCGGCACGAGAGCAACACGGGCGTGGAATCCAGGAGACCGGACGGGAAGGCCTGGAGGTAGGGGCGATTCACTGTCTGGATGCGCGCTCGGGGGATGTAGCTCAGCAGCCCTTCCCCGCCGTCAGGTCGGTTCACGTAGACACTCGCGACGGAGCATCCGGCCCGTTCGGCCTCGGCGATCAGCGCGAGCGTCAGGCCTCCATCCCATAGCAGCAGGCCGACTCCACCGTTTACCGGAATGTGACCGTGCAGTCTTGGGGGAGGGTCCTGCGCGACCGCCGCCGGGACGGCCGAGGAGAGCGCCGCGACCACGAGCCCGGCCAGGAAGGCGAGCGCCACCAGCGCATTGCGGGTACGCGTCATCACGCCCCGCACGTTCTGCCGGCGAGATGCTAGCATCCTATCTCCCACGCTCGCCCATAGTCCCGTCCCTAGTGGATGAACATGCCGCCGTTGACGTTGAACACCGAACCCGTGATGTAGGTGCCCTCGGTGACGATGTAGCGCACGAGGCTTGCGACCTCCTCCGGCTCGCCGAGGCGGCCAAGCAGGATCTCGCCCTTCAGGTTCTCGCGCTGCTGCTCGTTGAGGCCGGACAGCATGTCGGTCTCGATGAAGCCCGGAGCGATCGCGTTGACGTGGATGTTGAACCGAGCGCCCTCGCGCGCGAGCCCGCGCACGAAGCCGATCGCAGCCTCCTTCGAGGTGCCGTAGTTGACCAGGCCCAGCCGGCCCGTCTCACCGACGATCGAGGAGATGCAGACCACGTGGCCGCCCCCTGCCTCGCCCATCACCGGCCACACCGGGCTTGTCATGTTGTAGAGCCCGTTGACGTTCGTATCGATGACCGTGTGCCACTCCTCGGGCGTCATGCGTGCGACGGTGCGGTCGGCGGTGGTGCCGGCGTTGTTGATGAGCACGCGCACCGGGCCGAGGTCGTTCACGACCGCGTCGACCATCGCCTGGCACTGCGCGAGGTCGGAGATGTCGGCCTGGTAGGCGCGCGCCGAGCCGCCCGCGCCCTCGATCTCGCCCACGACGCCCTCCGCTGCCTCGGCGTTCGCGCGGTAGTTGACCGCGACCGTGGCGCCCTGGCCCGCGAGTTCGAGCGCGATCGCGCGCCCAATGCCCCTCGATCCGCCCGTTACCAGTGCGACCTGTCCGTCCAGCGCTCCAGCCATGTCTTGCCCTCCTCGATGTCATGTTGACTTGCCGCGCGCACCGTACCGCACCGGGACGGTGCGCGGGGAGTGGCGAGGCGCCTCTCAACCGCCTGACGACGCGAGGCCGTATCCTGCATAGCACGGCCTGCCGCTGGAGCGCGGTCCGGACCGGCCTCCGAGCGCCCCGGCGCGCGTCCTGTAGCCCAAGGTCGCACGACCGCCTGCCGCGGCAGTAAGTGGAGCCTGCATGCTCTCTCGCTCGTTCGTGGTGCTGTGGATTGCGATGGCTGTCGCGGTCATGGGCATCGCGATGGTCTCGCCGCTGCTGCCCGTCTTCGTGCGCGAGGAGCTGCACGGCCCCGAGTTCGCCGTCGCGCTCTCGTTCTCCGCCATCGCGGTCACGCAGATCGCCACCTCGCCGTTCGTGGGGCGGTTCGCCGACAAGTTCGGGCCGAAGCCCTTCATCGTCCTCGGCTTCTTCGTCTACGGCGCGGGCGGGGTCGGCTTCATCTTCGCCCAGACGTGGGAGCAGGTGATCCTCTTCCGCGCCCTCTCGGGCGTCGGCGCCGCGTCGATGTTCCCGACGACGATGGCCTACGTTGGCCGCCTCGCCCCGCCGGGCTACGAGGGCCGCTACATGGGCGCGTTCTCGATCTCGTGGATCGCGGGCTTCGGCATCGGGCCGCTGTTCGGTGGCACGATTCGCGACTTCGTCTCCTCGGACGCGGCGTTCGCGACGATGTCGCTCATGCTCTTCGCCGTCGGCGTTGCGGTGTTCCTGCTGCTGCCCCGGGGCCGACCCGGCGCCGGCTCCGGGCACGAGGACGAGGAGGAGGAAGCCCTCGAGCCTGGCCTCCCGATGATCGAGGTGCTGAAGCGCCCAATCGTCCACGCCGCCATCGGCGGGCACATGGTGGTCTCGATCGGGTGGGGCGCGGGGTTCACGTTCATCGCCGTCTACGTGGTGAGCGACGATGGCCTCGCGACAGGGAGTGCGACGTTCGCGGGCGTCCTCCTTGCCTCGCGCGCCCTCTTGACTGCCGCGGCACAGCTCGTGACGGGGCCGCTCGCGGACAAGATGAACCGCGTGTTCCTGTCCGTGCTGGGCTTCGGCATCGCGGGGGTGGCTCAGTTCATCGTGCCCGACATACCCGGCGTCACCGCGACGATCGGGATCTTCGGCGGCGAACTCGTGATCGTGCCGTGGCTGCTGCTGGTCTTCCTCTTCGTGGGACTGGGCGAGGCCATCGAGTTCCCCGCGCAGCAGGCGATCTTCGTCGACGCCGGCCGCACGGTCGGCATGGGCACCATCATGGGGATCACGCAGACCGCGGGCGGTGTCGGGTTCCTCGCCGGTTCCATGTTCGGCGCGCTGGTCGTGGGCATCTGGGGGCTCGACGCGGTGTTCCGCTACGCGGGACTCGCGATGTTCCTCGGCGGGTTCGGCTTCTGGTTACTCATGATCCGAGCCAAACGTGACTTCGCGGCCCTCGACGCGGCCGCGGCCGCGGACCTGCGCACGCGCTTCGCCTCCAGCCCGACCGCTGCGCTGGTCGCCGCGGGTGGCAACGGTGGCCCGGGCGGCGTCAACGGCGCGCAGCCCGTCGGCGTGACGCACCACGGGATGAGCGAGAGCGTGCAGCCGGACCAGTCCCTGCGACCCGCCGCGGCCGGCGTCGACGGCGACTGATCGACGCAGTCACCGCGAGGTGGTGCGCGTTAGCGCCATCCCTTGTCAAACTAGCGCCGTGATCGGGATCGTACTCGCCACCGACGAAGGCCTGCTGCACGTCCTCCCCGGCTCGGACGCCGAGGTGGCGCTGCCGGACGTGCGCTGCACGTCGCTCGACTACCGCGACGGCGTCGCGATCGCGGCCGCTCCCGGACGCGGCGTGTGGATGAACGACGGCGATGGCTGGGAGCAGGTGTGGGAAGGCAACGCCCACGCCGTGCGCCTCGCCGGCGAGGGGGTGTGCTACGCCGCCGAGACGCCGCCGCGCCTGCACCGCTCGAGCGACGGCGGCAAGACGTGGGACGAGCTCGCGAACGTGCCGAGCATCGTGCGGGCCCACAACGCGCGCCGGCCGGGCGCGCCCCGCCGCGAAATATCCATCGTCGGCATCGCGTTCCCGCAGGGCCAGTTGCTGCTCGGGATGCGCGGCATGGGCACGTGGCTGTCGCGTGACGGCGGGCTCTCGTGGATGCGCGGCGACCAGATCGAGCTCTCCGCTCGCTCCGAGCCGCTCCAGGCGGTGGCGCTGGGCGAGCACCTCAACGGCATCTGGGACCACCAGGAGCGGAACGACCGCCTCTACGCGGCGTCGCGGAGCGGCTTCTTCCGCTCCGACGACGGCGGCTTCACCTGGCAGCGCACCCAGCAGGGCCTCGACCGCAACAACGCACACGGCATCGCGGTGCTCCCGGGCACACCCGACGCGCTGCTGCTCTCCATCGCGGCGCGGGGCGCCGACGCCGACGAGGGGGCCGACGCTGCCCTCTTCCGCTCGGTCAACGGCGGCCTGATGTGGGACCGCGTGACCCTCGGCGACGAGGACGCGTGGGCCCGTCCACCCCTCGTGAGTGCCGTGGTCGGCGGGATGGACATGCTGTTCGCGCACGCCGGCGGCAGCATCTGGGCCTCGCACGACAAGGGCACGCGCTGGCTGCCGATCGCGGACGGCCTGCCGCCCGCGACGGCGATGGTGGCAGCGCTCTAGCCGCCGCGCGGTCCCGCGCCGCCGAAGCCGGCTACCCGCGACCGCCCTCGAGGAACGTGCGTGGCGCCTCGAACAGCATCGCCTCGATGTCCGCTTGGGACACGCCCGCCTCGGTGAGGCGCGGGCGCACCTGGTTGACGATGTAGGTGAAGCCGCTGGGCGGCTCGTGCGCGCCGTGAGGGCGGAACGAGTTGTGCTCGGGGGCGTGGTCGTGGGAGAGCATGATGTGGTCGGCGCGGCCCTCGGCGCAGAGCGTCGCGATGGCCGCGATGATCTCCGGCTCGTTGTTCGGCTCCCAGCGGAAGCGGTCGATCGACAGGTAGTGGCCTGCCTCAAGCACCTCGCGCAGGTACTCGACGTCGTCGGTGTACGAGTGGCCGATGGCGACGAGGTGCGGGGCGACGCCGCTGTCGGCGAAGACTCGCATCTGCTCGCGGCCGATGGTGTAGGGCCCGGTGTGCGTGGTGGTCGGGACGTTCGTCCGCATCGACGCCTCGGCGGCGCCGCGCAGGATCGCCTCCTCCTGCTCGCCGATGCCCGGCGGGTCGGCGTTGGCGACCTTGATCACCCCGGCGCGGATGTCGGTGCCGCCGACGCCGACCTCGATCTCGTGCTGGAAGATGTCGGCGTACTCCTCGGCCGTCGCTCCTCGCATGGCGCGCGGCGGGTCGAGCCAGAGCCCCGTCGCGACCACGACGTTGACGCCCGAGCGCTCCGAGACCGTGCGCATGAGCTCGGGCTGACGCCCGAGGTCCGGCGTGGTCACGTCGACGATCGTGCTGACGCCCGCCCCGCGAGCCTCGATGAGCTCGGCGGTCGTGTGGTCGAGCTCGGCGTCGGTGTCGAAGAGCCAGGGGTAGTAGTCGCGCAGGCCCGCCGAGGTGACGAAGAGGTGCTCGTGCCCGTACGTCAGGCCGAGCTGATCGCTCGGCACTGGTCCGAGCGCCGTCTGGACATCGACCATCGCTGCCTCCTTCGTGCTGCGGGCTACGGGCCGGAATCTGCCATGCCCGCATGCGTGAGTCGAGCTTGCTCCGACCCTGCGGCTGGCGCGGGCGCGCCGTCCATCGAGGGTGCGACTGGAGCAGCCGGTCCCCGGATCGGCATGGCGGCGGTAGGCGCGGGCGCCATCGGTGCGGGAGCCAGCGCAGCGGCGCGTGCGGCCTCGAACTCCCGCCACATCGGGCGGCGCACGAGCAGCACGAAGATCGCGCCGCAAGCGGCGATGCCGGCGTAGACGCTGAAGATCACGTCGTACGTACCGGTGCGGTCGAAGATGAACCCGGCCAGCACCGGGGCGATCATGGTGACCGGCGTCTGGAACATGCTCGCCAGGCCGCGCAGCGTCGCGAAGCGCAGCGTGCCGAAGTAGTCGCCGATGAGCGTCATCTGCACGACGAGCCATGCGGCGTGTCCGAGCCCGAAGGCCGCGTAGTAGAAGGGGATGAGCCACAGCCGCCCCGGCTCGAGCTGCACGAACAGCAACATCCCGATGCCCTGCAGGATGAAGCCCAGCGCGTAGACGCGTCGCCGCCCGAGGGTGTCGGCGATCCAGCCGGCGACGATGCGCATCGCCACCTGGAACGCGCCGTAGAACGCGACGATGAGCGCGGCGAAGCCGGTCGAGAAGCCGTTCTGCTCCAGGTGCGGGACCTGCAGGATGACCCACGCCACGATCGCGAACGTGCCGCACGCGTTGGCCAGCGCGAGCAGGTAGAAGGCCGGGATGCGCAGTCCGGCGCCCACCGTGAAGCCCGTGAGGGCCGGCATCGCGAGCGGCCCGCCCGACCGATCCTCGGGCGGCTCGCCATCCGGCAGGTAGCCGTATGGCTGCGGGCGGTCGCGGAGCAGGAGGGCGAGTGGAAAGCCAACGATCAAGACAATGGCGGCGGCGATCATCAGCGTCTCGCGCCAGCCGAGCCAGCTCACCAGCAGCGCCACGATCGGGACGACGAAGTAGCCCGCGCCGTTGCCTGCGTTGAGCACGCCCATCGCGCGGGCGCGCTTGCGCTCGAACCAGTTCATGACGGCGGCGGAGAACGCCATCAGCGAGCCGATGCTGTTCCCGGTCGCCATGAGCAGGCTGGCGATGTAGTAGACCTCAAGGGATCGAGCCTGCGAGAAGAGCAGCAGCCCGCAGGCGAGAACGACCACGCCGGTGGCGGCCATCTTGCGGGGACCGAGCCGGTCGATCAGGAACCCCGTAAAGGGCGCCAGCAGCCCCTGCTCGAGGGTGCCCAGTGAGAAACCGAAGGTGATGGCCGCGGCCGTCCAGCCCATCTCCTCGCGCAGGGGGCCGATGAAGACGGTCAGGCTGAAGGCGGCGATGCCGATGGTGACGAAGTTGCTGACCGCTCCGCCGTAGGCGATGTACCAGCCGTAGAACAGCCCTTGACGTGGCCGGGCCGTTGCGGCGTTGGTCATCGGCTCACCCTGACGCGTGCCGGGCGCACGGCACGCGCGCGGCGTGCGCCGAGTATAGGCGGGTCTGGTGCGGCGTTAGCGCTGCTGCGCCGGAACGGTCGGGTCGTGGGCCACTGCGGGAGCGCCGGCGCCGTTCCCACCGTTGGCGGAAGCGGGGGTCGGCCAGGCGCCCTCGCGCCACTCGACGGTCTCGGCCATGCCGGCGTGGGTGACGCCGTTGCCGTGCGCGCCGTTGCCGTGCGCGCCGTTCGTCCCGGCGCCGTTGGTGGCGGCGGCGAACTGCGCCTGCGGGGCGACGGGCATGGGCGTGGGCATCGGCACCGGGACGGTGGACTCGGGGAGCTCGGGCTTCTTCGCGAAGGCGAAGAAGGCCCCGCCCGACAGCGCGAGGATCGCGAGGATGACGAACCCGATCCGGTAGGACCCCGTGACGTCGAAGGAGATGCCGGCCACGACCGGGCCGATGATCATGCCGGCCATCATCACCATCGACGAGAAGCCCATGATCTTGCCGAAGGACGCACGCCCGAAGTAGTCGGCGCGCATCGCCTGGATGAGCGGACCGCGCGTGCCCATCGCGAGGCCGTTGATGATGACAAACCCGAGGACCATCACCACGTTGACCGAGAACGCCAGCAGCAGCATGGCCACCGTGTGCCCGAACATCGCGATGATGATGACGAGGCGCTTGTTGAGGCGATCTCCCAGCAGGCCGCCGATGCAGACCTGACCGATGACCATTGCGAAGGTCATGATCGCCGACATCAGCCCGAAGAACGCGAGCGAGTACCCGAGGCCCAGCGTGAGGTGCGACGCGAAGTACACCATCACCGCGCCGATCACGAGCAGCGAAGAGCTGTGGCCGAGCGCGATCAGCCAGAAGGCGCGGGTGCGCAGCGCCTGGGCGGTCGTGAAGTCCCGCTCGGGCGGCGGGGGCTCCTCGCCGTGAGCGCGGATCTCGCCGTCCGGGAGCATCCCGTGGTCCTCCGGGCGGTGCCGGACGAGCGCGGCGAGCGGGAGGCCGATGACGAGGACGAAGATGCCTGATGCCGCGGCCATGCCGCGCCAGCCGAGGCTCTCCAGCAGGGCGACGACGCCCGGCTGCAGCAGGCCACCGGCGGCGAAGCCGAGTGAGACCAGCGCCAGCGCCAGGGCGCGCCGCTTGTTGAACCAGTTCACCACCGCGACCGTCACCGGCAGGAACGAGCCGAGCACCGATCCGAGGGCGATCAGCAGGTACGCGAGGTAGAACGTCAGGATCGAGTTGATCTGGCTCAGCGCGATGAACCCCAGCGCAAAGATCACGAGGCCCGTCATCATCACCCTGCGCGGCCCGAAGCGGTCGATCGCCCAGCCCTCGATGGGACCGAGCAGGCCGCTCTCGATGCGCTGCAGGGCGAAGGCGAGCCCGAAGGTGGCCTGGCTCCAGCCGAAGTCCTGCTCGAGCAGCACCACGTAGGCGCCGAACGAGTGGAAGACGAGCGCCCCGTTGAAGGTGTTGACGATGAACCCGGAGCCGACGATCCACCAGCCGTAGAACAGGCGTGAGCCGCGCTCGGTCACGGCCTGTTGCTGCTGGCGGAGGTTCGTCGTCGCCGTCATGGCTGTGGATGGTTCCTCGTCGTGCCGGATGCGCCAAAGCGCCCGGACCGGTCCTGCCGGATCATCACCCCGCCACGTGATGGGCACGGGACACGAAGGTGCGTTCGGCGCCCGAGATGCTAAGCATGCGCGAGCAGGGGTGCTGGTGTCCAGCACCTCACGTGAACGGGAATGCTTGCGGGCCGCCGATCGCTAGCCTGGGTTTGCCGATTCGTCGCCGCGCGGCCGCCACACCCCGCCGTCGAGGTCCGCGTTGTGCTGACCGGCCTCCGGCGCCGGCGACGCGGGCGCCCACGGAGTGGCGCTCATGCGGAACGGCGCACCCGGCCAGCGGATGCGGCCCAGGCCGGGCTGCTCGGCGTCCGACCAGTAGTCGAGCGCCTCGAGGTGGGGGTCGCGCAGCATCGCGCCCGTCGGGTTGACCGGCGCGGCCGGGATGCCACGGCGCTGCGCCTCCTTGCAGAACGTGTCGGCGTCGTAGCGGCCGGCGAGGCCGTCGACGTACGCCTGCACCTCGTCGTCGTACTGCTTGCGCACCATCGAGGAGGCACGGAAGCGCTCGTCGAGCACCCCCTCGGCGTGGGTCTCCTCGTCGATCCACGAGGCGAGCGCGTCCCAGTGGCCGACGGTGAGCGCGAGCAGGCAGACGAGGCGGTCGCTGCACGTGTAGTAGCCGTACGGACTGGAGCCGAGCGCGCTGCTGCCCGTGCGGCGACGTGGGTTGGCGTCCTCGATCAGCGTCGGCAGGCCGGTCCCGCCCTGCGCGGTCGACAGCAGCACCTCGTGCGCAGACACGTCGGCGAGCTGGCCGCGCCCGGTGTGGGTGCGCGCGTAGAGCGTGGCGAGGGCCGCGATCGCGCCGACCTCGCCGACGAAGTAGTCGGCGAGCAGCGCGCCGGGAATGAGCGGCCGCCGGTCGGGGTAGCCGGTGAGTTGCAGGAGGCCGCTGAGCGCCCACAGCGTGAGGTCGTCGGCCGCCCACGCGCGGTACGGCCCGGTCAGCCCGAAGGGCGTCACCGCGACCGTCGAGAGCATCGGGTTCGCCTCGCGTGCGGCCTCCGCGATCGCGATCGCGTCCTCGTCGGCGCTGTAGACGAGGTCGGCCGAGGCGCACAGCTCCGCGAACGCCTCGGCGTCGGCGGGGTCGTCGAGCGCGAGCGTGACGGAGCGCTTGCCGCTGTCCATGTAGAGCTGGAGCAGGCTGCGGTCATCCGCGAAGGGCCCGTCGGCGCGGAGCGACGCCCCCTCGGGCGGCTCGACGCGGACGACGTCCGCCCCGAGGTGCGCGAGCAGCCGCGTCCCGTACGCGCTCATCCCGTCGCTGAGGTCGACCACGCGCGTCCCGTGCAGCGGGCCGTGGTCGGAGATGCGCGGCTCGCGCCCGCGGGTGGCGACTGCCATCAGGTGGCGGGTCCGGGCATCGCGCATGTCGCGGATAGCCCGCCCCGAGTCCCACCTCGGAGGCGCGTGCGGCAAGTCGGCGCTGCGGCTCTTGCGGAGCAGCGGCAGCGCCCAGTCGAAGTACGGACGCTCGAGCGTTGCGTCGCCCGGCGGGTCGTCTGCGGCGGGGCTCACCGCCCCGGCCTCGGCGAGTTCGTCGATGCGGTCGAGGCTGAGATTCGCGAAGTCGATGAGGATGTCGCCGTTGTGCTCGCCGAGCGCCGGTGAAGCGCGCTCGTGCACCGCTGGCGTCTCATCGAGGTGGATGGGCAGGCCGTCGATGAGGTCGCCGTCGAGCCAGCGGTGGCGGACGAGCCTCCAGAAGTTGCGCGCACGCAACTGCGGGTCGGCGAGGTGGTCGAGGTGGTCCTGGACGGGCGCCGCGGCTACGCCCGCGGCCTGCAGCACGAACGCCGCCTCCTCGCGCGTGCGCCTTGCGCTCCACTCGGCGAGGCCGGCCTCGATCGCGTCCTCGTGCGCGCGACGGCCCTCGAAGGTCTGGAAGCGAGCATCGTCCGCCCACTCGGGGCGGCCGATGGCGTGCGCAAGCGAGCGCCACTCGTCGTCGTTGCGGGCGGAGATGGCGACCCAGCGGTCGTCGTCGATGGTTGGGAAGACGCCGCGCGGCGCGGCGCCGGGGCTGCGATTCCCGCTGCGGTTGGGCTCCTCGCCGCCAAGCGACACCTGCCCGATATACGGTCCGAGGCAGGCGACGGCGGACTCGAACTGCGAGATGTCGATCCACTGCCCGTCGCCGCTCTGTTGGCGGTGGAGCAGCGCGCTGATGATCGCGGTCACCGCGTGGTAGCCCGCAATGTAGTCGGGCAGTGGGACGGGCGTCATCGCCGGCTGGCGGTCGGGATCCCCGGTGAGGTAGTCGAGGCCGGAGAACGAGGAGAGGTTCGGGCCCCACGACTTGTAGTCGCGGTACGGCCCCTCGCCACTACCGTAGCCCGGCATGCTCACGTAGATGATGTCCGGGTTCACGGCGCGCACGTGCTCATAGTCGATCTGCAGTGAGTTGATGGCGGGGACGCTGAAGTTCGTCAGGAACACATCGCTCTGCTCGATAATCTGATCGAGGAGGTCCCGACCCTCGGGCGACTTGAGCTCGAGCCCGACGCCACGCTTCTGCGCGTTGAAGGTGTTGTTGCCGGCGAGCATGTCGCCGCCCGCGAGCCCCACCCCCGGCGGCGCCCAGGCCGGCATGCGCGCGCCCATCGCTGCGCTACGCGAGCGCGACTCGACCTTGATCACGTCGGCGCCGAGGTGTGCGAGGTAGCGCCCGGCGAGCGGCCCGGCGATGGCCACGCCACACTCGACGACGCGCACCCCTTCGAGCGCGCGCGGCGGGTCGGAGCCTGCTGGTGCCATCTCGTCCCCCTGTGTGGCGCGCAGCGTACCAGCGTCGTCGAGGCGCCCGTGCGTCGTTCCCCCGGCCGTCAGGAGCGAGGCCAGGTTGCGCCAGTGCTGTCTGGAAGCGGGATGACCGCAATCCCTTCGTCGTCGCAGGTAGCGAGGAGCGCGGGATCGGCGGTGGCTAGTGAGGCGTCGAGGCGTCGCGCCGTCTCGGCGGCAACGCAGTCCGCCAGGCTGATGGCGCGGGTGCGGCGATGGTAGTGGCGCGCGCGCAGCAGTCCGGCTCTCACCGCCAGAGGAGGATCGAGCGGCGGCGCAGCCAGCCCGAGTTGTGCGACATCGAGCGAAGCCTGATCCCTGTCGACGCCGGCGCGGCGCACGAGACGGTCGACTACCTCGGCGATGCCAAGCACCGTCAGCGCCAGCTCCTCGTCGCCACCTAGCAACTCCTCGACCCGAGGCCTCGCGGGCTCACTCTGCAGGAACGCCAGAACGGCGTATGCGTCGAGGACGATCACAGCTCTCGGTCGGCGTCCTCGGCCCGGGCTTCTCGACGAGCCTCATCGCTGCTGGGCCCACGCCCGGCGTACTTCCCTGCGAGGGCGTCGATGGCAGCGGCGCGATCCGGTTCGTACGGACGCATCACCAGGCGATCACCGAGATCGACGACGAGCATCTGATCGGCCTTCCAGCGAGCTCGCGCCGCCGCCGGGATGGAGACCTGTCCGTTCGCTGAGACCTTCATCACGTAGCTGCCTTGCATGGGTCACCATCCCGTACGTTGTATGAATCACCAGATCCATTGTATCCGAGGACATGAGTTCGCTGCTACGGGTCGCGGTGCTGTGTCGCGTATCGAGTGGCGATGCACGCGGTCGGAGCTACGGTCAGGCCGAGGTGATGCACTGGCGGCCTCGGCGCGTCAGCGCGGGGCCGAGGCTGTAGACTCCAACACCGCGAACACACCGGGAGGACACATGCCAAGCCGCGACGAACTGATCCAGGGATTCCAGGGCCTGAACGCACGCATCGACGGGCTGAGCGACGCCATCATCGCCAACCCCGAGGCGGCGCTCCCCGAGGGCGAGTGGCGCGTGCGCGACGCGCTCAGCCACCTGGCCGCCAGCTCGAACCCCGTCCCGCGCGTCCTCGAGCGCGCGCAGGGCGGCGAGGGTGGCGGGATGCCGAGCAACGACGAGCAGGTCGCCGAGCGCTCCGACACGAGTCCGGCCGACCTCATCGCCGAGGTGAAGGCCGGCCACGAGGCCTCGATCGCCGCGCTCGAAGCGGCGGACGAGGCGATCTTCGCCGTCGAGATCCCGCTCGGGTTCCGCCCCGGCGACATCGCCGTCGGCGACCTGCTGGGCATGCTGGTGACGAGCCACGAGTCCGGCCACATCGACGACATCGAGGCGGCCCTGGCGTGAGCTTCACGGGGGCCGACCCGGCCCTCGTCGAGCGCGCGGCCACCCTCGCGGGCGTCGCTCGCGGCGAGGCCGAGGCGATCGAGCGGGACCGGCGGCTGCCGGGCTCGCTCGTCGAGGCGCTGCGCGACGCCGGGCTGTTCCATCTCTGGGTGCCGGGCGAGCTCGGCGGACTCGACGCGAACGTCGCGACGTTCATGGAGGTCGTGCGGACGCTCTCCGAGGGTGACGCGGCGGCCGGCTGGGTCGTGATGATCGCGGCCGAGACGAACGCGCTCGCGCAGTGGATGCCACGCGCGACCGCCGAGGAGATCTTCGGCGGCGACGCACGCCCGATCTGCGTGGGCACGCTCAACCCACCCGCCGGCACCGTCCGGCCGGTCGAGGGTGGCTACGTTGCCGAGGGGCAGTGGCCCTTCGGCAGCGGCTTCCCCAACGCCGACTGGCTGATCAGCCGCGCACGACTGCTCGACACCGACGGCGAGCCCGCGCTCGACGAACGTAGCAACCCGCAGATGCGGGCGTTCGCGGTGCCAGCCGCGCAGGCCGAGCTCGTCGATACGTGGTCGGTGCCCGGCCTCGCGGGGACCGGCAGCTTCGACTACGCGATGCATGAGGTGCGCGTGCCTGCGGAGTTCGTGTTCGAGTTCGCCGCGCCGTGGGCGAGCGGGCCGCGCTCAGCCCTGCCGATCGGCCCGATCTTCCAGATGGGCCACGGCGCGCACGCCATCGGCGTCGCGCGCCAGGCGATGGATGCGTTCGCCGGGATCACCTCGACGGACGCGTGGAGCCAGCGACCCGCCGCCGAGGTCGCGCTCGCGCACCACGCACGCGGCGAGGCGGAGGCGCTGGTGGCCTCGTCCGAGGCCTGGCTCGACCGCATCGTCGACGGCATCTGGCAACACGCCGTCGAGGGCGAACCGGCGCCACCCGAGGACTTCAACGCGCTCCAGCTCGCCGTCGCGCACACCGTGCACGCCTGCGTGCGCGCCGCGGACCTGTTGTTCGAGGCGGCCGGGGCGCAGTCACTGTACCGCTCGAACCGACTCGAGCGTGCGTGGCGTGACCTGCGAGCCGCGGGCCAGCACCTGCACGCCAAGGGCCGGCACTACGCCGACGGCGGCCGCCGGCTACTTGAGGCTGAGTCCGGGTAAGGCGCGAGACGCCGGCTCAGGACGCGTCGATGAATCCTCGAAGCTGCTGCGTGGTGATGTTCGCGCCGGTTAGCACCAGCACCACGCGGCGGTCGCGCAACCGCTCGCGCGCCTGCACCGCCCCCGCCAGCGAGGACGCGCCCGCCGTCTCGACGAGGAGATGCGCGCGCTCCAGCAGCTCGACCACCGCCGCCGCGATCTCGGCGTCGTCGACGAGCAGGAAGTCGTCCAGGCCGTCGTGCAGGATTGCCTGTGTGTACTCGAAGCCGGTGGCAGTCGCGAGGCCCTCGGCCATCGTCGTGTTCTCGCGCTGCACCACGCGGCCCTCGCGCCACGAGTCGTGGGCGGCGGGGGCCTGCGCCGACTGTACCGCCCAGACCTCACACGCAGCGCCGAGGCCATCGCGCGTGAGCACCCAGCCGCTGGCGCCGGAGCCGCCGCCCAGAGGCACGATCACGACCTCCGTGTCCGGCTGCTGGCCGCCGTCGGGGTCGAGCACCTCGAGCGCGGCGGTTGCAACGCCCGCGATGAGCGACGGCCCGTCGACATCGACGTAGCGCATGCCGCGCTCGGCTGCGAAGTCGCGCGCCGCGGCGTTGGCGTCGTCGAAGCGGGCGCCCTGCTCACGCACCTCGGCGCCGAGGCGACGTATCGAGGCGACCTTGTCCGGGTTCGCCCCTTCAGGGACGAAGATCACGGCGTCGAGGCCATGCAGCCCGGCGCCATAGGCGATGGACTGCCCGTGGTTCCCAGTCGACGCGGTCACGAGCCCGTCGGGGCGCTCGCCCGTCGCGAGCTCGCCGGCGAGGTAGACGCCGCCGCGCAGCTTGAACGCGCCGATCGGGTTCGCGAACTCGATCTTGAGCGAGACGTGCGCGTCGAGGCGCTCCGACAGTGCGGGCGAGTAGACGAGGGGCGTGGGCAGCGACAGCCGCTGCCTGAGGGCGTCGGCGGCGCGCCGGATCGCGTCGATGTCCGGCGGCGCCGCCGTGTCGTCGTGCTCCGTCACCTTGGAGCCCGCCGTTTCGGTTACCGCGAGCGGGGGCCGCCCGGCTCGGGGATGAACTTGTTGTCGCGCATCCGCAGGAACGCCGTGAGGCCCTCGTCGCGCTGGACCTCGTAGAGGTCCGCGACCTCCTCGGCGTCCGTCGAGGCGTGCGCGAGGATCGAGATCAGCCCTCCCGTCTGGAGGGCGTTGCGCAGGCCCATGGCGTGGAAGCCGAGCGTCGTGAGCTTCTTGTTGAGCCGCACCGAGTCCGAGGGCACCATCGCCAGCCGCATGGCCATCTCGCGCGCCCGCGTCATGAGCTGGTCGTGCGGGACGACCTCGTTGATGGCGCCGATGCGCACTGCCTCCTCGGGTCCGAAGTGGTCGCCGGTGAGTGCGTAGCGCGCCGCGACCTTCCAGCCGACGAGGGCGGGGAACAGGAACGAGGTGTTGGACACCATGCGCACCTCGGGCTGGCCGAATGCGGCCTGGTCCGATGCGATGGTGATGTCGCACGCGAGGGTGTACCAGAACCCGCCACCGAGCGCCCAGCCGTTGACAGCGGCGATGACCGGCTTGTCCAGCTCCATGACGTGCATGACGTGGTCGGTGTGCGCCATGTCGGTGGGCATCCACTGCTGGAGGGCGGCGCTGCGCGTCTCAGGCGGCACGCGGTCGCGGCCGAGGTCGTAGCCGGCGGAGAAGGCGCGGCCGGTGCCCGTGAGGATGATAGTGCGCACGGAGTCGTCGGCGGCTGCCTCGTCCAGGGCTTCGTGGAGCTCGCGCTCCAGGTCCGGGGAGATGGCGTTCATCTGGTCCGGACGGTTGAGCGTGATGGTCGCAATCTTGTCGTCGTCGGTCTCGTACAGGATGTTCTCGTAGTCGCCCACCTCGGGCCTCCTTCGGTGTGCATGGCGCGTCGAGCGTTGCGGTTCGCATGATAGTGCGCCCGTCGTTGGGCGCAGCGCACGGGTGGAGCTGGCGAGGCGTGCTCGGATTGACGCTGTATCGCAGAGCACCTACAAGGCATAAGGGCAGTCGTGTGCGCCCGCGCACGATGTCACAGGCAGGCATGAGAGCTCAGGAGGAACGGGCTGAATGGCAGACCTCGACTACGAGAAGAAGGACTTCTACGCGATCTTCACGATGAACCGCCCCGAGCGGCTGAACGCCCTCGGCGGCAACCTCACCGCGCTGCGCGACGAGGCGCTTGAGGACTTCAACGCCGACCCCAACATGCGCGTCGGCATCGTCACCGGCACGGGCCGCGCCTTCTCGGCCGGCGCCGACCTCAAGGAGATGGCCGAGCGCAACGCCGCCGGCACGAACTCCCCGCGTCGCGGCGGCTCGATGAGCGGCTGGGGCTACTCGGACAGCCCGAAGCCCTTCATCGCGGCGGTCAACGGCCTCGCGATCGGTGGCGGCATGGAGACCGCGCTCGACTGCGACATCCGCATCTGCTCGACCGACGCCTACTTCGGCCTGTTCGAGCCGAAGCGCGGCATCATGGCGGGCTACGGCATCCACCACCTCCCGCGCGTGGTGGGCTTCTCCGCCGCCAACTACATCCTGCTCACCGCTGACCGCATCAGCCCCGAGCAGGCGAAGGAGTTCGGCGTGGTCACCGAGATCACCGAGCCGGACCAGCTGGTGCCGCGCGCCGAGGAGATCGCCCAGCTGATCGCCTCCAACGCGCCGCTCTCGATCCAGGGCACGAAGTCGATCATCCAGGCGTGGCGCAAGGCCGGCATCGAGGACTCGATCCGCATCGCCGAGTGGATGAACCAGGTCGTCCTGTCGTCCGCCGACGCGAAGGAGGGCCCCGCCGCCTTCGCCGAGAAGCGCGACCCGGTCTGGACCGGCAGCTAGCCCCAACCACCCAGTTCCGAATCACCGGCGGCGCCGGTCACCCTCGAGGTGGCTGGCGCCGTCCGCATTCCGCGTTGTAGCTTCAGCCGAGGGACTCACAGGGACAGGACCTGTCCCGGCAAGGACGTGCTCGTGCGCCTTCGCGAACTCCCCGGCAGGCTGAAGGCCGCTCACCGTGGGTCCGACATCCTCCCGCGGTTGGAACACTTCGATGGTTGGATGGACAGAGCGCAGGCGGAGCGCGCCGACCTGGCGGACTACGATCACGCCGAAACCGTCAGGGAGTACTACGACCTTTGCGGCGAGCTCATGGTGTTCGGTTGGAGCGAGTCGCTTCACTTCGCACCCTTGCTGCCCCACGAGAGCCTGGAGGAATCCCAGGCACGGCACCAGCGGCTGATGATCGACAAGCTGGAACTGCAAGAAGGCATGAGGGTGATCGACGTCGGTTGTGGGATCGGCGGCCCGATGCGTCGTGTCGCCCGGGAGGCCGGCGTCAGCGTCCTGGGGGTCAATTACAGTGACCTTCAATTGGAGCGGGCGCGAGCGCTGAGCGCCGAGGCGGGGCTCGGCCACGTGACCGACTTCCTCTCGTGCAGCTTCATGGACATGGATGCCATCGCGGACGAGACGTTCGACCGCGGCTACGCGATCGAATCGACGTGCCATGCGCCGGACAAGGCGGGCGCGTTCGCCGAGATCTACCGCGTGCTGAGACCGGGAGCGCTCTTCTGGGGCCAGGAGATGTGCATGACGGACCGGTTCGCTGCCGGCGACAGTCGGCACCAGGCAATCAAGCGGGACCTGATGCACGGCATCGCGCTCAAGGACATCGCGACGACGGTCGAGGTGGACCGGGCCCTCGAGTCGGTGGGATTCGAGGTGATCGAGGGCATCGACCGTGCCGTACCGCAGAACGGTACGACCACTCCGTGGTATCAGCCCATGGAGGGGATGGGGGCAAGACCAGGACGCTGGGGAGACGCGGTGCGCAGGATCCCGGCGGGCCGGAAGGTGGCCGCGGGCGCACTCCGGTTGGCCGAGGTGCTGCGCGTGTTGCCGGCGGGGTCCGCGGACATCGTGAGACTGATGGATGGAACCGCGAGGGCCTACGTCGCTGGTGGCACGACCGGGATCTTCACGCCGCTGTACTGCTTCCTGGCCCGCAAACCCCTGTAGGCCCTGTAGGCCCTGTGGGTTCCCGGTCACTCCGGGGCAGCGTCACGTGCACTTCTCAAGCACCCGCCTTGCCTTCGGAGGGCCGGAAGTCTCGCCTACAGCGCCATCTCCGTGAGCTCCGGCGAGATGGCCAGCCGCGGCTCGGTGGCGTCCTGGACCTGCTCGGGCGTGACGCCGGGTGCGATCTCGCGCAGTTCCAGGCCCGCGGGCGTGACCGCGATCACAGCGAGGTCCGTCACGACCAGGTCGACGCACGCCGGGGCGGTGAGCGGGTAGGCGCAGTCACGCGCGATCCTCGGCGACCCGTCGCGCGTGCGGTGCTCCATCGCCACGATCAGCCGCCGCGCGCCGACCGCGAGGTCCATCGCGCCGCCGATGCTGCCGCCGCCGCGCTCCGGCACCGACCAGTTCGCGAGGTCGCCTCGCGCGGAGACCTGCAGCCCGCCGAGTACGGCGACATCGACGTGGCCGCCGCGGATCATCGCGAACGACGTAGCGCTGTCGAAGAAGCTCGCGCCCGCGCGCAGCGCGACCGGCTGGCCGCCCGCGTTGATGATGTCGGGGTCGAAGTCGTCATCGATGATGCCGCCGTAGCCGAGGATGCCGTTCTCGGCCTGGAACAGCACGTCGACGCCGGGGTCGAGGTGGTTCGCGACCTGCGTCGGCAGCCCGATGCCGAGGTTCACGACCATGCCCGCTCGCAACTCGCGCGCGACGCGCAGCGCGATCAGGTCGCGCGGGATCCCCGTGGGTCCCTCAGCCATCCCAACGCACCGGGACGGGATCGCACTGGACGAGCCTGTCGACGTAGACCGCGGGCGTCCCAACGCGCTCCGGGTCGATCTCACCCACCTCGACGATCTCCTCGACCTCGGCGACGACGGTGTCGGCTGCGGTGGCCATGAGTGGGTTGAAGTTGCGGCCCGCCGCGCGGTACTCGAGGTTGCCCAGGCGGTCGGCGCGATGGGCCTTCAGGAAGGCATAGTCGGCGCGTAACGGGCGGTCGAGGAGGTAGCGCTCGCCGTCGATCTCCATCTCCGGCTTGTCCTGGGCGACGACCGTGCCCACGCCCGTACGCGTTAGCACGCCACCGAGACCGGCCCCGCCGGCGCGGATGCGTTCGGCGAACGTGCCTTGCGGCACGAGTTCGAGGGTCACATCGCCCGCGCGGTACTGCTCCTCGAAGCGGCTGCCCCGGCCGGACGATGCGCGGATCGCGAACGTGGCGATCACGTGGGCGAGCTGGTAGTCCTCGCAGAGCTCGTCGAGCTTGTCGCCCAGGCCGATGTTGTTGGCGATGGCGGTGTGACTGCGCGTGCCGAGGCGTCGCAGTGCGAGGATGAGGTTGCTCGGCGTCCCGGCCGAGACGAAGCCGCCGAACATGATCGACGCGCCGTCCGGCACGTCGGCGATGGCCTCGTCGGGCGTGGCGAAGACTTGCGCGACCACCGATGCGCCTCGCTACTGCGCCGTCCAGCCGCCATCGACGGAGATGGCGGCGCCGGTGATCTGACTGGCGGCGTCGGAGCACAGGAACGCGGCGATCTGCGCGACCTGCTCGGGCTGCACGAACTCCAGCGACGGCTGCTTCTCCGCGAGCAGTGCACGCGCTCCCTCCTCGATCGATACGCGGAGGTGTTCCGCTCGCGCCTCGATCTGCTGCTCGATGAGGTCGGTGCGGACCCAGCCGGGGCAGATCGCGTTGCACGTGATCGCGGACTGCGCCGTTTCGAGGGCGACGACCTTCGTCATGCCAATCAGGCCGTGCTTGGCGGCGATATACGCCACCTTCTCGACCGAGGCGACGAGGCCGTGCGCCGAGGCGGTGTTGATGACGCGCCCCCAGCCCGCCTCGCGCATCCCGGGGAGCAGCAGCCGTGTGGTGTGGAAGGCGGCAGACAGGTTGACGGCGAGGACGTCGTCCCAGCGCTCGACCGGGAACTCTTCGATGGGTGCGGTGTGCTGGACGCCAGCGTTGTTGACTAGGATGTCGACGCATCCGAAGCGGTCGGCCGCCTCTCGCGCGAGCGTCTCGATGGCGGCCGGGTCTCGTACGTCGGCGCCGCTGAAGGCCACGTCGATGTCGTAGTTCGACTCGAACTCGTCGCAGATCTCGCGGATCGAGGCGGGGTCGCCCAGGCCGTGCAGCATCACGTTCGCGCCATCGCCCGCCAGCGCCCGGGCGATCGCGAGTCCGATGCCGCTCGTGGAGCCGGTGACCAGCGCGGACTTGCCTGCCAGCATCGATCCCCCTCGAAGCCCCGAGTGCCCGTACGGCTCCGCGACGCGGCGCGGCCCCGCGCGCGTGGGCACCAGCATGCCCGTCCGGTCGCCGGGCGTCATCCGACCCATCATGAGGGTGCCGGGGTATTCGATCGCAGCCTTCCAAATCCTGGTCCGCCTGAACGATAGCTACCGGCGTCAGCGTAGTGGCCAGCAGTTGGCTGCGTGCGAGGTGGCTGGACTCGCGTAATATTCTATACGTGATCACAAATGACTGAGAGATGGAGTTGAGGATGGCCGACAGGCGAAGTGGCGGGCCATACATTTGGGTGACGTGGCTGAGCGATCTGCTCGCAGGAACGAAGTCGTGTGAGGCGGCGGCCTGGTTCCGTGCATGGCACTACGCGAACTCGTGGACCAGAGCTGAGGACAACTTCGACTTAACGCAGTGGAGCATCGAGCACACTGCGCTTCTGAACGCTGAAGCCGATCGAGCTCGGGCGCAGGGTCTCGACGTGAGCATTGAGAGCCAGAACGCATTCGTGATCCAGGGCAGCCGCGCGACGATTGCTGGCCGACCAGACATCGTGACCGTTGACGGCGAACGGGTGACCGTCACTGACGTGAAGACTGGGCAGCGTTGGGCCGCACACGACGCCCAGGTGAAGATCTATATGTGGGCTGCCGCGAAGAAGTATGTCGGCAAGGAGGTCTCTGGACGCGTCGTCTACCGTGACCGCGCTTCAATCCCGATTCAAGCTGCAGCGGTCGACACAGATTTCGCGAGGCATCTCACTGCACTGGTAGAGCGCGTTGCTGCCGATGAACCGCCGCCGTACGTGCCAAGTGCCAGGGAGTGCTCGCAGTGCCCGATTACCTCTGAAGATTGTGATGTGCGCGCCGCACCTGACAGCGTTGAGGTCTTCGAAACCGACGAATTCTGAAGCTAGTCCGAGTCGCGCCGGCGACGGTCGCGCGGGGGCAGGATCACGATGGCCTCGCCGCGCTCGTCGGTGGAGGCGTATCGCCAGAGCGCGAGATAGCGCCTGGCCCATGCGGCCAGCGTGTGCAGGAGACCGGGCTGCGGCGCAGCGGGGGCGTCGGCCGCGGGCGCCGACGCCGCGGGCTGGGCGCTCGACGCGGCGGCGTTGCGCGCGTGCTCCTTGAGGAGGCGCCGCCGTCCCGCGGGATCGCGCGAGATGCCGGCAGGCGGGGGCGTCGGCGGGTTGGCGCGCGTCGGGGCGTCCGGGCGGGCAGTGTCGTCCTGGTGTGAGCGCACGATGGTCGGGGATGCGCCGGCGCGTTCGCGGTGCTGCCTGGTTGAGTCCCTCATGGCCGGCACCGTAGCAGCGCGATGTTTGCGGGCCGTTAACGCTCGGCTGGACCCCGGGCGCCGGACGGGGAGTGCGTCGCGCCGCGCCCGCTGGCCGGCCGGGGTCAGCCGTCGAGGGCTCGGAGCATGCGTTTCAGGGCCTGCATCCGGTAGCTGTCGAGGAGGTGCTCCTCGACCTCGTCCCAGTCGACGGGCTCCTCGAGGCGTAGCGTCAGCCACCCGTGATGGTGCATGTACGGGGTGGGGAAGTAGCGCTTGTCTTCAAGCAGGAGTTCGCGTGCGAACGGGTCGGCGCGGAACGAGACGCCCGGTGTGTCATCGCGCACACCGAAGATGGCGAACGGCTTCTTGCCGGCGCGGAACCACGGGTTGCCGAAGTTGATGGTCTCGCTCGACTCCGGCAGGTCGAGGCAGATCGCACGCAACTCGTCGAGCAGCTCTTCCCAGGGCGCCTCGTCGAGTGGTTCGTGGACCATGCGCTGATGGTACCCGGCGCCGGGGAGCGCGGCACGCCACTATTGAGGCCCGCCGTCGGCGGGCCTCGCGAGGCTTCGGACGGTGTCCCGGCTATTCGGAGTTGGAGAGCTCCAACCAGGGCTCGAGCTCGGCCTCGGTGTGCCACCAGAAGCCGAAGTCGTTCTCTCTCGCGGCGCTCTCGTC
>MKWU01001647.1_pt1 | contig 37406 bp, 35 predicted proteins | sample 809101 | NCBI WGS metagenome assembly MKWU01 (sample SAMN05860141, study PRJNA318959) | sponge metagenome | host: Aplysina aerophoba | place: Slovenia: Piran, Adriatic Sea, Gulf of Piran | collected 2013-05-07
GGCGAAGAATGGCCGGTCCGCTGCTCAGGGCGGTGTGGTGGATCTCCACAGTAGTGGCGGGGGACGGGCTCCCCCAGCCGGTCCGGTGGGGGGGCGGCGGGGAGCGGGGGCGGGGGGGGGGGCCCGCGGGCGGGGGCGCGGCGGCGCGCGGCGACCGGCGGGAGCCACCGGCGTGCGAGACTGCGCGACGAGGCGGTCAGACGAGAGGGTCCGATCCGGAATCCAGCCCGCCGGGCAACAGAGACAGGGGAGCCCGATGGCACCGTTCGGCAGGGACAAGACGCGAATGCCCACTACCGAGGAGATGTTGGCCGGCCGCGCCAGGGCAATGCCGGTGGCTGCCACCCACGCCGTGCTCGGCACGTCCACGCAACCGCCCTTCCCGTCGCAGATGCAGAGCCTGATCGTGGGGATGGGCTGCTTCTGGGGGGCCGAGCGGCTGTTCTGGCAGGCCGAAGGCGTTTACACCACGGCGGTCGGCTACGCGGGCGGCGGAACCCCGAACCCCACCTATGAGGAGGTGTGCTCGGGGAGGACCGGTCACACCGAGGTGGTGCTGGTGGTCTTCGACCCTGCGGTAATCGACGTCGACGCCCTGTTGCGCATCTTCTGGGAGAACCACAATCCCACCCAGGGCATGCGCCAGGGAAACGACATGGGGACGCAATACCGCTCGGCCGTCTACACCGCCGACGAGAGCCAGCGACGGGCGGCGGAGCGTTCCAAGGAGCGGTACGGCCCCGTTCTGTCCGGCTCCGGCCACGGCCCGATCACAACCGAGATCGCACCCGCGCCGCCCTTCTACTACGCCGAGGACTATCACCAGCAATACCTCGCCAAGAATCCCTGGGGCTACTGCGGCATCGGCGGCACGGGCTTGACCCTGCCGGACTCGCAGAAGGCGCAACCCTGTGCCGGCACGCCTGTGGCCGGTGCCGAGGCGGTCACAGGGTGAGCGGTCGCGGCCCGCTGGTGTGACGCTCAGCGTGATCCGGTGACTGCAGTCACTCTCGACGGCGAACGTCTCGCCGGCGAGATCCGCAACGAGTTGCGGGGCCACATCGAGGCGCTGGGCGCCCGAGGTGTGACCCCAGGGTTGGGCACCGTGCTGGTGGGCGACGACGGCCCCTCGGCCAACTACGTGGCCATGAAGCACCGGGACTGCGCCGAGCTGGGAATCGAGTCCCGCCACGTGCACCTGCCGGCGGGGGCCGCGCAGGCCGACGTCGATGCGGTGGTCGACGGTTTCAACGCCGACGACGCCGTGCACGCCTACCTCATGCAGTACCCATTCCCGTCGCACCTCGACTACGAGGCCGCCCTGCTGCGGGTGCACCCGGCCAAGGACGTGGACGGGCTGCACCCCGTGAACCTGGGGAAGCTGGTGCAGGGCATCGAGGCGCCGCTGGCCTGCACACCCGCGGGGATCCAGTACATGCTCGAGGCGTACGACATCCCCATCAAGGGCTCCCATGTCGTGATCGTGGGTCGTGGGCTGACCATCGGGCGGCCGCTCGCCAACCTGCTGACCCTGAAACGCCCGGGCGCCAACGCGGCCGTCACCGTGGTCCACACCGGCGTGGCGGACCTGGCGGCCCACATCCGTCGGGCGGACATCGTGGTCGCCGCGGCAGGGTCGCCGGGACTCATCACCGCCGACATGATCAAGCCCGGCGCGGCGGTCGTCGCAGCCGGTGTCTCGTTCTCGGGCCGCCGGCTGCTGTCCGACGTCGACGACGGCGTTGCAGAAGTGGCGGGATGGCTCTCGCCTCGCATCGGCGGTGTCGGACCCATGACCCGGGCCATGCTGCTGCGCAACACGGTGGGTGCCGCCGAGGCCGCCGCAGGCTGACCGACCGACCGACCGGCGTGGCCCCGCGGCGATCCCCGTAGGCTGCACGTCCATGGGAGATGAGACCGGAAGTACAGCCGCGGGCAGGATCACAATCGGCGCAGACGGAGTGTTGCAGGTCCCCGACGTGCCGATCATCCCGTTCGTCGAGGGCGACGGCACCGGGGTGGATATCTGGCCCGCAGCGCAGGCCGTGCTCGACGCAGCCGCTGCGAAGTTCGGCAGGCGCGTCCAGTGGATGGAAGTGCTCGCCGGCGAGAAGGCCTTCAACGAGACCGGGGAGTGGTTGCCGACCGAGACGATCGACGCCTTCGGTGAGTATCTGATCGGCATCAAGGGGCCCCTCACCACGCCGGTCGGCGGCGGGTTCCGGAGCCTCAACGTGGCGATCCGCCAGCTGCTGGACCTCTACGTCTGCCTGCGGCCGGTGCGCTGGTTCCGGGGCGTGCCGTCACCTGTGCGCAACCCCGAAGCGGTGGACATGGTGATCTTCCGGGAGAACACCGAGGACATCTACGCCGGCATCGAGGCTGAGGCCGGATCGCCGGAGGCCGACAGGGTCCGGGAGATGGTGCGCGAGGTCTTCGGACGGGAGTTGCGTGCCGACAGCGGGATCGGCATCAAGCCGGTCTCCCGCACGGGCTCGCAGCGCCTGCAGCGCGCCGCCCTCAACTACGCCGTCGCCCGCAAGCGTTCCCGGGTCACGCTGGTGCACAAGGGCAACATCATGAAGTTCACCGAGGGGGCCTTTCGCAACTGGGGCTACGAGCTGGTGCGGGATGAGTTCGCGGACGTGGCGGTCGGCTGGGACGACTGCGGGGGAGATCCCGGCGGGCGGATCCTGGTCAGCGACGCCATCGCCGACATCGCCCTGCAGCAGGTGCTGACCCGCCCCGCAGAGTTCGACGTCATCGCCACGATGAACCTCAACGGCGACTACCTGTCCGACGCCCTGGCGGCGCAGGTCGGGGGCATCGGTATCGCCCCCGGTGGGAACATCAACTACGTCACCGGCCACGGCGTGTTCGAGGCCACCCACGGCACCGCCCCCAAGTACGCCGGCCAGGACAAGGTGAACCCCTCGTCGGTGCTGCTCTCGGGCGTGATGATGTTCGAGCATCTTGGCTGGGACGGCGCCGCCGACGCCATCGTGTCGGCGATGGAGGAGACCATCGAGTCGAGGATCGTGACCTACGACTTCGCCCGGCTCATGGAGGGTGCCACCGAGGTGCGCTGCTCGGAGTTCGCCGAGGCGATCATCGACCGCCTCTGATCCGGCGACGGCAAGGAGCATCATGGACGAGACCGCATCCCGGCGGCCCGCGCCCGTCCGGGTGGCCGTCACCGGCGCCGCCGGCCAGATCGGCTACAGCCTGGTGTTCCGCATCGCCTCGGGACAACTGCTGGGACCCGAGGTGCCGGTCATCCTGCAGATGCTGGAGATCCCCCCGGCCATGGGCGCTCTCGAGGGCGTGGCCATGGAGTTGGACGACTGTGCTTTCGGCCTGCTGGCCGACATGGAACTCACTAACGAGCCGGAGGCGGCGTTCTCGGGGGCATCCTGGGCGCTGCTGGTGGGCAGCCGGCCCCGCACCAAGGGCATGGAGCGCAAGGACCTGCTGGAGGCCAACGGCGGCATCTTCACCCGCCAGGGCGCCGCGCTGGCGGCCAACGCGGCGGCGGACATCCGCGTCCTCGTGGTGGGCAACCCCGCCAACACCAACTGCCTCATCGCCCAGCGCAACGCCCCGGGCATCCCGCCCGAACGCTTCTGTGCCATGACGCGCCTCGACCACAACCGGGCCATGGCGCAACTGGCGAAGCGCGCTGCGAAGGCCGTGGAGCCAGGAATGCGAGTTGACGCGATCAGCCGGACTGAACCTCAGCATCTGTACCTTGAGCAACCAGCAGTCAGCGTGCATCAGATCACCCGCATGACGATCTGGGGCAACCACTCGGCCACGCAGTATCCGGACATCTTCAACTGCTGCGTAGGCGACAGTCCGGCGAGTGAGGTCGTCGACGATCAGCGGTGGCTGGAGGAGGACTTCATCCCCACCGTGCAGCAGCGCGGCGCGGCCATCATCGAGGCGCGGGGCGCTTCCTCGGCCGCCTCGGCAGCCAACGCCGCCATCGACCACGTGCGGGACTGGGCTGCCGGAACGCCCGCCGGCGACTGGGTCAGCGTCGCCCTGCCCTCCGACGGCAGCTACGGCGTGCCCGAAGGCCTCATCAGTTCGTTCCCCTGCACCAGTGACGGCACCGGTTGGCAGATCGTGGGTGGCCTGGAGCACAACGCCTTCAGCCGCAGCCGGATCGACACCTCGGTCGCCGAACTGGCCGCTGAACGCCGGGCGGTGTCCGAACTGGGCCTCATCGGCTGAGAGACCGGCCCGACCGGGGCCTGGGCTAGAAGTCGGTCGTTTCCCGCAGCCCGGCGAGAGCGTCGTTCATCCCCTCGAGTGCGGCGCGATGGCTGACGAGGATTTCGGTGTCGCCGGAGACGACGACCCGGCCCATCAGGAACTCCACGTGGGCGTCGAGTTCGCCGCGGGCGATGCCCCGGGCCACCTCGTGGCTCTGCCGGTAGGTGACCGTGGCGTCGCCGGAGAATCCCCCCAGCGCCCCGGCCCCATCGGCGTCGAGGTGGATCCGGTAGGTGCTGCGCATCCCGTCGGGGTGCTCGACGATCTGCTGGATGACGAGCGGCGCGGCGGCATCAGTGGTCACCCCGGCGGCCTGCAGTGCCTCGCTGAGGGCTGTCACCCACCCCGCGCTGAGGAATTCGGCCACGGGACCGGCTCCCGCCGCGGGTTCTGAGTGCCTGCGCTCAGAGGGCCGCCAGGTTTGTCGCGGCGAACTCCCAGTTCACGAGGTTCTCGATCCAGCGATCCACGTAGGCCGGACGGGCGTTGCGGTAGTCCAGGTAGTAGGCGTGCTCCCACACGTCGATCGTCAGCAGCGGTGTGCGGTCGTGGCGCTGGGGGAGGTCGGCGTTGGCCGTCGCCATGACTTCCAGGCTGTCGCCACCGGCCACGAGCCACACCCAGCCGGAGCCGAAGTGCCCGCAGGAGGCATCGACGAATTGCTTGCGGAAGCCGTCTACGGAGCCGAAGCCGTCCTCGAGTGCCGCGCGCAGGGCGCCGCTGGGGTCGCCACCACCTTCGGGATGCATCGAGTGCCAGTAGAAGGTGTGATTCCAGACCTGCGCCGCGTTGTTGAACAGTCCACCCGAGGTGGTGACGATGAGATCCTCGAGCGGGGCAGCCGCGGCCGACGATCCGGACACCAGCCGGTTTACGTTGGCCACGTAACCGGCGTGGTGTTTGCCGTAGTGCAGCGCCACCGTCTCCGCGCTGATGTGCGGGGCGAGCGCGTCCTCCGGGTAGGGGAGCGGGGGCAGGTGAACCGTCGCCGGGTTACTCACGAGGGACCTCCGGGGGCGCTGAGTGGCGGTCGCGCCGCGTGTAGCTATCAGGGTGCTTCCAGTAAACCGCTTTCCGGTCCGGTTCCGGCGTTCGAGCGGCCGGCGAGCCGCGAGGCCGCCAGCGCCAGTGCGAACGCCGCCGCGGCGCAGACCACCGGCCAGAGCGCCTCGCCGCCGTCGGGCCACTCGAGGTCGGTCCCACTGATCACCTCGTCGGGACCGCCGAGGTGTCCCACGCCGTTCGGCCAGGGCCAGAGCACGCGCAACGAGCCCAGCATCAAACCGACCATCGTCGCCATCACGGCGTCGGGGTACCGGTCCAGCAGTCTGCTCAGCAGCGCGGCGAACGCAAGCGCCCCCACCAGCACGCCGCCGGCGGACAAGCCGAGCACGTTCCAGTCGCGGTCGCTGAGGGCGTCGATCAGGGGCGCGTAGACGCCGATCATGAGCATCACGAACGCCCCGGAGATACCGGGCAGGATCATGGCGCACACCCCCAGCACGCCGGCGGCGAACCACAGCCAGCCGGCGGGCTCGGCGATGGGCTCGGCGGTGAGTCCGAAGACCCAACCCCCGGCGGCGCCGGTGGCCAGCGCCAGGGCGGCCAGCGGCACTCGCCAGGCGCGCACCTGCCGGGCCGCTGCGAGCAGCGCAGCGCAGACCAGGCCCGCGAACGCGCCGGCGGTGGCCTCGGCGCGATTGTCGAGGAGCCAGTCGACGCCGCCGGCCAGCGCTCCCAGCGCCACCCCGGCGCCCGCGGCCACCGGGATCACGAGCCGCCAGTCGATCCGCCGCAGCTGCCCGGCCGCCCCCCGCAGATCGCCCCGTACCAGGCCGGCCACCGCCCCCGCCGCGCTCCGCACCGAGCGCAGCAGGCGCCCGTAGACCCCCAGCAGCAATGCCACCGTGCTGCCCGAGACCCCCGGCACCAGGTCGGCGGTGCCGATGCAGAATCCCCGCAGGCTGTCTCCGGCCCACCGCAGGATCGCAGGGCCGCCTCGTCGCTGCGCTGGGCTGCCGGGCCGCTGCGCCGTGCCGTCGGTGCCGTCGCTCACGCGTTGCGGCGCGTCTCAGCGCTGGCCGGCGAGTTTGCGGTTCTTCAGCTTGGCTCTGACGTAGTCCCGGTTCGTCCAGGCGATGAAGTCGATGGAGATCTCCTTCGGGCAGGCCTCGGAGCACTCCCCGTGGTTGGTGCAACTGCCGAAGAACTGCTCCATGGTCTCCACCATCGCCTCGGTGCGTCCCCAGCGCTCGGGCTGGCCCTGGGGGAGCAGGTTCAAGTGCTGCACCTTCGCCGCCGTGAAGAGTTGTGCCGCGCTGTTGGGGCAGGCGGCGACGCAGGCGCCGCAGCCGATGCAGGCGGCCGCGTCGAAGGCCGTGTCGGACGCCTCCTTCGGGACGGGCACCAGGTTTGCGTCGGGCGCCGCGCCCGTATTCACCGAGATGTAGCCGCCGGCGGCGATGATCCGGTCCAGAGGTGTGCGGTCAACGGCGAGGTCCCGGATGACCTCGAAGGCTCCGGCGCGCCACGGCTCGATGGTGATGAGATCCCCGTCGGAGAACTGTCGCATGTGGAGTTGGCACGTGGCCGTGCCCTTCTGGGGACCGTGGGCGCGACCGTTGATCATCAGGCCGCAGGTGCCGCAGATGCCCTCCCGGCAGTCGGACTCGAAGGCGATGGGTTCCCGCCCCTCGAGCGTCAGACGCTCGTTGAGCACGTCCAGCATCTCCAGGAACGAGGCGTCGGGGCTGATGCCGGCGGCCTCGTAGGTCTCGAAGCGGCCCGCGTCGCCGGGACCGTCCTGGCGCCACACGCGCAGGCGCAGGTTCAATGTGCCGGCCGCGCCGGTTGGGTGGCGCTCCGGCGCCTCGGGGGCTGCGGCGGAGGTCTTGGGCGGGTTCACTTGTAGGACCTCGTGGTCGGTGTCACGGTGTTGAACTCCAGTTCCTCGCGATGGCGGATCGGCTCGGCGCCCGTTCCGGCCCACTCCCATGCCGCCACGTGCGCGAACCGTTCGTCGTCGCGGCGGGCCTCGCCCTCGGCGTCCTGGTGCTCCTCACGGAAATGCCCGCCGCAGGACTCCTCGCGCTCCAGCGCATCGCGCGCCAGCAACTCGGCGAGTTCGAAGAAGTCGTCGACCCGCGCGGCCTTCTCGAGGGACTGGTTCAGTGTGGCCGCCGAACCGGGGACGCAGACGTCGGCATGGAACTCCTCGCGGAGGGCGGGGATCTCGGCCAGCGCCTTGGCGAGCCCCGCCGCGTTGCGCGACATGCCGCAGTGGTCCCACACGATCCGTCCCAACTCGCGGTGGAACCAGTCGACCGTGCGGGATCCCTTGGCGGCCGTCCAGCGGGCGATCTGTTCGTTCAGCTCGGAGACGGCCGCGCCGAAGGCCGGGTGGTCGGTCCCCGGACCCGCCTGACCGAGACGGCCCGCCAGGTAGTCCCCGACGGTGTACGGGACGACGAAGTAGCCGTCGGCGAGCCCCTGCATCAGCGCGGAGGCCCCGAGCCGGTTGGCACCGTGGTCGGAGAAGTTGGCCTCGCCCGCCACGAAGAGCCCCGGCACGTTGCTCATGAGGTTGTAGTCCACCCACAGCCCGCCCATCGTGTAGTGGACCGCCGGGTAGATCCGCATGGGCGCCCGGTAGGGGTCCTCTCCGGTGATCCGCTCGTACATGTCGAACAGGTTCCCGTACTTGGCGCGGACAACATCGGCGCCGTCACGCGCCAGAACGTCGGAGAAGTCCAGGTAGACACCGTTGCGCAACGGGCCGACTCCCCGGCCCGCGTCGACGACCGCCTTGGCGTTGCGGGATGCCACGTCCCTGGGCACCAGGTTCCCGAACGAGGCGTACTTCTCCTCGAGGTAGTAGTCCCGTTCGGCCTCGGAGATGTCCGCAGGCGCCCTGGCATCGTCGAAGGCCCGCGGCACCCAGATGCGCCCGTCGTTGCGCAGCGACTCGGACATCAGCGTCAACTTGGACTGGAAGTCGTCGCCGGCGGGGATGCAGGTGGGGTGGATCTGGGTGTAGCACGGGTTGGCGAACAGGGCGCCGCGCCGGTGTGCCCGCCACGCCGCGGTGACGTTGCACATCATCGCGTTCGTGGAGAGGTAGTAGACGTTGCTGTAGCCGCCGGTGGCCAGGATGACGGCGTCGGCGGCGTGAGCGGTGACCTCGCCGGTCAGCAGGTCCCGCACCACGATGCCGGCAGTCCGACCTTCGGCCACCACCAGGTCGAGCATCTCCGCGCGGGTGTGCAGGTCCACGGTGCCCGCCGACACCTGGCGCATGAGCGACGAGTAGGCGCCGAGCAGGAGTTGCTGGCCGGTCTGGCCGCGGGCGTAGAAGGTTCGAGACACCTGCGCGCCGCCGAAGGAGCGATTGTCCAGAAGGCCGCCGTACTCGCGGGCGAAGGGAACACCGGCCGCCACGCACTGGTCGATGATCGCAACCGAGGTCTCGGCGAGGCGGTACACGTTGGCCTCGCGGCTGCGGTAGTCACCGCCCTTGACGGTGTCGTAGAACAGGCGGAAGACGCTGTCGCCGTCGTTCTTGTAGTTCTTGGCCGCGTTGATGCCGCCCTGCGCGGCGATGGAGTGGGCCCGGCGCGGCGAGTCGTGGTAGGTGAACGCCTTGACCCGATAGCCCAACTCGCCGAGCGAGGCCGCCGCGGATGCTCCTGCCAGGCCGGTGCCCACCACGATGACCGTGAAGCGGCGCTTGTTGTTGGGGTTGACGAGGCGCAGGGAGAACTTGTGGTCCGTCCAGGCGTCCTCGACGGGCCCCCCGGGCAGCCGCGCGTCCAGACTGCCGATCATGTTGAGCCTCCCCTTGCGGACCGGGCGGCGCTGCCGGTGGCGCTCCGGCGGCCTCGGAATGGCTGCCTATGGCGCCCCCCGCATCGCCGCCCTCGGTCTCGAGTGGCGGTCACGGTATGTCTCCGGACGCGCCGAGTGATTTGCCGGCTGCACCGTCGAGCTGCTCGAGGTGTTCCCGCACGACCGAGCGTCCGCCGTCGTCGATCACGCCGGCCTGCACCAGGATCGGGAAGCTGAGGTTGCCTACGAGGATCGCCGCCGCGAACGCCTGCGCGAACCTGCGCCGCAGCGAGTTCCAGCGCGGGCTGTTGATGCCGAGGCTCTGGAACATGCTCCAGGCCCCGTGGTAGATGTGCACGGCAAGGGCCACGTTGGCGACGATGTACCAGATGGCGACGGGCAGGTTGGACAGGCTCGCCACAACGTTGTGGTAAGGGTCGCCGCGGACGTAGTCGGGATTGAAGTGGCCCCAGGTGAGGTCCGCCAGGTGGTACACGACGAACAGGCCGACGAGGGGACCGGTCCAACGCATGGTGCGCGAGGCGTAGCCGGCGGCGATGTAGTCGCGGCCGCCGGGGTAGCGGCGGTCGGCTGACCGGCTCATCCGGGTCAGGCTGTAGGCCGAGTGGATGTGCAGAGCGAAGGCGGCGATGAGCCCGAAGCGCAGCGCCCACAGCACCCAGGTGCGCGGGATGACCTCGGTGCCGAGGTCGCGCAGGGTCTCGGCGTACTCGTGGGTCTCCCACGGTCCGTCGTAGAGGTGGAGGTTGCCGAGCATGTGCACGAGCACGAACCCCAGCAGGGCCAGCCCGGTGAGCGCCATCACCCACTTCTTGCCGACCGCCGACTGGTAGAGGTTCAGCGGCCACGGCAGCTCTCGCCGCGCGGTCCGCGTGCGGCGAGGTCCTTGTGGCTTCTCGGCGGTCGGCGTTTGGGTGAGGGAACTCAGCGTGCTGTTCCTGCGTTCGGTCGCGGAGGCGGATCCGGGCGCCTGGCACCTCGGTGGGGGTCTGCGGGTGGTTAAGTTACCGGCGAGAACCCCCGTCGCCGGGAAACCTTGGAAAATCCCCGCTCCCGCACTTGATTTTGGTCCGAATGCCCGGCATACTCTCCGTTACACGCTTGTAATTACACAGGTGTGAATAGACCTGTGGATAACACAGGTGCGAGCAGGTGCTCGGACGGCTGCCGGAGGCAACCACGCCGGGGATGTCCCGGGTTCGAGACTCCGACGATGGGAAGGATGCGCGGATGTTCTTGCAGGAGATGCGAGTCCAGGACCCCTGGAAGCAGTTCGCCAACTGCCTCGGTGTGGACCCCGATCTGTTCTTCCCCGAACGTGGGGCATCCACCAAGGAGGCCAAGCGGGTCTGCAGTGCCTGCGTCGTCCGTTCGGAGTGCCTCGAGTACGCCCTCCAGAACGGCGAGAAGTTCGGGATCTGGGGCGGGATGAGCGAGAGGGAGCGCCGGCGCGTGCGCCGCGAGCGCGCCCTGGCGCGGCGGCAGGCCAGCGAATCCGCGACTGCCTGAGGGATTCCCGGCCCGCCACCGCCGGGATGCCCACATGTTCCCACTGCTGACCTCGGAGCCGACCGCCGATCGGGTAGCCTGAAGTCGTGGCAGTCATCGGAGTTGTGGGTTCTATCGGATGGACCGAGTTGCTCATCATCCTGCTGATCGTTCTGGTCCTCTTCGGAGGCCGCAAGCTGCCGAAGCTGGCGCGGTCTCTGGGGCAGGCCCAGAGAGAGTTCCGCAAGAATGCCGATGACCTCAACGCCGATGACCTTGAGGAATCGGCCTCGAGCGCATCCGCCGACACCAAGAACAGCGACACCTAGCGCTCTCGGCAAGAGTTCCGCCCGGCGGTGCGGGGCGGCGGCGCCGGGCTGTTCGCCACTGCCCGCGGACGAGTCCCCGACGCGGATCCAGAGCGCCGACAAGGGGTCCGGTGAGTGCTGTCCAGCGGTGCACCTCGCGGCGCGCCGAGCGGTCAGGCGACGGCTGCGGGTCTCTCGTCGGTGGACCGCTGCAGCCGCTCCTGCTGCCGGCGGCGTTGCAGGCGCCGGCGCTGGCGCTCGGAGGCGCCGCCCCAGACGCCGTGCGAGATGTGGTTGGCGAGGGCAAACTCGAGGCACTCGTTGACCACGGGGCAGTCAGCGCAGATCTTCTGCGCCTGCAGGACGCCGACGCCGTCGGAGGGGAAGAAGACATCGGGCGACTCGCTGGTGCAGCGCGCCTTCCCCATCCAGCCCGTGCTCGGCATCCTTGACGGCACGGTAGTGACATCCATCAGTGTTAAGTACGTGTCGGCACGGCTAAAGGCCCCGTAAAGGACTCGGGATCCTCCCGGGGGCACCCCCTGTTGGTTGGCGCCGGCGATTCGGTCGGCGCAGCACAGGGCGGTAGCCTTTGTGTACGGGTTGCGTCGGTGCCGAGTGCGCTGAGGTGCCGGAAGGAGTGTCCATGACAATCGTCGAGCCCGACTACGAGCAGGAACTGCCGCCGCCCATCGGCCACGTGAAGGTCGTCTTCGTCGGCCCGGTCGCGCCGCACTGGGATTTCCGGTCGGACTTCGGCGAGAGGCAACTCATCGAGGACTTCCGCGTGCGCGCCCAGGCGAGGCTGCTGCTGCTGCCGAGGGACGACCCGCAGTTTCGCCGCAACAGGGAGCGGATCAACCGGGACGCCATGCGCCAGAACCTCCTGATCGAGTGGGATCTCGGCTACGCCGAGGACGAGTTCGATCCCTACGCCGAGTCCTGATCAGGCAGCGGGGTTCGACGGGGGGCTAGGTGGCGATCGACGCATCCGTCGAGACCTCGTCACGCGCCGCCGGCGCGCCGGCTCCCGGCGACCTGGGAGCGGCGGGCGGCCGCTACCTCAACCGCGAACTGTCCTGGCTGGATTTCGACGCCCGGGTGGTGCACCTGGCGTGTGAGGAGAGCATCCCGCTGCTCGAGCGGCTCCGCTTCTGCGTCATCGCCGCCGGGAACCTGGACGAGTTCTTCCAAGTGCGGGTGGCGAGCCTCAAGGCGCGTCTGGCCGACGGCCGGCTGGAACGTTCCGTCGACGGGTTCACGCCACAGGCGCAACTCGCCGGCATCCATGCGCGGGTGGAGACGCTGCTGGCGAGCCTCGAGAGCGTTCTCCGCGCCGAGATCCTCCCCACGCTGGCGGCGGAGGGAATCCGGGTCGTGGACTGGAGCGATCTGGACCTCGACGACCGGAAGTTCCTGGAGGGTGAGTTCGCCGACCGGATCTACCCCATCCTGACGCCGCTGGCGGTGGATCCCGGGCACCCGTTCCCGTACCTCTCGAACCTGTCCACGAGCCTCGGCGTGCGGCTGGTGGATCCCGTCAGCGGCCGCCGCTGCTTCGCCCGGATCAAGGTGCCGTTCACCTACGGGAGGCTGCTGAACCTCCCCGACGGTGAGCGCTTCATTCCCATCGAGCAGGTCATCGCGGCGCATCTCGAGGCGCTCTTCCCAGGCATGGAGATCCTGGAGCACGCCTGCTTCCGTGTGACGCGCAACGCAGACCTGTCCGTCGACGATCAGGAGGCCGAGGATCTGCTGACGGCGGTGGAGGCCGAATTGCAGCGGCGCCGGTTCCGCGCCGTGGTCCGCCTGGAGATGTCGGCGTCGGCCTCGGCGGCGATGCGCAACCTGCTGATGGCCGAGTTGGACGTTCTGCCCGACGACGTCTACACCACCGATTTCCTGCTGCACGTGCGAGGCCTGAGCCAGCTGTGCAGACTCAAGCGTCCCGACCTGCTGTGGTCGAAGCGCCACCAGTTCGTGCCGGCCCCGCTGCGGCCCACCGGCGAGGGCACGCCGGACTTCTTCGCCGCCATCGGGAACGCCGACGTGCTGGCCCACCACCCGTACGACTCGTTCGGCGCCTCTGTGCAGGAGTTCATCCATCAGGCGGCGGAGGACCCCGACGTCCTGGCCATCAAGATGACCCTCTACCGCACCGACGGTGACGGCGACATCGTGGAGGCGCTCGTCTCGGCCGCCGAGGTTGGCAAGCAGGTGGCGGTGGTCGTGGAGCTGAAGGCCCGCTTCGACGAGCAGGCCAACATCGGCTGGGCGCGACAGCTCGAGAACGCCGGGGTGCACGTGGCCTACGGGTTGGTGGGGCTGAAGGTGCACGCCAAGATCTGCCTGGTGGTGCGCGCCGAGCCCGGCGGGATCCGGCGCTACTGCCACGTCGGCACCGGCAACTACAACGCCCTCACGGCCCGGACCTACGAGGACCTGGGCCTGCTCACCGCCGACGAGCACATCGGCGCCGACCTGTCGCACCTGTTCAACCGGCTCACCGGCTACGGCCACGGGTTCACCTACAGCGAACTCGTCGTGGCGCCCGAAGGGGTGAGGCCCCACCTCGCCGACCTCATCGCCGCCGAGGCCGCACACGGCGACGGGGGGCACATCGTCCTGAAGCTGAACAGCCTCGTGGACGCCGAGATGATCGACGCCCTGTACGCCGCCTCGGCGGCCGGTGTCCGCATCGACCTGCTGGTTCGGGGGATCTGCTGCCTGCGCCCGGGTGTGCCTGGCCTGTCGGAGACCATCAGGGTGCGGTCGGTGGTGGGCCGCTACCTGGAGCACTCGCGCATCTTCTACTTCGGCAACGCCAACGGCGTGGGGCGGCCGGTGTACCTCATCGGCTCGGCCGATCTGATGCCTCGCAACCTGAACCGCCGCGTCGAGGCCCTCGTGCCCGTGCACGACCCGCGGCTGCAGGCGCGGCTGCAGCAGATCCTGGACACGAGCCTCGCCGAGCAGGCACGGGCCTGGACCCTGCATCCCGACGGCACCTGGACCCCGCCCCGACCGGGCACCGTCTCACCCCACGACACCCTGCACGGCCTGCCCGGCGAGCCGAAGGCCTGACCCCCGGGCGCGCCGCGCCCGTACCCGTCAATTTCGGTTCACCTTCCGTTCACATTCCTTTCGGCCCCGGCTTTGTTGGGTCGTTACCTTGCGCTCGTCGTTCGGCGAGTCGAGGAGGAAGACGTGACAGCGACAAGCAAGGGTTGGACAAGCAAGGGTTGGATGCGGTGCGGCGCAGTGCTGTGCGCGGCGGTGCTGCTGGCAGCGGCCTGCGGCACCGATGGCGATGATGCTGGCGATGATGGTGGAAGCAGCGGAGCGGACTCTCCCGCCGCGGCCCCTCCCGCCGCGGCCGCCGACGACGGCGCGTTCGGTCTCGAGGAGGAGGAGCCGGCGGCTCCCGCCCCGGCCGGTGATGGGGCCGCGGTCGGCAGCGACGCTGCGGCGGAGGTGTCGGGGTCGGTCACGATTTCGGGTTCCTCGACGGTGGAGCCGATCTCGGTGCGTGTGGCGGAGTTGTTCGGGGACGTGGCGCCGGGCGTGAATGTGACGGTGGACGGTCCCGGGACCGGTGACGGTTTCAAGCTGTTCTGCGCCGGCGAGACCGACATCTCCGACGCCTCCCGGCAGATCAAGGAGGCCGAGGCCGAGGACTGCGCCGAGGCGGGTATCGACTGGATCGAGTTGCGGGTCGCCATCGACGGCATCGCGGTGTTGACCAACAACGACAACGACTCAGTGAGCTGTCTGAACTTCGAGGATCTCTACGCCCTGGTGGGGCCCGAGTCGGTCGGCTACACCAACTGGTCCGACGCGGCGGGCCTGGCGGCCGAGTTGGGTTCGTCGACCTCGCTGCCGGATATGGACCTGGACATCACGGCGCCGGGCAGCGAGTCGGGCACCTATGACAGCTTCATCGAGATCGTGCTCGAGGACATCGGCGACGCCCGTGCCACCGCCGGCGCCATCGGCGAGGACGAGGCGGCCACGACCCGCCCGGATTACGTGTCGGCCGGTGATGACAACGTGATCATCGGTGGCATCGAGGGCGCCACGGGCAGCTTCGGCTGGGTGGGCTTCGCCTACGCCGTCAACGCCGACGTCAAGCTGCTCGAGGTGGACGGCGGTGACGGCTGTGTTGCCGCCACGCCGGCGACGATCGCCAGCGGCGAGTACCCGGTGTCCCGCTCGCTGTACATCTACGTGAACGCCGAGCGGGCCGCGGCCAGCGAAGCGATCACCTCCTACGTGGACTTCTACGTGAGCCAGAGCGGCCTGGTGCAGGCCGTCAGCGATGTCGGCTACGTCACCTTGACCGACGACGCCCGAAGCGCCACGGCCGCCAGCTGGGCCGGCCGCATCATCGGGGGTTGATTGCGGAGCCGAACGAGCGCCACGGCACGGGAGAGCGTGATCGGTCGTGAATGCTCCCCGAATGTCTCGCTGGGCCGGCGGCGACGGCTCAGGCCGCCGGCCCAGCGATGTCACACTGTGCGCTGGAGCCTGTCTCGTCGGTGTCGCGCGCACTGTCGCTTGATAGGTTCCGCCCGTGACCGATTTCGCGCTGCGTCTCGGTGGTCGTCGCAGTGCGCGTTTGGCACTCGAATCCCTGCGTGCGGTGCCGCCGTCGGCGCTGGTTGTCCTCTCCGGCCTGGGCCTGCTGGTGGTCTCGGGTTTCCTGCCGTGGGTCGTGCTGCAGGGCTCCCGCCTCACGGCCAACGCCTTCGAGCCGAACCTGCCCTGGTTGCTGGGCGGGACCGACCTGGCGCAGCAGACAGCCGGGTCGTTCGGCAACGGTTGGATCCTCATCGCCGTCGTCGTCATCTGCGGGGTCATCGGCTATCCCCTGCTTGCGGGCCGGCGCATGGTGGCGATGCCGCTGGCGGTGATCGGCGCGGTCGGTGCGCTCTACGTCTACTTCACCTCGTACCGCTTCGAGAACCAGTTCGCCAAGCGCGACCTCCTCTTCGAGATGGGCCTGGGCTGGTGGCTGGCTCTGATCGGCTCTCTCGTGGTCGTGGCGGGTGGGGTGCTCGCCCGGTTCGGCGCCCGCATGCACAGCGGGGGGCTTCTGACGGTCACCGGTCCTGTCACCCTCGAAGCCCTGTCGGGCAGCCGGGACCGGCGCGACCGCGAGTCGGCGGTGCGGACGGTCATGTTCATCGCCGCCCTCGCCTCGATCGTCGTGTCGGCGTTGATCATCCTGGCGCTCGTCCGGGATGCCCTGACCTTCATGATCAACGTCGAGTGGGCGTCGGTCTGGACCACCGGGTGGTTCCCCCGCCGGGGCTTCTACGACATCAAGACCCTGATCGTCTCGACCGGCCTGGTCGTCGGGGTCTCCACGCTGATCGCCACTCCCCTGGGCCTGGGGGCGGCGGTCTATCTCTCCGAGTACGCCAAGCCGCGGACCAGGCGCTGGATGAAGCCCACGCTGGAGATCCTCGCCGGCATCCCCAGCGTCGTGTTCGGGTTCTTCGCCCTGCAATGGATCTCGCCCAACATCATCCAGCACATCGACGTCTGGTTCGGTCAGGACGCCCGCCTGGGCAACCTGGCGGCCGCCGGTGTCGGGGTGGGGATCCTGAGCGTCCCGCTGATGGCCTCCATCTCCGAGGACGCCATGAAGGCGGTGCCGGGCTCGCTGCGCGAGGCCTCGGCCGGGCTTGGATCGCGCAAGGTGTCCACCACATTGCGGATCGTGCTGCCGGCGGCCGTGTCGGGCCTCGTGGCGGCGTTCATCGTGACCACGTCGCGCGCCGTCGGGGAGACCATGGTGGTCTTCATCGCCGGCGGCGGCGGCGACACCGCCGTCTACACCCACAACGTCTTCGACGGCAGCTTGACCATGACCGCGGCGATGGCCTCGCTGGCATCGGGCACCGACAGCGTGGTGGGCGAGGGCCTGACGTTCGAATCGCTCTACTTCGTGGGCCTGATGCTCTTCGTGCTCACGCTCGGAATGAACCTCGTCGCCGACCGCATCGTGCGGCGCTTCCAGAACAAGTACTGACCGGCGGCCATGCGACTCGGACGCGTCTTCGACGACAGGACCCGCAAGGCGGTCACCTCGGAGGTCTACCGCCGCTCGCGGGACGTGCGCGGCGGGGTGTTCCGCGTTCTGCTCCAGATCGCGCTGCTGGTGTCGCTGCTCGTCCTGGCGGTGCTGCTCGTGGACACCGTCACCGACGGCTGGTCGGTGCTGACCGGGCGGCTCGGGGATTTCCTCTCCGGGGGGTTGCGCTCGCAGTCGGGGGATCCGGAACTGGGCGTGTTCCAGGGAATCCGGGGATCGCTCTGGATCGCCGTCTTCGTGATCGTCCTGGCGTTCCCGCTGGGGATCGGTGCCGCCATCTACCTGGAGGAGTACGCCCCCAAGTCACGGCTCACGAACTTCATCGACTTGAACATCCGCAACCTGGCCGGCGTGCCGTCGGTGGTTTACGGGCTGCTCGGGCTGGCCATCTTCGTTCGGGGCCTCGAGGACCTGACCGGCGGCAAGTCGGTCACCGCGGCGGGCATCACCCTCGCCGTGCTGGTGCTGCCGATCGTCATCATCACCTCCTCCGAGGCGATCCGCGCCGTACCCCAGTCGCTCCGCGAGGCGGGTTACGGGGCGGGCGCCACCCGCTGGGAGGTCATCCGCACGCAGATCCTGCCGTACGCGGCTCCGGGCATCCTCACCGGCACCCTGCTGTCGCTCTCGCGCGCCATCGGCGAGGCCGCACCGCTGATCCTGGTCGGGGCGGTCACCGGCTTCTTGGGCGGGCAGTCCGGACTGGCGGACATCACGCAACTGCAGGAACGCTTCACGGCCATGCCGATCCTCATCACCCGCTGGGTTCAGCAATCCGGGCGGGACGGCGGCTTCGCCCCTGCCGCGGCGGCCGCGATCGTGGTAATGCTGGTAGTGGTGCTGCTGCTGAACTCAGCGGCGATTTTCCTGCGGAACCACTTCGAGAAGAAGCGATGAGTCCGAGAATCGCCGGAACCGAGGGTGTAGACCGATGACCACAATGACAGACGAAGCGGAGGTGGCAATGAACGGCGACGGTGCCGTGCCCCAGGCTTCGGTGGCCCCGCCGGGGGTCGCCGCAACAGCCGAGGGGGAGGCGTTCCCGCCCGACGTCGTGTTCCGCGTGGAGGACCTGAACTGCTACTACGGCCCGAACCAGGCCGTCCGCGACGTCACCATGGACATCAGCGAGCGCGAGATCACCGCCATCATCGGCCCTTCGGGCTGCGGCAAGACCACGGTGCTGCGCTGCTTCAACCGGATGAACGACCTCATCGAGGGGGCGCGGGCCACCGGAACACTGCTGTTCCGCGGTGTCAACCTCTACGACCAGCGGGTGGACCCGGTGGAGGTGCGCCGTCGCGTCGGCATGGTGTTCCAGAAGCCGAACCCCTTCCCGAAGTCCGTCTTCGACAACGTGGCCTATGGCCCGCGGATCGCCAGGGCGGCTTCCAAGGGCGAACTCCCCGAGATCGTGGAGGCCTCGCTGCGGCGCGCGGCCCTGTTCGACGAGGTGAAGGACCGCCTCAAGGACTCCGCCATGGGCCTCTCGGGCGGTCAGCAGCAGCGCCTCTGCATCGCCCGGGCCATCGCCACCAACCCCGACGTGCTGTTGATGGACGAGCCGTGCTCGGCCCTGGACCCCATCTCCACGGCGCACATCGAGGAGCTCATGCACAACCTCAAGGAGGACTACACGATCATCATCGTGACCCACAACATGCAGCAGGCGGCCCGCATCTCGGACCGCACGGCGTTCTTCACCGCCGAGGTGGACGCCGACACGAACTCCCGCTACGGGCTGCTGGTGGAGTTCGACCAGACCGAGAAGATCTTCTCCAACCCGTCCGACGAGCGCACGGAGAACTACGTCACCGGCCGCTTCGGCTGAAGCGCCCCGCCGAATTATCCAACCATCGACAGGCTCGCCAGGAGGTGCCGCAATGGTCGAGAGTCTCCGTAAGCCCTTCGCGGACGAACTCGAGGAGATCCGGACCGAATTGATCCGCATGGCGGGGCTCGTGATCGAGTCGATACCTCGCTGCACCGAGGCGCTGCTCTCCAGCGACCTGGCTGCGGCGCAGGAGATCATCCACGCCGACAACCTGCTGGACGAGGCCTCGCTGGCCCTGGAGAACCACTGCCACCAGTTGCTGGCCCTGCAGCAGCCGATGGCGGGTGACCTGCGGGCGATCATGGCCGCCCTGACGATCAACTACGAGATCGAGCGCTCCGGTGACCTGGTGGAGAACATCGCCAAGGCGATGCGCCGCATGTACGGCACCGAGTTCGGCCCGCGCCTGCGCGGCCTCATCACGCAGATGAGCGAGGAGGCGGCCCGGCTGTTCCGGTTCGCCGTGGACGCCTACGCCGACGGCAACTCCGGCCTGGCCGCCGCCCTCGACGACATCGACGACCGCCTGGACCGCCTGAACCACCAGTGCCTCGCCATGATCGTGGGGGAGGAGGGGCGCGAGATGGGCGACCTGGTCTCGGGGGTGCAACTCGCCCTGATCGCCCGCTACTACGAGAGGATCGGCGACCACGCCGTCAACATCGGCGAGCGCGTCCGGTACATGGTGGACGGGTGGAGGCCCGGCCAGCCCGAGGAGTTGCCGGACGATCAGGAGCCGGACATCGGCGCCGAGGCTCCGGCCGGCTAGCCGTGCGGATCCTGGTCACCAACGACGACGGCATAGACGCTCCGGGCCTCGCCGCGCTGGCGCGGCGCGCCGTCGAAGCCCACCATGATGTGTTCGTGCTGGCGCCGCGGGAGGAGATGAGCGGTGCCGGCGCGTCCATGGGTTCGCTGGCGCTGCACCATCCCATCGAGATCCGTCCTCGGAGGATCCCGACGCTGAACGGCGTGCCGGCCCACGCCGCCGCGGCGACACCGGCGGCGTGCGCCATCCTGGGCTGCCTCGGCGCGGTCGGACCCCCGCCGGACCTGGTGTTGTCGGGCATCAACCACGGCTTCAATGTCGGGCGCTCCGCGCTGCATTCGGGGACGGTGGGAGCCGCCATCACCGCTGCTGCGTGGGGTGCGAAAGGGCTCGCCGTCAGTACCGCATGGGCTGACGGCGAGGTGCATTGGGAGACCGCGGCGTCGGTCGCGCTCGACCTCTCCGGTTGGTTCATGGATGCCGAGGACCTGCGGGCACTGAATGTGAACGTTCCCAACACCACCCGCGGTGAGCTGCGCGGTGTGCGCTGGGCGACGTTGGCGCCCGTCGGTGCCATCCGGAGTTCGATCGTCGGCATCGAGGAGACCGCCGACGGCGAGGGAATCCGGGTGCTCACCGATCACCGCTCCACGGACCCTGCAGCGGCGCCGCAGCGATCGGACCGGGCACTCGTTGCGGGGGGCTGGGTGACACTGACGGGCCTGGGAGGGCTCGCTGAACAGAACCCCAGCGGCGAGAAGGCCGGCGAGCCGGCGCTCCGCGGGCTCCTGGAGCCCGGGGTGGGCGACGGCGCCCGGAGCGATGGGGCGCACCCGCCGGGATTGCAGCGATGACTGCGGCGATCGCGATCCTCGGGGCGGTGCTCGCCGTGGCGGGGGTCGCACTCGGGGTCATGTCTGTTCGCTACCGCCGCGCTCGGCACTCGGTGCAGCGGCTCCTGGACGCCGGTGGCGGGGAGGCCCGGACCGGGGAGGGGCCGGAGGGCAGCCTGGCGGGCCTCCTGGTGGCCACAGAGGCCGACCCGCTCGGCACGATGAGCACGGCCGACGTCTGTGCTGCGATCGAAGCCGTGGGCGACCGGCTGCGTTCTCTGGAACAGTCCGGCGACGTTCGGGCCGAGTGGATGCGGCGTCTCGGTGAGGTCGTGTCCCGCATGACCGAGGGTGTGGTGATCTCCGATGCCGACGGCCGGATCGTGTTCCGCGACGACACCGTGCATCCGGCGATCTCGACCCGGCACGGCCATGCGCTGATCGACGCCGCGCTGAGCCGGGTTCTGAACCAGGCCTGCGCGGGGATGACGGTCACCGAGGAGGTCCGCCTCTATGGCCCACCCGAGCGCATCCTCCTGCTCAGCGCGTCGCCGATGGCCGAGGGCGGGTTGGCGCTCATCGAGGACGTCACCGAGCGGGAGCGCGTCGAGACGATGCGCCGTGACTTCGTCTCGAACATCAGCCATGAGCTGCGCACACCTGTTGGCGCGATCAGCCTCCTGGCCGAGACGCTCGGGGATCTGCTGGCCGACAGTGTCGGGTCTGCCGGCGAGGTGAGGCTCGGCGTCGAGGACCGGGAAACGGTCGTGGGTCTCGCCTCGCGGATGGTGTCCGAGGCGGGCAGGATGACCCGCGCCATCGACGATCTGGCCGAACTCAGCCGCGTCGAGCGCGACGCCGACGGAGAGCGCAGCGTCATGGCCCTGGGGGACATCGTGAGTGCCGTCGTCGAACGGCTCGCCAACGCGGCCGAGCAATGCGGCATCAACGTGGGCGTCGCGGCGCCTTCGGGGCCGGTTCTGATCCGGGCCGACCGGCGCCAGATCGCCTCGGCTGTCCACAACCTCCTCGACAACGCGCTCAAGTACTCGGACTCGGGGACATCGGTGAACGTGCGGATCCGCCGGCTGGACGACGCGGCCGAACTCTCGGTTCAAGACATGGGAATCGGGATCCCCCAGGGTGACCTGCCGCGGGTATTCGAGCGCTTCTACCGGGTCGACCGCTCGAGGACGTCGACCTCCGGCGGGATCGGTCTCGGATTGGCCATCGTCCGGCACGCCGCCATCAACCATCGCGGCGCCGTGACGGTGCAGTCCATGGAGGGCGAGGGCAGCACGTTCACCTTGCGATTGCCGCTCGTCCCCGGGGACCGCGACGCCGTGCGGCAGCCCCCCTCCATTGCGAAATCGCCGCCGGCTGAGCCGGATGGCGCGCCCGCGGGCAAGTCCCGGGTGGGCGGGAGCGAGACGTGAACGGTTCCCCTCGGGTGTTGGTGGTCGAGGACGAGCCGTCGTTCGTCGAGGCGCTCAGCGCGGGTCTGCGCCGCGAGGGATTCGCTCTGGACATCGCACGTGACGGTCGCGAGGCGCTGGACCGTTTCAAGGCGTGCGAGCCCGACCTGGTGCTCCTCGACGTCATGCTTCCCCGGCTGTCGGGGTTGGACGTGTGTCGTGAGATTCGCAGCATCTCCAACGTGCCGATCGTCATGGTCTCGGCGAAGGGCGAGGAGATCGACGCGGTCGTGGGTCTGGAGGTGGGTGCCGACGACTACGTCCCGAAGCCCTACAGGTTCCGCGAGCTGGTTGCCCGGATGCGTGCGGCGCTGCGGCGCGCGCAGCTTCAAGCCGCGCAGTCAGGGCTCGCCGAGGTGGATTCCGGGCGGCCCCTCGAGATCGGTGACGTGTCGATCGATTCGCAGGGCCACGAGGTCCGGGTCCGGGGCGAGACGGTTCGCCTGCCGTTGAAGGAGTTCGATCTGTTGCGGACGCTGATGGCGAACGCGGGACGCGTCGTGAGCCGCGACGATCTCATCGACGAGGTCTGGGGCGCGGACTACGTGGGTGACACCAAGACGCTCGACGCGCACATCCGCCGGCTGCGGCGCAAGATCGAGGTCGAGCCCTCCAATCCGCAGCACATCGTCACCGTCCGGGGGGTGGGCTACAAGTACTCTGAACCCGTCGCTTCCCCGGCCGGGAAGGGAGACGGCTAGGAGGAGGTCCATGTCCGGCGCCGGTGGCTGGAGTCCGGTTCGCGAACCCCGCTACCCGCGCTCGCCGGACATCAGCGGGCCACGCAGGGTGACCGGCTTCATGCGGCTGGCCCGCGTTCACGCGTTCTCCGCGGCGGGGGACGCCATGATCGCCGTGGCGCTCGCCGACTCACTGTTCTTCTCCGTGGAGGCGGACGCGGCACGATCCAGCGTGCTGCTGTACCTGTTCCTCACACTGACCCCCTTCGCCCTCGTGGCACCTCTCATCGGACCGGCCGTCGACCGGGCGCCGGGCGGTCGGCGCCTCCTGATCGTGCTACTGAACGCCGGTCGCGCCCTGACCGCCTTCTTCATGATCGGCAATGTGGACTCGCGCCTGCTGTTCCCGTTGGCGTTCGCCGTGCTGGTTCTCGGCAAGGGGTACGCCATCGCGAAGGCGTCCATCGTTCCCGTCACGGTGCGCACCGAACACGAACTGGTCAACCGGAACTCCCGGCTGGCGGTCCTCAGCGGCGTTGCCGGCCTCGTCGGTGGTGTCCCCGCGTGGCTTCTCCAGCGCTACGCAGGGTCCGACTGGGTCATGGGTGTGGCGACCGGTGTCTTTCTGGGCTCGTGCGTGCTCGCCTTTCGCCTGCCCCCGGCGAAGGTGGCGCTCCGGACCTCTCCCGACGAGGCCGGCTCGGCAGCCGCGGAGATTCGAGGATTTGGGATACGTCTGGCCGCCTCGGGCACCGCGATGCTCCGCGGCGTTCTGGGGTTCATGACGTTCCTGGTGGCCTTCGGATTGCGCGACGACGCGATCTGGCAGGTGTACCTCGTCGGCGCGTTCGCCATGATCGGCACGTTGGGCGGGTCTGCCGTCGCGGCTCGGATGCGCGAGGGCGCGCGCGAGGAATCAATCCTGCAAATGATGCTGCTGGTGCCTGCCGTCGTGTGCCTGCTGGCGATCTGGGACGGCGGTCTGAAGGGAGCGATCGCCGTGGCGCTGGTCGTCGGATTGGCAGCCGCGGCCGGCAAGGTGGCATTCGACTCCGTCGTGCAGCGCGATGCTCCGAATGCGGACTACGGCCGGAGCTTCGGACGCTTCGAGACCAGGTTCCAGCTCTCCTGGGTGGTCGGCTCGGCGCTGGCGGTGATCCCCATGTCACTGCGGTTGGGCTTCATCCTGATCACCCTCTTTCTGGCGGCCGCGGTGGTGCTGCACCTGATCGGCGCCAAGAACGTCAGTCGCGGCAAGCCACCACCCAGCCTGCCGCGCCACCTGCCGCGGAACCTGCCACGTCACTTGCCCGGGCGCCGGCCTCGCGGGGCGGCCCGACGTCGTTGGCGGGAAGGGGAATCTCCTCAGCCGCCCGGATCGGAATCCCCGGGAGATTCGTAGACCTCCAGACGAGCCAGCCACAGTCCAGGGGCGTCGATCTCGTTGGGCGTCGGCCAGTTCTCGAAGGACTGCCACAGGCGGCCGATGCCCTCGGTCCCGGCCCGCTCGATGACACCCTCCACGAAGCGCGCGCCGCGCCCTGAGGCCTCCGGGCCCACGTCGACACCCAGGAGTCGAGCCAGCTGCCCGGCCTCGTTGGGCGGCATGAGGCGGCGCCGCCTGAAGGCCTCCCGCACGGGACTCCGGGAGCCGAGCAGCTGAGCGCAGGCCCGCTCGGTGGTGGCGTCGACGTAGCCGGTCAACACCGCGAGGAACTCCTCCAGGTGGCCCGCGACATCCTTGGTGCTCTCCGAACGCGTTGCGCCCAGCAACATCTCGGGGCTGGAGAGCAGGGCGGGGATCTCGGCCATGGCCCTCTCGGGGTCCAGATCATCGAGCCGCTCCTGCAGGGATTCCACGATCCCGCCGGGATCGATCTCGAAGCCCTGCGCGTGGGCCTTGAGCAGGTCGGTCAGCCGCCGATGCACCGACGGGACGCCGAGCACCGCGTTGGCGATGAGGGAGTGCACGCTGACCCAGAGGCACGTGTCGTCCCGTGGCAGGCTCCAGGCCTCGGCGAACGCGGTGATGTTCGGCTCGACGAGCAGCAGGCGATCGCTGCGCACGCGGGGAAGGATCACGTCGTAGGAGCCGAGGGCGACGCGTGCGAGGCGGCCGGTCAGCGACCCGGCGGTCATGTCCGCCAGCAGCGGCGCCAGCGGTTCCATGAGCCGCCGCAGCATCTCCTCGGGGCTGCCGCCGGGGGAGTCCTGCGGTTCCGAGGAGTCCTGTGCCGCAGCCAGCCCCTCCTGGAACTGCTGGAAGTGCGGTCGCCAATCACGCAGTGTGTGATGCGCCCAGCCGCTGCGATTCACGACGGCGATCTCGATCGGTCGATGGTCGGTGGTGATGGGCAGCCCCGTGGCCGCCTCTGCTGCCAGCTGGGCGATACCGGCGAGGTCGCTGAAGGCGACCCGGTCCGAGGGCGAGGCGTTCGGCTCACGGCCGCCGTCGGAGGCAACCGCCGCCGCCAACTGATCAGCCGCCTGGCGGCTGACGTCGGGTGAGCGGAGCAGCCTCGTCAAATCACCCAGGAGCGGCCAGGCGCCGAGCGGATCCTCCTCCTCACCGCCCCAGCCGGCAGGGTCTTCGTCGAAAGGAGGATCGGGCGGTGGCACGCCTGCATCGTAGATGGGTAAGGCGGCCGTTACCTTGGGGATCTGTGATGAACCGCGCTCGGACGACTCCCGCTGCGGGTGCCGGCACGGCGCAACCGTCCAGTGGGCCGCGCCCGCCACTCGTCGTGGCGATCACCGGTGTTGCCGGCTCGATCGGCTCGCGGCTTGCGGCACGTCTGGCCTCCCGCACCGGCGACGTGCGTGTCGTCGGCGTGGACTCGCAACCGCTGCAGTCACAGTTCGGGGCCGAACTCCGCCGGGGCGATCTCCGCACCGACGACGTGGTGGCGATGCTGCAGGGGGTCGACGTCGTCGCCCACCTGGTGTCGGCGTTCGATCCGCGCCGCGACGGGCTGGAGTCGGCGAGCCTCGACATCGAGATGGTTCGCCGCCTACTGGCGGCGGTGTCGGAGGCAGGGGTCTCCGGCGTCGTCCTGATGTCCAGCGCGATGGTGTACGGGGCCTGGCCCAACAACCCGGTCCCGCTTCGCGAGGACGCGTTGCTGCGACCCAACCCGGGTTTCTCCTTCGCCGCCCACAAGGCGGAGGTGGAGCGACTCGCGGCCGAGTGGCACGCCGACAACCCCGACGTGCGGCTCGTGGTGCTCCGGCCGGTGACCGCGGTCGCTGCGGGGGAGAGCAGCTGGGTGGCGCGCACCCTGCGTGCCGCGGTGACGGTGGCGGCCGGCGACGACGACCCGCCGGTGCAGTTCCTGCACCTCGACGATCTGGCGTCGGCGGTGGAGTTGGCGGTGCTCGGGAACCTCGCCGGTGCCTACAACGTGGCGCCCAACGGCCACGTCTCGGCGGCGCGGGTGAGGCGGCTCAGTGGCATGGTGCCCTGGCTGCGGGTGTCGCCACAGGTGGCGTCCTGGCTGGCGCGGTTCCGCTGGCGATGGCGCCTGGCACCGACGCCTCCCGGGGTGGTCCCCTACACCCGGTTTCCCTGGGTGGTGTCGAACGAGCGCCTGCGGGATGCCGGCTGGGTACCCCACCACAGCAACGAGGAGTGCTACGTCGACTCGCACCACGCCAAGCCATGGGCGATCACGACCTCCTCGGTGATGCAGCGGAGATCGCTGGCGGTGCTCGTCGCCCTCGTCGCGATCGGTCTGGGAATCGCCATCGGGGCGATGACCCGGGCGCGGCGTGCCGCCAGCCCGCCGTTGCCGTGAAAGTTCCGCCGGGATGGATCGATACGGGTGCAACGGGAATTATCCTTGATCTGTGCAATCACCACCGGGCGACACCTGGGTCGGTCTGTTTACCGACCGGCTGCCGCTGGAGACGGCGGTGGCGTGGGCCAACCGCCCCGACTGCGGCGCCGTGGTGATGTTCTCCGGGAATGCTCGCGACAGCTCCCCTGGTCGCCCCGAGGTCTACGAGTTGACCTACGAGGCCTACGACGCCGAGGCGGAGCGCCGCCTGGCGGCGGTTGCCCACCAGGCACGGGAGCAGTGGCCCGACGTGGGCCGGCTTGCGCTGCTGCACCGCACCGGCACCCTGGCGATCGGGGACGCCGCGGTGGTGGTCGTCGCCGCGGCACCGCACCGCCGGGAGGCATTCGGCGCAGCGAGGTTCTGCATCGACGCGTTGAAGGCCACCGTCCCGATCTGGAAGCAGGAGCGCTGGGCAGGTGGTGAGAGTTGGGGCAGAGAGGCCCAGCACCTCTCGGAGATCGAGGCGTACGTGCAGCGGGTGGAGAACCCGCTCTAGGAAGGTTTGGAGAGGCAGCGAGTGGCTGGTGTGATCTTCCTGTTCGTGGCGGTCGGTGTGTGCGTCGTCGGGTTCCTCCTCATCTGGCTGCGGCACCGCGACCGCACGACGTTCACGTCGAGCGTGGACCGATTCGACGCCGAGATGTCGGCACTCCGGCCACCCTCCGGTGGCCGGCGCCGCCGCCGGAACCGCTAGTCCGTCATGGCCCGCAGTCTCGCGATCGACCTGGGGACGGCCAACACGCTGGTGTATTCCCCGGGTCAGGACATCCTCTACCGCCAGCCGACGGTCATCGCCGTCCATCGCCAGACCGGCGAGGTCCTGGCCATGGGCCAGGAGGCGTGGCGCATGATCGGCCGGACCCCGAGCTACATCGTGGCGCACCGTCCGCTGCGCAGCGGCGCCATCACCGACTTCGACATGACCGAGCAGATGATGCGGGCCATCTTCCACCAGGTCGGGGTGAACCGGTTCAACCGGCCGCGCGTGGTGATCTGTGTGCCCTCGGCGCTCACGCTCGTGGAGATGCGCGCCGTGAAACTGGCGGCGCGCCGCGCCGGTGCCGGCAACGTGATGCTGATGGAGCAGCCGATCGCCGCAGCACTCGGGGCGAACCTGCCGATCGACAAGTCAGTGGGCAACCTCATTGTTGACATCGGCGGCGGGACGACCGAGTCGGGGCTCATCTCGCTCGGCGGAGTGGTGGCCCTGGAGGCCGAGCGTGTCGGTTCGTTCGCGGTCGACGACGCCGTGCAGAAGCATCTCCGGGACACCTACGACATCGCCGTCGGCGAGCAGACGGCGGAGAAGATCAAGATCACGGTCGGATCTGCGCTGGACGTCGGCGAGGATCGCGAGATGCAGGTGCACGGCCGCCGCGTCTCGGTGGGCGCGCCGGAGGTGCACACGCTGAACTCCGGTGAGATCCGCGAGGCGATCGCGGGTCCGGTGCGGGCGATCCTGAACTCCATACTGAATTGCGTCTCAAACACGCCGCCGGAACTGGCAAACGACATTGCCCGCACAGGGTTGTATCTCACCGGCGGCGGTGGCCTGCTCAGCGGCATCGACCAGCGGATTGCCAACGAGGCCGGTGTGCCGGTGCGTCGGGTGGACTATCCCCTGGAGTGTGTGGTGCGCGGAGCGGGTCGGTCCCTCGAAGCGCTGGATCTCATGCGGGGGATGTTCGTGGACTTCTCCGACGGGGACTGAGCCGGCGAAGATCCTCCACTGAGTTGGCCGTGGTCCTCCGCTGGGCGAGCGCAGGGCTTCTGTTGAACTAACGCAGGTCCTCCGCGGCTTGGCGGACCTGCCAGTCCCGATCCTCCGCGGCCCGCTCGAGAGCCTCGTCCACCTCGGGACCCGAGAACGCGGCCAGAGCCAGGACGGCCCGGCGACGCACCGTGGCCCGGTCCCGGGTCGCAGTGAGAACGGCGGCGAGCCCCTCTTCATCGCCGATCGCCCCGAGCGCGGCCACTGCCGTCTCCCTGCAGAGTCCCTCGGCATGGCTCGTGGCGATCTCGCAAAGGCGCGACACGATGGCGGGAGCGGGCGCAGGGTGCTCACCGCACGCCCAGGCCGCAGCCTCGACGACGCGTGCGACCCCGTCGCCGAGCGCGCCGGCGAGGTCGACGTCGCGGCGGCCGGCGGCCAACTCCGCAGCGTGGGCGCGAACCTCCGGGGTGGGGTCTGCCAGTGCGCCGGTGAGATCGGCGGCTGCGAGAGCGCCACGGTGAGCGAGAGCGCTCAACGCGGCGCTTCGTACGCCGGCGCAGCGATCGTCGAGTCCTCGACGTGCGCTGCTCTCGGTGCCGCTGAAGCCGCTGAGTGCCACGGCGAGTCGGCGCCGCAGCGCCTCGCGATCGGGTTGGCGCCCGCCGGCGGTCAGCGCCAAGACGAACCGGTGCCGGAGATCGAGGACCCGCGGGCCCGGATCATCCGATGACGGCCTCCAGAGCGATACCGCCGACGAAGGCCAGGAATCCCACCAGGGCGGCCAGCAGCACGCCGAGAATGCCGATCAGGGCCAGCAGCGCCGCGGCGGCCCCCAGCCTGTGCCACCAGCGGAACCCGGCGCCGGGGCCGTAGCGGGCACGCTGGCGGCGGAACGGGTCTCGCCAGAGGGTCGTCGCCAGGGCTGCGCCGGAGCGGGCCGCCCCTGCGCGGCCAGGACTGGGCGGGCTCGACTCCGAGCGCTCGCCGGCAGGCGCGCCCTCTAGCGTGGAGGGCGAGCCCACGGGTCCGGTGGCGGCGAGGTGTGTGGTGGCCGATGCGAACACAGTCAAGCTCACGCTAGCGAGCCTGGTGCGCGGATTCCGGAACTGGATGGGGAATCTCTGGCGAACGGTGAGGAGAATCGCACAGCGGTCCGCCGCGGGGGATCCGCGCCGGCCTGCCCGGGCGCTGCGGTCGGGTGTTGGGAACCTTCGCCGGCGCGGCGCGCGCGGCCTCGTCGGGGCGTTCTGGGGCTGGTGCCGGCGGAACCCGCGCCGCTCGCTCCCGCTTGCCGCAGTACTGGCCGCCGTCGTGACGGCGGTGCTGGTTCTGACATTCGTCTCGGCTCCGTACTACGCGCTGTACCCGGGCGACGTCTACTCCGCCACCGGCGCCGTCTCCTCCGACAGCGAGTCCACCTACGAACCCATGAGCCTCATCGGCTTCGTGACCATCTCGGCGCACCCGACCGAGTCGCTCTGGCAGTGGGTGGTCGCCTATCTCGACGACTCGGTCACCCTCCAGCACGAGGACGTCTTCAACCGGGGGTTGACGCCCCAGGAGCGCCGCAACACCGACGCCCGTCTGATGACCCGGTCCCAGGACCTCTCGGTGTACGTGGCGCTGGCCGAACTGGGATATGACCTGCCGGACTCCCAGGTCGTCGTGAGCGGGTTGATCCCGTGCATGCCTGCGGCCGAACACATAACAATCGGTGACGTCATCACGTCGGTCGGCGGGGAGCCCGTGTCGGAGTCCTCCGAGGTCTCCTCGGCTGTTCGCAGTCGGGAAGTGGGTGAGCTGGTCGAGTTCGGGCTTCGGCGCCAGGACGAGACCGAGAGCGTCGTGGTCGACATCCGGCTGGGTTCCAGTGCGGACGAGTGCATCGATCCCGCCACCCGCACCACCCGGGAGGACGAACGTCCCCTGCTGGGGGTGATTCTGGCGAACGATGTCGGTGACCTGGGGGTGGACGTCGACTTCGCCACCGGCAACATCGCCGGCCCATCCGCGGGACTGGCGTTCTCCCTGTCGGTCGTGGACCTGCTCTCGCCCGGCGAACTCACCGAAGGACGGCCCGTCGCGGTCACCGGGACCATCTCCCCGGACGGCTCGGTCGGAACCGTCGGCGGCATCGCCCAGAAGGTCCAGGCGGTGGAGCAGCGGAACTTCCGGTTGATGCTGGTCCCGCCGGGTCAGTACGAGGAGGCGGCAGCGGCGGCCTCGGAGGCGCTGGAGATCGTGGAGGTCTCCTCCATGGCCGAGGCCATGGCCGTGGTGGCCCCGAACTGGTCCCCCCCGGAACGCTGAGGGCCGGGGAACACGATCGTGTTCCCGGTGTGCGGCGGGAGTGGCCCCGAACTGGTCCCGGCCGGAGCGCTGATAGCGGCGGCGCCGTTACCCGATCTGCGCTGCGGGACGCCGTACGATTGGCGCCGGTGCAGAATCCGAAGTGCTCATCGTGACCTCCGAGGAGGCGCGTCCGGCCCTCAGCCCTGAGGAGGTGGCCGGGCGCCGATTCGCTGCCGCCAGGAAGGGCTATGACCGTGGCGAGGTGCGGGCGTTCCTGGAGGCGGTGGCGTCGGAGCTGGCGGCAGCGTCCGAGCGCATGACCGAACTCGAACGGCTGGCGGCGCGCGCCGTGTTGGAGGCGGAGGAAGCCGAGCCGCCGAACGCCGAGGATCTGCTGGAGGCCGTCTCGGCGGAGGCGTGGCGCGACGAGGTGCTGGCCGATCTGGATCGGCGGCGCCGCGAGTTGAATGGCGAGGTGGTGCGGCTGCGCGCCGGCCGGGACCGCCTGAGGGCCGATCTGGGTGAAGTGGCTGACGAGCTGGCCGAACAGCTGCGCCGCCTCGACGGGTCGCTGCAGGCAGCCCGATCGGCCGGCGACCTCGCTGAGCAGAGATCCGTCACCGAGTCGCCGAGGAGCGTCGAGGAGCGGCACGCCGAGTTGGAGGCGGCTCGCCTCGCCGGGTTCGCGACGGTGAGTACGGCCGACCGGCAGTCGCGGGACGATAAGCCCGAGCCGGCGGCGCTGCATTCCCCCGGTGATCTAGTCGCGGATCCCGACGGTGCAGCGGTGGCACCCACCGGCGATGTTGTCGAGACGCTCGAAGTGGGCGAGCTCTTCGCCCGCCTGCGCGCCGAACGCACCGGCGCCGGGCCGGAGGGCGACCAGCCTTTCGCAGGCGCCTAGAGCCGCGCACCGGCCGGCCGGATCGGGTACGGGGCCACGGTGTCGCCCGCTGCACCACCGATCGCGGCGGCGGGCAAATCCGGTCGCCCGCAGTAGGCTGCCGCCATGTCGATGACAGGGCCACGGGGTCCGCGCGGTCCGCAAACGCCTGCTTCGCCGCCCCGATCCCGTCGTCTGCGGCGGAGCCTGTTCATAGGGATCGCCGCTGTGATCATCGTGCTGGTGTCGCTCCGCGGCGCCGCCGGCTTCTACACGGACTTCCTCTGGTTCGACGCCTTGGGCCAGGCCGACGTCTGGCGCACGATCATCCTCTCCCGGATCTCCTTGGCGCTCATCTTCATCGCGGTTCTGTTCGTCCTTCTCTACGGGAACCTCTCGATCGCGGACCGCATGGCGCCCACCCAGCGACCACGCGGCCCCGAGGAGGACGCGCTGGCTCGCTACCACGCTTCGATCGGGCAGCGGCCGCGCCTGGTGCGCCTCGGCTTGACCCTGCTGTTCGCTCTGCCGATCGGCGCCGGTGCCTCCGATCAGTGGGAGGAATGGCTCCTGCTGACCAACAGCGTCAACTTCGGCGCGGTCGATCCCATCGATGCGCTGTGGTTCGGCAACGACGTGGGGTTCTACGTCTTCCAGTTGCCCTTCCTCACCTACATCGTCAACTGGCTCTTCAACGTCGTCCTGCTGACCTTCTTCATAACCGCCATCGCCCATTACGTGAACGGCGGGATCCGTTTCCAGAAGAAGGGCCAGCGCGTCACCCCGCAGGTCAAGGGACATCTCTCGGTGCTGCTGGGGGCGCTGGCGCTCATCAAGGCCGTGGACTATTTCCTGGGTCGCTACGAGCTGACGACGTCCACATCCGGTGTCGTGGACGGCGCGACGTACACGGATCTGAACGCCCGGTTGCCGGTGCACTGGCTGCTCATCCTGATCTCGCTGCTGGCGTTCATCCTGTTGATCGTCAACATCCGGCTGAAGGGCTGGGTTCTGCCCACTCTGGCCGTCGGGCTGTGGGCCTTCGTGGCGATCGTCATGGGCGGCATCTACCCGCTCATCATCCAGCGCCTGCGGGTGGAGCCGGCCGAGTCCACTCGTGAGCAGGTGTACATCGAGCACAACATCGCTTCCACGCGCCTGGCCATGGGGCTCGACAAGGTGGAGGTCCGCACGTTCGACTCCACCGGGGGACTCACGTTCGACGAGGTCGAGCGCAGCGAGGACATCATCGGCAACCTGCCGCTGCTGGATCCCGCGATCCTGCCGCTGACCTTCGAGAACCGCGAGGGCGAGCGGAACTACTACCACTTCTCCGAGGTGCTGGACGTCGACCGCTACGAGATCGACGGCAAGATGACGCCGGTGGTGCTGGGGGCGCGCCAGCTGAACCCCGGCAACCTCCCGCAGACTTCCTGGGAGGCCCGCACGCTCACGTTCACGCACGGCTTCGGCGTGGCCCTGGCACCGGCCAACACCGTGGAGGCGGGCCTGCCCGACTTCCGCATCGGCGGACTTCCGGTCAGCAACGATCTGGGTATCGCCCTCGACGAGCCCCGGCTCTACTACGGCGAGGAGTTGGGCGGCTACGCCGTCGTCCGGACGGATCGTCAGGAGGTGGACGTTCCCACCGCGAGCGGCGAGGAGGCGTCCTACACCTACCAGGGCGAGGGCGGCGTGCCGATCGGCGGCTTCTTCCGGCAGGCGTCGTTCGCGCTGCGGTTCTGGGAGGTGGACCCGCTGCTGTCGGGGTTCGTCACCGACGAGAGCAAGGTGATCTACGTCCGTGATGTGCGCGCGCGTGTCAAGAAGCTGGCCCCGTTCCTGCACATCGACAACGACCCGTATCCGGTTCTGGCCGAGGGACGGGTGCAGTACATCGTGGACGCCTACACCACTACGTCGAAGTATCCCTACAGCCAGCGAGCCGATACCGAGCAGCTCGGCGACAACAGCGGTCTGCGCCACCGCTTCAACTACGTGCGGAATTCGGTGAAGGCTGTGGTCGACGGTTTCGACGGCACCACGACCCTGTACGTCGTCGACCCGGACGATCCCATCCTGCAGGCGTACCGGAATGCCTTCCCCGACCTGTTCGAGGACTTCGACAACATGCCGCAGGAGGTTCTCGAGCACATCCGCTACCCGGAGGACCTGTTCCGGGTGCAGACCAACGTGTGGGCGCGCTATCAGCTCGACGATCCGCAGGAGTTCTACGAGCAGGCAAAGGGCTGGTCCGTGGCCCAGGATCCCGGCGCGGTCACCGGCGTGTTGACTTCACCGATCACGACCCCCGACGGCGTGGTGCAGCAGCCCTCCCGCGAGGCGCGCATCGACCCGTACTACCTGCTGACCCGCCTGCCGGAGGAGGACGATCAGGACTTCGTGATCCTGCGGTCCTACGTGCCCGTGTCGACCGAGGACACCCGCCGGGAGCTCACCGCCTTCATGGTGGGCAAGGGCGACCCCGACGAGTACGGGGAGTTGGTTGTCTACAAGGTCGAGCCGCTCGGTTTGACCGATGGTCCGGCCCTCGTCAACTCCAAGATCCAGAGCGATCCCAGCATCTCGCGCGTGGTGACCCTGTTGAACCAGCAGGGATCCCGAGTCGAGTTCGGCGATCTGGTGCTCGTGCCGGTGGAGGACTCGATCCTCTACGTGCGGCCTCTCTACGTGGTGGCGCAGAGCCCGCCGGTGCCCGAGTTGCAGCAGGTCATCGCCGTGCTCGGCGAGCGGGTGGTGATGTGCCCGACGCTGAGCGAGGCACTGCGCGGCCTGTTCGGCCTGACGGTGGTGTCGGACTCCCAGAACGCCTCGGCGTCGAGTTGCGTGGGCAACACGGCGGCGCTCGCGGCGGAGACCGCTGCGGCCGAGCTTGCCGCAGAGCCACCGCCGCCCCCGCCCGAGCCCGCTCCGCCGCCGCCCGAGCCTGCTCCGGCCCCGCCCCCGCCAGTGTCGCCGGGCGACGTTCCCGACGAGGTCGGTGCCCTGCTGGCGGAGGCTGTTGCCCGCTTCGCCGAGGCCGACGAAGCCCTGCGCGAGGGGCGCCTCGATCTCTACCAGCAGCGCGTCGACGAGGCCGAGGATCTCATCCGCCGCGCCAACGAGGAGCTGGAAGGCTCGTTCTAGTCGCGGCCGGGCGCGCCGCCGGCCACCCGATCACGTCATTCCGGCGAGGGCCGGATTCCATGATTCCGAGGGGCAGTGTTCTGATCCCGCCGGCCGCGGTCGGGGACCTTCCTGGCAGCTTCTCCGGTCAGGCCCTCTTGGCCAATTCGGCGTCGCGCAGGACGCGGCGCAGGATCTTGCCGGAGATGGCCCTGGGGATGGCGTCGATGAACTCCAGCTCGCGGATCTGCTTGTAGCCGGCCACTTGGCCGGCGATGAAGTCCTGTAGCTCGCCGGCGGTCGCCTCGGCGCCCGGCTTGAGCACCACGAAGGCCTTCGGGATCTCGCCGGCCTCGTCGTCGGGCACCGGGATGACCGCCGCGTCCCCCACGGCGGGGTGTGACAGCAGCAGCCCCTCCAACTCGGCGGGCGGCACCTGGAACGCCTTGTACTTGATGAGTTCTTTCAACCGGTCGACGATGTAGAAGTCGCCGTCGGCGTCCATGTAGCCGATGTCGCCGGTGTGCAGCCAGCCGTCGGCGTCGATGGTGTCGGCCGTGGCCTGCGGGTTGTTGAGGTAGCCCTTCATGATGTGCGGGCCGCGCACCCAGATTTCACCCGATTCGCCCGGTTCCACGTCCTCACCGGTGGAGACGTCGACGACGCGGCACTCGCTGCTGGGCACCAGCCCTCCGACCGAGCCGGGCTTTCCGGAGCCCTCCAGCGCCACGTGGGTGGCTGGACTGGTCTCTGTCATGCCGTAGCCCTGCAGGATCTCCGCCCCGATCCGGTCGGTGGTCTCGTTGGCCAGTTCGGTGCTGAGGGGCGCGGCGCCGGAGACGATCGTCTTGAGTTTCGACAGGTCGTAGTTGTCCACGAGCGGGTGCTTCGCCAGCGCCAGCACGATCGGCGGCACCAGATAGGCGCGGGTCACAGCGTGATCCTGCATCACCCCAAGGAATTGCTCGAGGTCGAAACGCGGCAGCGACACCGTGGTGGCGCCGAGGCGCAGGTTGAAGTTGATGAGGATCTGCAGGCCGTAGAGGTGGAAGTAGGGGAGGACCGCGATCACCACGTCGTCGGGTTCGGCGGCCACCACCGAACTGCCCTGCACCAGGTTGGACACGAGGTTGTGATGGGTGAGCATCACGCCCTTGGGGTTGCCGGTCGTGCCGCTGGAGTAGGGGAGCACGGCGACGGTGTCCATCACGCCCACCGGAGCGTGGCCCTCGTAGGCGTCGCCGACGACCATGGCAATGGCGTCGACGATGTCGTCTGCGGGTTCGGTCTCGCCGAGGACGATGATGCGGCCGATGGCGCTGCCGCCGGCCATTGCCTCACGGGCCAGGGGCAGGAAGAGCGGGATCGTGAACAGCCAGGTGGCGCCGGAGTCCTCGATCTGGTGGCGCAACTCGCGGGCTGTGTAGGTGGGGTTCACGGTCGTGACAGTGCCGCCGCAGACGAGTGTGCCGTGCAGGGCGATGGCGTACTCGGGGATGTTGGGGGCGAGGATCATGAGAACCTCACCCGGTTGGAACCCGCGCTCCACCAGCCCGCCGGCGAACCGCTGGACCATCGCGTGCAGGGTCCCGTAGTCGTAGGTCCGCCCCGACGGGCCGTCCACGAGAGCGGCTTTGGTGGGGTAGTCCCCGGCGTGCTCGAAGACGTACGGCGTCACCGGAACATCAGGAAACGACACATCGGGCAGGCGGCTCGTGATCACCATCGTTGGCCTCCAGGGCTCATCGAATGTCCAGCACCAGCCAGCCTAGGAGACCGCCGGTCGTCGTCCCGGCCTCCTCCCTCGATGGTCCGCTGTTGCCCTGTCCGGGCTGGCCGGGGCCACTGCCGGTACGGCTCAGGGAGTTGCCGGGACAGGGTGGCGTGTGGGGTTCGGGGCGGTGGTGGCGCTGGGGCGGGTTCTGTGGCGGTGGTGTGCGTGGCGGTGTCCGGGTCCGCGGCTGCGCGGCTCGTGCCCGTCAGTTCGTCCGCCACCTGTCGGACCCGCAGTCCCGGGAGGCGGGTTGGCGGGGGGGGCGAGGGTGAGTTTGCCTCCGGGGTGGCGGGGGGTTTCTTCGCCGTTCTGGTGGACGCGGACGTGGTGGTTTCGCCGCCGTGTTTCCAGTGCTTGAGGTGGTGGACCTCGCAGATCTTGTAGTGGGCGCCGCAGCCGATGCAGCCGCCGTCGCGGGCGATGAGTTGTTTGCGCAGCCATTTGGGGACTTTGCGCTGTGAGCGGCCCAGGGCGACGTTGGCGGTGTGTTTGTTGAAGATGCCCGGCAGGATCTTGGCGTCACACGCCGCGGCGAGAGTCTCGGCTTCGGTGAGGCGGGTGCCGTCGGTGAGTCGGGTGTTGGTGATCTCGTCGTGGACCTGGTCGTAGTCGGCGAGCACGATCAACTCCACACCGGCCGGTGCGCCGGCGCCGTCGTTGGTGCAGACGAGGTCTGCGAGGGCGTCGGCGAAGCGCTGGGGTGCCGTCGGGCGGTCCTTGGAGTCCTCGTTGCGGAACAGTGCGTCGGACTTGGCGATGAGCGCGGCCTGCGCCCGCGCCCCGGTGAGGGGATCGAACTGGGCGAACAGGTGGAACATGCCGTCGGGCTGCTCGCTGATCGAAGCGCGCCGCCGGCGCCGCTGCGACGCCCGCCGCGCTTCGAGTTCCTGGGCGCTGGTGCGCTCGTTGACGTGCTCTTTGAGCGTGCGCCGGAACCGATCATCAGGCTCGGACTCGGCGGCGTCGAGCAGCACGCGCTGGTCCACATCGGCTTCCCCGTCGGCGTCGAGGATCAACCCCGCAGCCTCAGGAGTGATGGCGCCGTCGGCGAGCTTGCCTGCCACCTTGGGCGCCCACCCCAGCTGTGCTGCGGTCTTGACGGCCTTGCGGGCGCCGGCCCGGGACCGCTTCTGGATGCGCCGCAACGTCTCCTCCGTCGCGGCGTCGC
>MKWU01001648.1_pt1 | contig 37386 bp, 31 predicted proteins | sample 809101 | NCBI WGS metagenome assembly MKWU01 (sample SAMN05860141, study PRJNA318959) | sponge metagenome | host: Aplysina aerophoba | place: Slovenia: Piran, Adriatic Sea, Gulf of Piran | collected 2013-05-07
CGCGGCGGACCGGGACGGCACCGCGGGCCGGGGAGGGCCCGCACGCCGAGTCGCAGGCGGCGAACGGCGCGGGCCGTCCGCCGCCTGCTGCAGTCTCCGGCCTACTCGGCCAACGGGTCCGGGCGGACCTGGAAGCGGACGATCTCGCTCGTCATTCCCTTGCCGCCCTCCTGGTGCCAGTTCGTCACCGAGTCGTAGCTGGCCCAGACGCCGCGGCCCTTCCAGCCGGCCTCGGCGTCATCGATGCGCCCGTCGAGGCCGCGCGTGTAGAAGCCGAGCGGGTAGGGCACGCGCAGCGTGACCCACTCGCCGCTCTCGGGCAGCAGCGCCAGGAGCGCGTCCGAGCCCGTGCCGTTCGCGATCGGGACGTTGTCGCCCAGTCCCAGCGTGTTGAACTGGTCCACCCAGTTGTAGTAGTGGAAGTCGGCGCTCCCCGCCGCCGTCACGCCCTTCATTTGGGGGCCCGGCGTCGGGTACAGCGTCCACCCCTCGGGGCAGTGCTGTCCGGTGGCGCTCGGGCCGTTCAGCACCTGGCACTTGCTGCGGTCGAAGCTCGCCAGGTGTCCGCTTCCGCCCAGCGCCGTCCAGAGGACGCCGTTGCGATCGATGTCGATCCCGCGTCCTCCGTGCCCCCACTGGCTCGGATCGACAGCGGGGTTCTCGAACGGCGGCTCGTAGACCTCGGCGATGCAACTCTCCGGCGGGCTGTCGCCGACCTCGAGTCGGACGATGCTCCCCGGCACCGGCAGCCGGCGCGCGATCCAGATCGACCCGTCAACCGGGTTGGGAATGATCCCGTACGCGAACCCGTCGAGGCGCATGTCCTTCGCGGGATCCTGCGGCTCGCCCGGCTCGGTGTACTCGCCGATGCGGCCGTCGCCGCTCGTGTCGACGATGGTCGGGCACCAGCCCTGCGCCGCCTGCTCGTCGCCCGTCTCGTCGTAGAGCTTCGTGTTCAGCCAGCCGACGACGTCGGTCGAGCCGCTCAGCCAGAGCGTGTCGTTCTCGTCCTCGGCGAACTGCAGATGGTGGGTCATGTAGCACGTATCGACGTGCACGAACTCCTCCGCCTCGACGTCCCAGTACGAGAGCTGCCGCTGGCTCCGCTCGATCGGGAAGTGGCTCGCGGACGGATGATCCGAGCCCTCCTTGCACCACGCGGGATTGTCCGACGGCCGGATCCGCTGCGTGATCCACAGACGCCCATCGGCGTCCAGCATCGGGTTGTGGGCGCTGTGGCCGCGCGCCGTGGAGCGCTCGTCGCCCCAGTAGGGAGACGGGATCAGCGCCGTCGTGCCGGCGTAGGAATCGCCCCGCTCCGGCATCGGCTCGCGCGTCGTCATGTCGAGCCGCACCGATTGGTGCGTGACCGGGTCCGTGATGGTGAGGCCGGCGCCCCCGACCCCGTAGATTGGGGCGTTCGGATAGAGGTGGGGATTGCGCTTGTCGGTGGCGATCTCGTCGTGCACCATGGCGATCGGGTCCCCCCAGCCCCACATCGTCATGACGACGTTGCGCTCCACCCCCTGCGGCCGAGGCGGCTCGGGCGGGACCTCGCCGGCCGCGATGCGGTCGGTCCAGTCGGCGAAGAGCTGCAGCGCGCGCTCGCGGCCCATCCGGTTCAGCCCGCTGTTCATGCTCGGGCCGCTCCGCCCCACCTGCACGCGGTGGTCCCAGGCGGCCACGGTCGAGTCGAAGTCGTCGACGTCGATCATCGGCATCTCGCGGGTCGCCATGTTGCCCATCTGGTGGCAGAGCTGACAGCCGTCCTTGAGCCGGTCGACCCACTCCGCCTGGTGCCGCATGCCGCGGCCGATGCCGTTGCCGTTCGGGCCCGTGCCCGGGAACTCGTCCGCGGCCGGCACCTCGAGCAGCGAGTACCAGTAGTTGGCGGGGTAGATGCGCGCCGCCTCCTGCGGCGTTGCAGCCGCGGTGACCTCGACGGTCAGCTCGTCGCCGGGCTGTGCGCCGTGCTTGTCGGAGTCGACGAGGCCGTAGCCGCGGACCCAGACCTGGTACTTGGCGTCGGGCAGGTCCGGTACCAGGAAGCGCCCGCCGTCGCCGGTGACGACGATCTTGCGGAAGGTCGTCTCGAGGTCCGCCGTCTCGGCGATGACCCAGACTCCGGCCTCGCCGCCCGCGGCGCTCCGGACGACACCACCGATGTCGCCGTCGTCGGCCGCTGCCGTGCCCGCGCCGGCCACCACCGCCACGGCGAACACCGCCAGCACCACTCCCGCCGGACCGATCCGGGATGTCACACGCATCGCACCCTCCTTGGGACATCGACACTCGACCAGACCGTTGGACGAATCGTCTGCCTACCGTATCACCTTCGGTTCGCCGCAGCGGGTCCGGACGGTCGCCCGCCAAGCCACCGGCGTGGGGCCGTCGGGCCCAGCCGCAGTCTGACGGGCGTGACGAATGCTGACCGTATACTGTCTGCGAACCGGGAGTTCCACCGGCCACTCGGGAAGGAGTCCGCCACGTGCAGAACCGCGACCGCCCCCGCGCCGCCCACGCCGTCGAGCCGCTGTCACCTTCGCGCCGCCGATTTCTGCGGGGAGCCGCCGCGATCGCCGCGGTGCCCTTCTTCCGCCCGCTCCCGGCGCTCGGACAGCCGGCCGTGCGCCCCGCGCCGGGCATGCCCGCGCCTCACTTCGTCGACACGAACGGGATTCGCATGGCGGTGTACGAGAGGGGAGAAGGCATCCCGGTGGTCTTCGTGCACGGCTTCCCGGAGCTCGCCTACTCCTGGCGCCACCAGATGCGCTCCTACCCGGCCGCCGGCCTCCGCGCCATCGCCCCCGACATGCGCGGCTACGGTCTCACCGACCAGCCGGCGGACGTCGCCAGCTATTCGATTCCCAATCTCTGCGGGGATCTCGTCGGCCTCCTCGACGCCCTTGACATCGAGCGGGCCCTGTTCTGCGGCCACGACTGGGGCGGCGCGGCGGTGTGGACGATGCCGCGGATGTACCCGGACCGGGTGCTGGGCGTCATCGGCGTCAACACCCCGGCCTTTGGCGGCCCGCCGCCGAGCGAGCCGGAGGAGCCGCTGATCATCCCGACCGAGAACTACTACACCGCGACGTTCCAGGAGCCGGGCCGGGCCGAGGCGGTCTTCGGCCGCGACGTGCGCCGGGCGCTGGAGATGATCTTCCGGCGCGGCTGGTACTGGGATGTGGAGAACATGCGGCGCTATCCGCCCGACTCCGCCGAGAAGCAGATGGACATGCTGCGGATGATCGAGGAGGGCGACTACGAGGGCGAGCTGATCCTGCCCGAGGACGTCCTGGACTACTGGACGGAGACGTTCGAGGTGACGGGCTTCACCGGCGGATTCAACTACTACCGGGCCAACTTCGGAGGAGGAGGAGACGGTGACGGAGCTCCGCCTCCGCCGCCTCCCGACATCGAGTTGCCGTGCCTCTACGTCGGGGCCGAGAACGACACGATCCTCCGTCCGTCCTCCTCGGACGGCATGCCGTCGTTCATTCCGGACCTCGAGCGCCACGTCATCGCCGACTGCGGTCACTGGACGCAGCAGGAGCAGCCGGAGGAGTTCGACCGGGTGACGCTCGACTGGATCCGTCGCAAGTTCCAGGAGGCGTGACGGCGCGCGACCCGTCTGGCGAGGCGCTGCGCGCACCGGCATGACGGGCGCCGGACGGGTAATGAGGAGCGCGCCTGGTCGTCGCCGGATCTGGATCGCGCCTCGACCGGAGCGGGCCGTGGTCAGGCTATCCCCTGGGGGTCGGGGAACCGGTCCCCCGGGGAGCGCTCCCGAACAGGTCCCGGAGCAAGCGGCGGCGGTAGTCGAAGATGCGCTCGAGATCGCGCCGGACCAGGAGGCGGTCGGCGAGCCATCCCCCCGGAACGGCGTAGCGCACGACGTCGTCGGCCAGCGTCCCTCCGTAATCCGTCTCCTCGAAGCGATGCTCGTGGATCCAGAGTCGGTACGGGCCGCGGCGTTGCTCGTCCACGAAGCGGTACGGCGGCTCCCAGGCCGTAATCTCGCTCCGCCAGCGGAGCGGCACGCCGCGCAGGCGCACGCGGTAGTCGATGAGCGTGCCGGGGCGCATCTCGACCGGCGACGGCGTCAGCATCGCGAAGCGCAGCCACGGGGGCGTCAAGTACTCCAGGTTCCGGGCGTCCGCAAAAAAGGGGAACACCTCGTCCGGCGGTCGGAGAAGCAGCGCGCGGCTCCGGAACTCGAAGATTCTCACGACAGGATCAGCCGTCGACGACAGGATCAGACATCGGCCAGGGTGAGAGGCCGCGGCGAATTGCCGTCCACGTCGGCGAAGCCATAGTCCTCGGCCAGGGCCGCGGTCACCAGCACCTGCCCGGTCCACCGCTCGACCTGGGGATCGCCCGCCAGCGCGGCTACCGCACGCCCTTGGAACTCCGGGCTCTCCGAGTTGGAGAGGTCGAAGAAGCCGGCGGCGAGGACGGCCTCCGTTCGGACGAGTCCCGGGTACAACGATACGACGGTGACGCCGTGCTCCCGGAGCTCGACCGCCGTGTCGGCAGTCAGCTTGTCGGTGGCCGCCTTCGCGACCCCGTAGATGGCGTTCCCGATGCGCTTCTGCGCCGCCCAGTGGGACACGTTGACGATGAGGCCGCTGCGCTGCGCCACCATCATGCAGGCGGCGCGCTGACTGGCCAGGAACGCGGCGCGCACGCCAGCGTTCATCATCGCATCCCAGCGCCACGCGGGCTGCTCCCAGAACGGCGCGGGCCACGTGAACTTCCCGCCCTCGACCATGCGCTCGTAGCCGCCCCAGGCGTTGTTCACCAGCACGTCGAGCCGCCCGCGCTCGGTCTCGACCCGCCGAAAAAGGCGAGCGACGGCCTCGTCGTCGGTGTGATCGCACGTCACGCGCACGATCCCGTCGTCGAGGTCAGCGGACTCGATCGACCGCCCGCTGGCGTAGACGGTCGCCCCCGCGTGCAGCAGTCCCCTGGCCGCCCCGCGGCCGACGCCACGGCTCGCACCGGTCACCAGCGCTACGCAGCCGTCGAGCATCGCGGAGTCTGGAGCGGCCATCGGATGAAGCCTGCGGGTCGGCGGGGAACGCCGCGCGGCATCGGCTCGCGAGGATCCCTGGCGGCCGGGTCGAGATCGGACGACCCGAGCTCGGGCTGTTCCGAGCCGCTGGTGGCGGCGCCAAGCCGGGCGTCAGCGCGGCGGCGTCGGCTGCGGCGCTCCGGCTGCGGCCGGCCGACGCGGAGCGTAGATGTCGACACCCTCCGCGTCGTCGTCCGTCTCCGGGCTGATGCCGGCGTCGTGCAGGACGCGCTCGATGGCGGCTACGGTGACCGGCGACGGCTTGAAGTTGCCGAAGCGGTAGCCGCGGGCGATGGTCAGCGGGGTCCAGCCGTAGCGGTTCTCGACGTTCCAGACGTCGACGTGGGCCCCGTTGGCGGCGAGGAACTCGACCACGCGGGGGAGGTTCTTGTAGGCCGCCCCGTGCATGGCCGTCTCGCCGTTGTCGTCGACGGCGTTGATGTCGGCCCCGAGGTCGAGGGCCACCTGCACGGCTTCGAGGACCTCTTCCTCCGTGCCCGCGTCCTCGCCGGGGGAGCGCGTGCCCAGGCCTGCCGCGGCCATGAGCGGGGTGCTGAACTCGTCGTTCCTGGCCAGAGGGTCGGCGCCGAGCTCGGCCAGCGTGCGCATCAGCTCCGCGTCGGCGACGAGTGCCGCGAGCATGAACGGGGTGGATCCGGCCTCGCGGTGGCGGGTGTTGTTGAGGTTGCGCCGCTCGGTCATCCGGGCGTCGAGTTCCGCTCCGCTCGCCGCGAGCCTGCGGACGAAGTCGAGGCTCGACAGAAGCCCCGAGCCGTAGGGCGCCGGATCATTGTCCCCGCCGCCCGGCTTGCGCACCTTCGGGATCAGGTGCAGCACGGTGTGGCCGGTTCCATCGGCGTTGGGATCGGCCCCGGCGTCGAGCAGTGCGGCGGCGACCTCCCAATGCGCGTTGGTGACCGCTACGAGCAGCGGCGTCGTCCCGACCCGGATAGGCCGGCCGGCGCCGTACTGCCGGCCCCGGGGGGGGACCGTCGCGGCGGCGCGGGAGAAGTCTGCACCGCAGCTCAGCGGGGTGCGCGGTAGTGGCGGCCGCGGGGGGCGACCGGCGCGACGGCGCGGTTGACGTCGGCACCGGCGCTCAGCAGGGTGCGAACGACGTCGAGGTGCCCTTCGCGGACCGCGAACAGGAGCGGCGTGAAGCCGGAGTCGAGGGGCGTGCGAAAGTCGGCCCCGATCTCGATCAGCGTCTCCACGACGTCGGCGTGGCCTTCGGCCGCGGCCCACATCAGCGGGGTCTGGCCGCGCGCCGGCTCGCGCGCCTCGACGTCGGCGCCGCGCGCCACGAGGGCCCGGACGGCGCCGATGCGGCCCGTGCGGGCGGCTGTCATCAGGATCGTCTCGCCGCCGGGGAGCGTCGTGTTCGGGTCGGCGCCGGCTCCGAGGAGCCGCTCGATCATCGCGACGTTGGCGTTCTCGGCCGCGAGCGACAGCGCCGTCACGCCGTAGCGGTTCTCGGTGCCAACGTCCGCGCCGGCGTCGAGCAGCCTGGCGACGAGCGCTGCGTCGTCGTGGTAGGCAGCCCAGTGCAGGGCGGTCATGCCGTCGACCTGCCGGGCGTCGAGCGCGGGCGACCCCCCGGCGGCCAGCAGGTGGTCGATGGCGGCCCGGTCGAGGCGCTGGACCGCGTCGGCGAGCGGAGCGTCGGCCCCGGCCGGGGCCGCGGCGGCGGCCGCCAATGCCGGCGCGGTTGCGAGGGTCGTCGCGAGCACCGCGACCGCGGCGGCAACGGCGACGCGTCGAGCCGGCAACGGAAGGCGACGCGTCCAATGTGAATGAAGGCGAGCCGCCGAGTTCGATCGATGGGCCATTTCGCCTCTCCCACTCTCCCTGCGCCAACGCACCGCTGAGGAATCGGTACCCGCCGTCGGGCGAGCGATCCCCGCGAGCGCGCGGGGATGTGTCGTCCAAGCCGCGTTCCGGGCCCGGACGCCGCTCGCGCCCGTCCCGGCAACGAAACGGCCGAGGTCAGCCGAGCGAGACCGGACTGAGCAGCGACTCGATCCGCCCCGTGCTGTCGGCGAACTTCTCCAGCCGGATACCGGCCGCGTCGAGCAGCGCCAGATGCAGATTGGCCATCGGCTCCGGCTCCGCGTAGCGGATGTGGCGCCCGCCCCGTGCGCGGCCCGCCCCGCCGCCGGCGACGACGATCGGCAGGTCGACGTGGTCGTGCACGTTCGGGTTGCCCATGCCGCTGCCGTAGAGGTAGAGCGAATGGTCGAGCAGTGACCCGTCGCCGTCCGGCGTCTCGGCCAGCCTCTCCAGGAAGCGGCCGAACAGCGAGACGTGGTACTGGTTGATCTTCGCCAGCATCGCGAGCTTGGCCGGGTCGTTCCCGTGGTGCGACGTCGGGTGGTGCGGGTCCGGCACCCCGATCTCGCTGTAGGTCCGGTTGCTCGACTCGCGGGCGAGCTGGAAGGTGACGACGCGCGTCACGTCGCCCTGCAGCGCCAGCGCTTGGAGGTCGAACATCAGCGCGGCGTGGTCGGCGTAGGCGGTAGGCACGCCGACCGGACGGTCGAGGTCCGGCAGCGCGTTGTCCGCCGTCTCGGACTCGGCCCGCTGGATGCGCCGCTCCACCTCGCGCACGGTGTCGAGGTACTCGCCGACGCGGGTCCGATCGGCCGCACCGAGCTGCCCCTGGAGGCGCGCGATGTCGTCGCGCACCCAGTCGAGCAGGCTGGCCCGGCGCCCGAGCGCGGCCCGGCGCTGGTCGGCGGTGCCACCCTCGCCGAAGAGGCGCTCGAACACCACGCGCGGGTGCGCCTCGGCCGGCAGCGGCGTCGTCGGCGACGACCACGACAGGTTGTTCTGGTAGACGCAGGCGTAGCCGTTGTCGCACTGCCCGACCATGTCCATCAGGTCCATGGCCAGTTCCAGCGACGGGAGGCGCGTCTCCTGCCCGATCTGTTGCGCAGCGATCTGGTCGACCGTCGTGCCGAGGTAGTAGTCGCTGCTCTCGGTCCACTTGGCCGTCGCCGCGCTCAGGAACGCGGCGTTCGACGTCGCGTGGGTGCCGGGGTAGGCGTTCCTCAGCTCCAGGTTGGTGACGACGGTGAGCTGGTCCTTGACCGAAGCGAGCGGCGACAGGCTCGGCGAGAGGTCCTTCAGCGCACCGGCCCCGCCCGGCGGCGTCCAACTCGCGATGTGCGACCCCATCGGGATGTAGACGAACCCGAGCCGCCGCACCGGGTGGGCCGCGGTCTTGGCCAGCGCCGTCATCGACGGCACCATCGCGTCGAGGAGGGGCAGGGCGACGGTGGCGCCGATGCCCCGCAGGAACGTGCGCCGCGGCAAGGCCTTCTTCGAGATCACCATGATGCAGTCCTCATCTGGAACGGCAGGCTGTCGACGATGCCCAGGACGAGGGCGGAGAACCGGTAGTCCTCCTCCTCCGCCGCGCGCACGATGCGGCGGACGGCCGGCGCGTCGCTCCAGGTCATGCCCCGTCCGGTGGCGAAGGTGAGCAGCTTCTCGGTCAGCGTCGTGACGAACAGCTCGGGGCGGGCGAGCAGCGCTTCCTCGAGCGACGCCACGCCGTCGAAGTGCGCTCCGTCGAACAGCGTTCCGGAGGCGTCGATCGGCGCGCCGCCATCGGCGTCCCGCCAGCGTCCCACCGCGTCGTAGTGCTCGAACGCGAAGCCGACCGGGTCCATCAGCCGGTGGCAGCTCGCGCACGCGGGGTTGGCCCGGTGCGCGGCGAGCCGTTCGCGCATGGAAAGTGCGGCACCGCCCGTCGCGGTTTCCTCGAGTTCCGGAACGTTGGGCGGCGGCGGGGGTGGAGGCACGCCGAGCACGTTGTCGAGGATCCACTTGCCGCGGATGACGGGCGACGTGCGGGTGGCGTACGACGTCACGAGCAGGATGCTCCCGTGGCGCAGCAGCCCGCCGCGCGCCGCGTGCTCCTCCGTGCCGTCGAACGTGAGGCGGCGGAAGCGGCTGCCGTAGACGTGCGGGATGCCGTAGTGCTTCGCCAGCCGCTCGTTGACGAACGTGTAGTCGGCGCGTACGAGGTCGAGGGCGCTCCGATCCTCCCGGATGACGCTCTCGACGAGCAGCTCGGTCTCCCGCCGGAACGCCTGTCGGAGGTTGTCGTCGAAGTCCGGGAAACGCCGCATGTCAGGGGCGATCGAGTCCAGGTTGCGCAGGTGCAGCCACTGGGCCGCGAAGTTGGTGACCAGGTTGTCGGCCCGCGGGTCGGCCAGCATCCGCTGCACGTGCCGCTCCAGCCCCTCCGGCGTGCCGAGCTCGCCGCGCTCGGCTGCGTCGAGCAGCTCGTCGTCGGGGATGCTGCTCCAGAGGAAGAAGGAGAGCCGCGAGGCGAGCTGGAGATCATCCAGGCGGTAGGGAGCTCCTGCGGGGATGTCCTCGGGATCGCGTTCGATGCGGAAGAGGAACTCGGGGCTCACGAGGACCGCGGCGAGCGCCATCTCGATGCCCGCCTCGAAGCCGTCTGCGTCACGCGCGGCGCGGTACAGGGCGAACGGGCCCTCGATGTCGGCATCCGTCACCGGGCGCCGGTAGGCCCGCCGCAGCAACGGCTTCAGGATTGTTCGCGCGCAGGCGTCGTCCTCGCTGGGGTGCTGCGGCCGGCAGGTCAGGATGCGCGCGCGGCTGGGAGTGTCGCCCGGCCCCGCTGCGTCGTAGGGGCCGGTGATCGACACCTCGTAGACGGCCGGCTGCAGCCGTGGATGCCGGTAGTAGTTGAAGTGTGCCTCGTAGGGCTGGCGTGCCGTCTCGAGCAGCAGCGACGGGCCTTTCGGGAAGGTGACCCCGACCTCGTGCGGGCCGGCGGCCAGCGGCACGCGCAGCTTCAGGTGCGCATCGAGGTTGTCGTGGGACGGCTGGTAGTTCAGCGCCTGGTCCTCGCGGTAGGGCGCCGGCTCCACCGTGAAGATCGCAAGACGCTCGCCATCGAGCAGCAGCTCCACGTCCTGGGGCCGGCTCAGGCCCTCGACGTGCTCGTTGCGGTCGCGGGCGAGCCGGACCGCCACCTCGTACACGCCGTCGACCGGGAACGTGTGCGGCACCAGGGCGCCGCCGCGGGTGCCCACCGGCAGGCCCTCGATGTGCTTCTCCTGGGTCAGGTCGGGACGCACGCGGACGGTGGTCCCGCCCGGCGCCAGGCCCGCGCGGCCGACCGCGAGCTGGCTGATCTTCTCCGCCGCCGCAACGTAGCGCTCGAGCAGCGTCGGCGAGAGATCGCCCACCGTGATGTTGTCGAAGCCGAAGCTCGATGCGTCTCCCGGCAGCAGGTCGGCGACGTCCACCTCCAGCGCCAGCAGATCGCGGACGGCGTTGTGGTACTCGGTTCGATTGAGGCGCCGGAAGGTGTCGGTGCGGCCTGGATTGGGATGGGCAGCCGCGATGTCGTCGAGTGCCGTCTCGAGCGACGCAAGCGCGGTGTGGTAGGCCGTCTCGTCGGGCCGCCGGCCCCCGACCGGCGGCATCTGGCGCGCGCGGAGCTTGCGGGCGACCTTCTCCCACGTCTCCGAGTGGGCTGCGAGCGGCTCGGCGTTGATGAGCTCCAGCGAGAGATCCGCCGTCCGGCGCCGGTCGCTGTGGCAGACCAGGCAATAGTCGTCCACCAGAACGCGATGGGGTGCGGCCCGCGAAACCGGTGGCTCCGCGCTTCCCGAGGGCGCCTGCGCGGCGGCCCCGCCAACGGTGGAGGCGAGCGCGCCAACCACCAGCAGCCCGACCGCCGTTGCGCCGCTCGCTCGGACTCGCCGGGGGTCCAGCATGCGATCCCTCCTCACGGCTGCGTACTCCGACTGGGACGCACCATCATACTCCGTGGACCGTCGCGGTCCTGCCACCCCGCGTCAGGGGGACTGGTGGCCGGTGGCGTCGGAGAGGCGTCCACAACCCGCCGGAGCCCCGGCAGCACGTAATCCCTCCAGCCATTCAGCAATTGCTCGTAGATGGTCTGCACCTGACCGCGGTCGAACTGATCCCACCCCGTGTGGGACAGCGTCACTTCCGTGGTGTCGGCGCCGCGGGCTTCGAGCGTCAGGGTCACGGTGGTCTTCGGCGTTCCAGGCACGAACCAACTGAAGGCCAGCCGGTTCGGTGGCGTCATCTCGAGAACCTCGCAGTGAGTGGCTCCCGCGGCATCGCCGGCGGCTCGCCTGGCCGCATCCGGTTGCATGAAGAACCGATGACCCACTTCGGCCCGGTACTGCAGACATCCGAGCCAGGCGGCGACGTGGGCCGGGTCCGTCAGGACAGCCCAGACGCGGTGGAGGTTGGCCTCGATCGTGATGCGATGCTCGATGTCGGCCAGGGCTGTGAGTGTCATCCGTGTTCCTCCTCGGAGGAGGCGCTTACCTGTCAAGCCCCACCGTGCCGTCAGGCGACGAATGGGGGGCTAGTCCTGGACGCTCCGCTCCGCCGCCCGTGCTCCGGCGAGGATGTTCTGCATCCCGTAGTTCCCCTCATGGCAGGCGTACTCGTAGATCAAGCCGTCGGAGAGGCGCATCGGAATCGCGGCCGAGAAGGGGCTGGTGAATGTCGCCGGATCGTCCACGGTGTACTCGTAGAGCAGCGTGTCGGCGTCGACACGGGTGAAGCGCTCGGTGAGCGTCAGGGTCGTCCCGGTGCCGACGCTACCCGTGATCGTCGGGTTGAAGCTCGGCGTCAGGGAGGTGAAGTTCGTGGTCTCCACGACCAGCGTGTCGCCGTCCCAGTAGCCGCGCGCGTCGCCCATCCACTGCCGGACGCCGCGCGGCAGGTGCGGGCGTCCGTCTAGCGGCACTACCCGGGAGTTGTGCACCATCTCGTTCAGGATGACGACGTGCGACTCGGTCTGGAACAGTTGCACGTTGTTGTTGTAGGCGCTCGGAATCATCGGCGGCCCGCTGTTGAAGCCGAGCAGGCAACGCTCGCCGAGCCCGCGGTCCTCGGGGCCGTCGGCGCCGATCCCGCCTGCCCGGTAGCGCACCGGCCGCTCGCCCGGCAGATCTTCGGTGCCGGAGCCGATCTGCTCCACCGCTCCCTGCACGAGGGGCGGCAGCCGCCCGTTCGGCGGGTCGACGATCAAGGAGGTCCGGCGGTCCTCGATGACGTTCGTGCCGCGGTCGAACCAGAAGTCGTTGTAGGCGCCGACCGCGCGTCCGCCCCCACCCGCCGGCAGCGGCTCGGTGCGCACCTCGCTCGGGGCGTTGAGCTCCGCAAAGCGGTTTTCCGCCGCCTGCTCGAGGCCGGCTGCCTCCTCGTCGGTCAGGAAGGCCGCGTCCGCCTGATCCTCGGGCCGTTGGAGCGGCGTGATCGTCCGGAAGTCCCAGACGCCCTGCAGATCCGGCGCGCCCCACGGCAGGCGCGGCGGATCTGCCTCGGTCTGGGCCTCGGCAGCGGGTGCCAGCGCGACGAGGGCGAGGACGGCGAGCGCCGCCCCGAACGACGGGAGAAGTCGGCGGTTCATCGATGGTCTCCTTGGTTCGGCCCGTGCCCGAGCCGAGCGCGAGGCTGACGTCCGCAGTGCTATATGCCTCCGCGGCTGGCGGGTGGAACGACGCCGTTCAGTCATCGGTGTCTCTCACGGGTGTTGCCGGGCTCCGCGCTCAAGGTCATGCCGGCGGCTGCAGTCCGCGCCACCGCACCACCGCATACGTGCCGAGGAGCGTGCACGGAACGTAGGTCAGGGTGGTTACGACCGCGAACCACGCGGGATGCGGAATCGTGGCGAGGTTCATGAAGCCGGCAACGGTGAGCAGACCCCCGACGACGGCGGCCAGCCCGTACGCCGCGCTCCGCGCGACGAGTCCGACGCCGACGCCCCCGCCGAGGCTGCCCACGGCGTACGAGAGCGCCACCAGGAGCAGCGCGCCGATCGGAAGCTGCTGCATGAAGCGGGCGATCGCAGCCGGATCGTTCGGGTCCAAGCCGCCGGGCGGAGGGAACAGCCGGACGCTGATCTGCTGAACCGCCGTGATCAGCACGAAGCTCACGACCAGTCCGGCGACGATCGCGGCAAGGCGTACGAGCCAGATGCGCATCTGCACCTCACGGCTTCCCGGTGATCATAGTCGACCGACGAACACTCCAACCCGGACAGCGTCGCCCGCGGGGGCGCCGACGCCTCCTCGCGGCGCACGTGCCTCCACCGCTCCTTCCGGAGTCCGCGCCGTTCGGACTCTCAGCCGCCGGGCGCACGGCCCTCGAGCACCTGGTCGAGCGCCAGGACCCGCCGCACCGCGGTGCCGATCGCGCGTCCCGTGAACGAGGCGCCGGCGATGGGTCGGATGCCGCGCCGGACGGCCAGTTCCTCGTGCAGCACCTGGCCGTCGAACTGCCGCAGCCATTCCGATGGGGCCATGTACTGCGCCGGCTCGAAGAAGACAGTCACGTCCACGCGCTTGACCCGCCCGTCAGGGTGCAGCGAGATCAGCAGGCTCTGCCGTTCGGTCTTCGCGATGTGCGTGTCGATGTAGGCCCGGCCGACGACGACGCCGTCGCGGCGGGCGACGTAGCGCGGAAAGATCCTGCCCTGCATGCCGACGCGGGCGACCGAGGCGACGGCCACCATCTGCTCCGACGTCAGGATCACGCGGTCCCGCTTGACCGTGGCGCCCGGATAGGCGAGCGCCAGCGCCTCCGCGCGCGTGATGACACCCTCCTGTGCCCTCGAGGTCGCAGCGAGGGCTACGAGGAGGGCGGCGACGATGAGCACGAGCGCGCGGGAGGGTCGGGACATCAGCTAGCTCGCCAATCGTCGCCTGACGGCTCCGCCTGGCGCCCAGCCAAGCCTACCAGGAGTCTGCCCCGTCCTACGGCGCAGACTCCCGGCCGCGTTCCCGTTCGGCCCGGAGCTGGAAGCAGTGGCGCCCCGCCTCGTGCCGGGAGAACGGCCGCCCGCTGCGGAGCTCGCGCTCCCCGGTGGCCAGCTCGAAGACCGCGCACAGCTCGTAGGCGGCGCCCGCCCCGGCTTCGTAACCGTACGGCTCGCGCGTCACGGGGTCGGTGATGGCGACCTGGATGTCGGAGTCGCGCTGCAGCTCGCCGAGCGTGGCGGGAAGCCGCTCGTGCGTCGCCTCGTAGCGGTCGATGGCCTGCGAGATGACGTGCAGATCCTGGGCGCGGCGTACGTCCAGCCGCTCGCGGCGCTGGCCGGCCGGGGAGCCGAGCGCCACGAGCCCGGCGACCACCGCGATCGCGACCGCCGCGGTGGCGATGGCCGGCACAGGGTCGCGCCCGCGCTCCGGGCGCGCGTCGCGCGGGTCCCGCTCCGCCTCGCGCAGGTCGCGGAGGTAGTAGCCGAACGCGCCACCTGCAATCGCGGTCACGGCCAGCGCCTTCAGCACGAAGCGCGCCGTCAGCTCGCCCCCGAGGAAGCTGTAGAGCAGGGCGGTGACGGCGCCCACCAGGACGCAGGAGGCAACGAAGAGCGTCAGGTAGGTGAGCTGCAGGCGAATGCGCGACGCGCGGGCGCTCGGCTGCGCCTCGACGCCGCGGCGGATGACGCGCGTGACGAACGCGAACACCGGGCTCGCGACCGCCAGGGCCGACACCGACAGCCGCAGCAGCTCGCGGATGATTTCGGGCGGCACGCCGGCGGGGTCGGGGAGGGCGAGATCGACGAGCGCGAAGAGCACCGCGCCGAGGTTGAAGGCGCTGACGAACAGCGCCATGAACATCACGACGTAGAGGAACGCCTCGCGGGGCCGGGTCGAGACCGCGGGCCTCGGAACCGGGATCGGCGACTCGACATTGGCGAATCCGGCCAGCGCCCGCCGGACCTGGTCCGCCGGCCACCCCGCTCGGACCAGGATGTCCTCGATCTGCTCCCGCGAGAGCCCCCGCTGGAGACCCTCCCTGACGAAGCCGACCAGATCCGGGCTGAGCACCATCCGCGTCCCTCGTTCGCATCGTAGCACGCGGCTCGCGACGCCCTTTCGGGCTGCGGCCCGACCGCGCGTCGGGCGAGACTACCGCTCCCGGGGCTGGGCGGTCCGGATGTGGCGGGCGGGGGGAAGCCCGCCGCGCGGCGGGCGCCGGCCCGGGTCCCGCACGCGCCGCGCGGGGGGGGGGCGGGCGGGGGGCAACGCCCAGCGGGTCGGCGGCCGCAGTCCAGGCTCACGCAGGACCGGCGCGTGCGGCGAGAGGGCGAGGGTATGCTCTACGGAACGCGCCCGCCGACGGTGCCGGAGTGCTTCGGGGCAGCGCACCGACCCGGGGGCACGAGGAGGGATCCGATGACCCGGATGGCTCTCGTCGGCCTGCTGATCCTCGCGCCGGCCGCCACGGCGGCCGCGCAGACGGCCGACCTCCCGCGCACGGCGTGGGGCGTGCCGGATCTCGCGGGATACTGGGAATACCGCAGCACGACGTCGCTCGAGCGTCCCGCCGAGCTCGCCGGCCGGGCGACGCTGACGCCCGACGAGGAGGCCGCCTACCTGGTCGAGCGGCACGCTGCCATCGGGCGCGAGCGCGACCTGCAACTGAACGCCGACTGGTGGCAGCCCGGCGGCTTGACGGACGGTCGCACGGCCTTGATCGTCGATCCGCCCGACGGCCGCCTGCCCGCCCGCACATCGGCGGGGCGGGAGCGCGTGCGAACGCTGGGCGTCGGGTTCCGGGCGCGCGCGGCCGACGGGCCGGAGGACCGAGAGCGCTACGAGCGCTGCATCATGGGCCGGACCGTGCCGCTGCTCGCCGTCTCTCCCAATCGGCTCGCGCAGATCTTTCAGACGCCGGGCTACGTGGCCATCCTCCACGAGCAGAACTCCGACCTGCGCATCATCCCTCTCGACGTGCGGAAGACCCCCGCGGATCCGGTCCGCCAGTGGCAGGGGACCTCGCGCGGGCGCTGGGAGGGGGACACCCTCGTCGTCGAGACCGCGGGCTTCAACGGGAAGTGGACGCTGCGGGGAACGGGTCCGAACGCGCGCTACGTCGAGCGTTTCCGCCGCTCGGATGCGCAGAGGCTCGACTACCGGTTCACCGCCTACGACCCCGAGTCGTTCTCCGCCCCCTGGACGGTGGCGTTTCCGATCACTCGCGCGGCCGGGCCGCTCTTCGAGAACGCCTGCCACGAGGGCAACTACAGCATGCCGCTCATCCTGCGCGGCGCACGGGCGCAGGAGCGGCAGCGGCAACAGCCGTAGCGCCCGACCCGCCCATGACCAGCCCCACCGAAGACCCGCAGTCCGGACCGGTCGTGCAGACCGAGCGCATCGACGCCATCGACGTCCTGCGCGGCTTCGCCCTGCTCGGCATCCTGCTGATGAACGTACAGTCGTTCGCGATGCCGCAGGCGGCCTACTTCAACCCCACCGCCTACGGCGACCTCGAGGGCGCCAATCTCAACGTCTGGGTGGCGGTGCGGATGCTCGCCGACCAGAAGTTCATGACCATCTTCTCGATGCTCTTCGGTGCGGGCATCGTCCTGATGGCGGGCCGGGCCGAGGCGCGCGGCGACGGCCGCCGCGTGCACTACCGCCGCATGGGATGGCTGCTGGTCATCGGACTGCTCCACGCGCATCTGCTCTGGTCGGGCGACATCCTCTTCCTTTACGCAGTGTGCGGAATGCTGGTCTACCCGTTGCGGCGGCTGCCGCCTGGGCGGCTGATCGCCATCGGGGTGGGTCTGCTGGCGGTGGCTTCCGCCTACTCCATCGGCTCCGGTCTGACGCTGCCGTACTGGCCGGAGGAGGCGCGGGAGGGGTTCGCCACCAGCGCTTGGCGCCCGTCCCCGGAGATCCTGGAGGCGGAGCTTGCCGCGATGCGTGGCGGCTGGCTGGACCAGCAACCGGCCCGGTCGGCCGGGGCTCTCGCGTTCGAGACGTTTTTCCTGATCACGTGGGGCGTCTGGCGCGCCGGCGGGCTGATGCTGATCGGAATGGCGCTCTTCAAGCGCGAGGTCTTCAGCGCGCGACGCTCTCCGCGCTTCTACGCCACGCTCATCGCGGTGGCGGTCGCCGTCGGTCTTCCGCTGCAGGCGTACGGCATCGTCCTCGACTTCGCGCGCGGGTGGTCTCTGTGGTCCTTCTTCCTGGGGTTGCAGTTCAACTACTGGCCCAGTATCGCGGTCAGCCTCGGCTACGTCGGCCTCGTCATGCTGGCGTGCCGGACGGAGGTGTTGCGCGGCCTGACACGGCCGTTCGCGGCCGTCGGCCAGATCGCCCTGACCAACTACCTGCTGCAAACCGTGCTCTGCACGACGTTCTTCTACGGCCATGGGCTCGGCTGGTTCGGCTCCGTGGATCGCGTCGGGCAGATCGGCGTCGTAGCGGCCGTCTGGTCCGTCCAGCTCATCGCCTCGCCGCTCTGGCTGCGCCGCTTCCGCTTCGGGCCGGTCGAGTGGCTCTGGCGCTCGCTCACCTACGGCGAGCGGCCGGCGCTGCGGCGGGCGCCAGCGTCCGCTCCAGCGCGTTGACCGCCATCCAGGAGCGGGCTCCGTCGAGGCCCTCCTGACCGTTCGCGCGACGGTCGCGAGGATGCCCTACGACCGCGAGCGCTTCCCGGTCGTCCAACCTGACAACGAACGCGCAGCGACCCCCCGAAGGCGATGCGTCGGCGAGGGCGTCGCGTGCGCGAGGCGTTGCGTTGCCGTGGGCGTTGCGTTGCCGCGGGCGTTGCGTTGCCGCGGGCGCGCTGCGGTGGGCGTCGCGTCGTATGATGGATTCCGGGGACTGCGGTCAGCGGGGCGGTCCGGCGCTCGGGACCTCGCGACGCCGACGGCATCGCGGCGAGGGGCAGGAGGCATGGCTGACGAACGGCGGCATCGAGACCGGCACCGGACAACCCGATGGAGCGGCGCGGCGGCCCTGGCAAGTGCTGTTGTGGGCGCCGCCTGCGCGCCGGGCGCCCCCCCGCCGGCGGCGCAGGCCCAGGTGCGTGAGGCCGCTGCCGCGCCGGCCGACCTGCGGCCGGACGAGCTGGCGATGGTCGAGTTGTTCGAGCGGACCAGCCCGTCGGTCGTCTACCTCACGAGCCTCGCCCGCCGGGTCGACTGGTTCGGACGGACCACGGCCGAGGTGCCGCAGGGGACCGGCACGGGGTTCATCTGGGACGAGGCCGGCCACGTGATCACGAACTTCCACGTCATCGGCGGGGCCGACTCCGTCCAGGTCGTGCTTCACGACCAGATGTCCTACGAGGCGGATTTCGTCGGCGCCTCACCGTCGCACGACCTTGCGGTCCTGCGCATCGCGGCGCCGTCCGGCGCCCTGCGGCCGGTCGAGATCGGCGACAGCGAAGGACTGCGCGTGGGGCAGAGCGTCTACGCCATCGGCAACCCCTTCGGCCTGAGCGCCACGCTGACCACCGGCATCGTCTCCGCGCTCGGCCGGCGCATCGAGGGGGTGGACGGAACGCCAATCGAGAATGTCATCCAGACCGACGCCGCCATCAACCGGGGCAACTCCGGGGGCCCGCTGCTGAACAGCGCCGGCCGTGTCATCGGGGTCAACACGCAGATCGCGAGCCCGTCGGGCGCCTCGCACGGCGTCGGCTTCGCCGTGCCGGTCAGCACGGTGCTGCGCGTCGTGCCGGAGCTGATCGAGACCGGCGAGTACGTTCCGCCGCAGCTCGGGATCGAGATCAACTACAACCTGAACCGGAACCTGCTGCGACGGGCGGGGACCAGCGGCGTTCTCGTCGTGGACGTCACCCCCGGCTCCGGCGCGGCCGAGGCGGGGCTGCGGGGCATCGAGGTGGAGGGCAACCGGCTCCGGCGCCTCGGCGACGTCATCCAGCGCATCGACGGCGAGCGGATCGCCTCGCCGGCCGAGATGCGGGCCGTGCTCGACCGCTACCGCGTCGGCGACGAGGTGACGGTCACCATCCTCCGCGACGGCGCGGAGCGGGAGGTCGTCGTCCGCTTGTCGTAGAACCCCTCTTGACACCCGTCGCCGGCCGGCGCTATTGATCGTGCCCCTTGGACCTGCGAGCTGCCCGCTCGCGACTGACATGTAGCAGAGGTGAAGAGACATGTTCCGAACCAATGAGACATGGAGGGTCGTTCGCCTAGCGGCCCTGGGTATCACCGTCGGCGTTCTGGCTGCCACCGCAGCCGCGCAACCGCCACCGCCGCCCGAGACGTTCACCGGCACCACGGCCAACATGAGCGCTCCCGGCGTCGACCTCCGCATCAACGTGCTGCGCTGGTCGGAGGAGGCGGATCGCGAGGCGGTCCTGTCTACGATCGAGCCGGCGCTCGAAGGAGCCGTGGCGGGCGAGGGCGAGACCATCAGCAACGCTCTCCAGGAGCTGCAGACCGTCGGCTTCATCTGGACCGGCGGCAGCCTCGGCTATGCCCTGAAGTACACCCACCGCACGGAGCTGCCCGACGGCGGCGAGCACATCGTCCTGGTGACCGACCGCCCGCTGGGCCTCTGGGACCGCAACGGCCCGTGGCGCGAGGGCGACACCGAGCCGCGCGACTTCACCGTCGTCGATCTCCGCCTCGACGCCGAGGGCAACGGCGAGGGCCGGATGTCGCTGGCGTCGCCGCTCGCCGCCGACGCCGAGAAGCAGACCGTCGGCCTGAGGAGCGACCAGCCGGTCCCCGTGCACCTGGAGAACGCCAGGCGCGAGCCGCTCCCGTACTGGGCCCGCTGAGCGGGGTATCCGGTCAGAGCGGAGGGCGGCGCGGGGCCGCCGGCGTCCGCAGGAGGGGGGGGGCGCGGCGCGGCGGGCGTCCGGAGGATGGCGCGGTGCGGGAACGGTGGGCGACCGGGGCCCGCACCGGGGGCGCACCGCGGTCGATACGACCCCACCTGGGGGGAGTGCGCGAGCCGCACGCCCGTCGTCGCCATCGCCATCGCCGCCACGTCAGTCAGCGTCCTCCAGCAACCAGCGCTTGGCTGGAGTCCAGGTCACCCGGTCCGGAAGCGGGCGCCGCGGCGGCGCCGCATCGAGCGTCACGAGCAGGAGACGCGCATCGGCGTACTCCTGACCAGCTGACCGGAGCGCGCGCACCTCCCGCTCCCAGGTCGCGTCGTCGGCTGTGTCCAGGCAGACCTGCAGCAACAGCGGCGCGTCGCCCGCCCGATGGGCGATGAAATCGACCTCCCACCCCTCCGGCGTGCGCACGTAGGCGACCTCCCAGCCGCGGCGCTCCAGCTCCAGCAGGACCGCGGTCTCGAGGGCGTGGCCCCGGTGGCTGCGGCCGCTGCGCGCAAACAGCGAGATCAGTCCCGGGTCTACGGGATACGCCTTGCGCGGATTCACCATTCTCTGCCGCTCGGAGGCCGCGTGCAGGGAGACGGTGCGCACGAGGAAGGCATCCTCCAGGTAGCCGAGGTAGGCGTGCAGGGTGTCCTTGCCGACCCGGACTCCCTGCGAGCGCAGGGTGTCGTACTGCTTCTTCACCGAGAAGCCGCCGCCGGGGTTCGCCAGCAACTGTCGCTGCAGCCAGCGCAGCGCGAGCGGATTCGTGACGCCGTGCCGGTCGATGACGTCGCGCAGCACGACGACGTCGACGTAGCCGCCGAGCAACGCGGCCCGGTCTCGCGGGTCGGCGCCCTGCGCCTCGGGGAAGCCGCCTTCGGCAAGATAGCGCTGCAGGCGCTGGTCGAGTGCGGCCGGCCAGGCGTCCGACCCGGCCGCCGGCGGTTCGTCGCCGGTGTGGCGCAGTGCTTCCCGGAAGCTGAAGGGATGGACGAGCACTTCCATCGCCCGGCCGCGGAGGCTGGGGGGCCCCTCTCCGCCCCAGGGGGCGGGCCGGGGGGCGGGGGCTGGTGCCCCCCTCTCGGCTGGGGAGGCGGGCCGAGGAGCCGGTGACGAAGAACTCGACCCCGCCGGTGTCCATCAGGCGGCGGACCAATCCTTCCCACCCCGGCACGTACTGGACTTCGTCCAGGTACACGGTGACGCCGGCCTGCCGGTGAAGACGCGGGAACCGGCGGACGTGCTCGTCGAGGAGCCAGCCGAGGTCGGCGACGGTGAGGCCGGCCAGACGCTCGTCCTCGAGCAGCAGCAGCAACTGGGACTCCGGCGGCGCGCCGGCCCGCAGGCGCGCATCGCGGCACTGCAACAGAAACGACGTCTTCCCGCTGCGGCGCACGCCGATGACGGCGAACGCCTTGCCGGGAATCGCCGGGAGCCGCACGTCCCGGCGCGTCAGGTGCCGGGCCGGGGTCGCCAGCGCCTCGTCGAGCTTCAGCCGCAGGATGTCGCGCGAAATTGTCACTGCCAGAGTGACAATATGCGGGAAACGGTCACTCGGTAAAGGACGGATCAGAGAACCGCCCGGCGGCGACGGTGCCGGCGTCGGCGTGCAGGACGTGGATGGTGGACCCCAGCGGTCCAGTGTGCATCGTGGCCGCCGGGCCCGCCGCTACCAACTGTCGGTGGTCGGCCATGTGTTGACCATAACACGGCTGTCCCGCCCGTCCGCGTTGGCGGGCCTCGACGGGCGCGTTCGCCGTCTGCGCCCGCTCAACGCATACAACTGTGCCCGTGACGACGTCGCGCAAGCGCTGATGCTGCATGCTCCTGCACCGCGCGTTCTGCGGCGCAGACGGCCCGAGCTACGGTTCGCCCAACGGGGCGCAGTCCAGGCCGTGGGCGGCGGCCACCGCGGGGTGGGTGACGTGGCCGTCGACGACGTTGATCCCCTTGGCGAGAGCCGGGTCCCGCTCCGCCGCGGCGCGCCAGCCGTGGTCGGCAATCGCGAGGGCGTAGGCCATCGTGGCGTTGGTGAGGGCGTACGTCGACGTGTGGGGGACGGCGCCCGGCATGTTCGAGACGCAGTAGTGGACGACGTCCTCCTCGACGTAGCGCGGGTCGTGGTGGGTGGTCGGCCGGCTGGTCTCGGCGCAGCCCCCCTGATCGACGGCGACGTCGACGAGGGCCGAGCCCGGCTCCATCTGCGCCAGGTGGGCGCGGGTGACGAGCCGCGGCGTCCGCGCCCCGGGGATGAGGACGGAGCAGACGACGAGGTCGGCCGAGGCGACTGCGCCCTCGATGTTCGCCGCGTTGGACATCAGAGTCGTGACGTGGCCCTGGACGACGTCCCGGACATAGGCGAGCCGCAGCGGGTTGATGTCGATGATCGTGACGTCGGCCCCGAACCCGACGCCGACGACGCAGGCGTTCAGGCCGACGACCCCGGCGCCCAGGATGGTCACCCGGCCGCGCCGCACGCCCGAGACCCCGGGCAGGAGCAGCCCCTTGCCGCCGGAGCGCATCTCGAGCGACGTCGCGCCCGCCTGAATCGACAGCCTGCCCGCGACCTCCGACATCGGCACGAGCAGCGGGAGCGTTCCGTCGGCGAGCTGCACCGTCTCGTAGCCGAGGCCGACGACGCCCCGCTCGAGAAGCTGCAGCGTCAGTTCCCGGGACGCGGCGAGGTGAAGGTAGGTGAAGAGGATCTGACCGGGCCGCATCCGGTCGAACTCGGGCTCGAGCGGCTCTTTCACCTTCAGGATCAGGTCCGCACGCTCCCAGACCGCGTCGGCTCCTTCGACGACCGCCGCGCCGGCGTCCCGGTAGGCGCGGTCGGGAATCGTGCTGAAGAGCCCGGCGCCCGCCTCGACGACCACCTCGTGCCCGCGTGCGGTGAACGCCGCGACCCCCGCCGGGGTGATCGCGACGCGGTTCTCGTCGGCCTTGATCTCGGTCGGGATGCCGATGCGCATGTTTCCGACGCTCGCTCCGCCGTTCGCCGCAAGGCTCCGCTCGGCGCTCGACCGACCGCGCGGGAGTCCGCGCCGTTCTACGGCGCAGATTCCTGACGCGGCGTGGCCCAGTCGGTGCCCTCTTCGCGCACGCGGATGCCGGCTCACCTGCGGCGAACGACGCGAGCGACAGCCTCCTTCCGCTCGTCCGGCGTCAAGCTGAACCGCACCCCGTCCACTGCTTCGCGAACGTCGCCGGCCGTGAGGCCGCCGAGAACGCGCGAAGCGGCGAGGCTGCGCGGCGGCGTCCCGGGGCCGAGGGAGAGAAACTCCACCCGCAGTTCCCGGGTTCCCTTGCGCCCGTGCAGGCGCCAGAGCTCGCGCACGCCGATATCGCGGTAGCGTTCGACCTTGCCGGCGTCGGCGTTCGTGATCTCCACCTCGACCACCAGGTCGGGCGGCGTCCGCTCGAAGTAGGCGTCGGCCGCGGCCTCGCCGTCGACGAGGGCCGCGCGATAGGCCCTGGCGCGTTCGCCGACGTAGAACGCGCAGTCCGGTTCCAGCCCCGTGCCGGGGGGATCGGCCGGACCCCGGAGCCGGGTGTCGCGGAGGCCCTTCGAGGCGCCGGTCATGGCGCTCGCCGCGACATCCACGACGTGGCCCAGGATCTCGGCCAGATCGCCGTGGAGGCGCGACGGGGTCATCAGGGTGATGATCCCGCGCACCGAATCCAGGCACACCTGCCGGAAGCGCCGATTCCAGTCGATGGCGGCGAGCTCGGTCACCGTTCCCGCATCGGCGCGAAGAACGTGGATCGTGGAGCCGAGCGGCCCGGTGTGCATCGTGGCCGCGAGGCCCCCGGCGACGGGACCGCCGTGCGCTTCCACGTCGTCCCCTGTAGCACGCGGGCGTCCGCCCGCTACCGCCCGCGCCGCCTTCCCCCGTCGCCCGCGGTACCACGGGGGCGCCCGCCGGCTACGCCCGTCGCCGCCGCCGGGCAGGTCGCTTCGGCGCGCCTGCCTCCGGCCCTGCCCCAACACCCGACCCCGGAGTGAGCTATGGCCGCAGCTCTTCGATATCGAGCGTGTTCGCCTGGTCGATGATCCTGGCGAAGGCGCGCGCCACCGCCTCGATGCCCGCCGCCGGCACCAGCTCCGGGATGTCCCAGTCGGTGTGCTTGTGCTCGGGGGAGCGGATGAGCTGCACGGACGGGGCCTCCTTGTCGATGGCCATCATCTCGCCGGTGGCCCTCCCGTCCATGGCGCCGATGACGGTCACGCCGAACGTGTCGTAGGCGTCGAGCACGATGTCGAGGAGTCCCTGGCTGCCGTGGACCCACCAGCGGCGGGGCGAGACCGTGGTCGTGAGCCGCAGCTCGTTGTTGAAGGCGACGAACTGGGTCGGAGCGACGTGCTCGCAGTTGACCATCAGGGCCGTGTTCTCCAGCATCCCCTGGTCACGCAGGTACGGGGCGTTCGGCGACCCGACGTGGTGGCCGGCGGTGCCGATGAAGGTGATGTTGCGGCGGCGCTCCTCCCGCGGGATCCCGGCGAAGTAGTCGGCGAGGCCGATCATCACCGCCATGCCGGAGGCGTTGTCGAGGGCGGCGTCGTAGTAGCCGTCCATGTGGGCCATCACGAGGATCGTCTCGTCGGTGGTCCCGGGCAGGGTGCCGAAGACGCTCGGGCTGCTCAGCCCGTCGCGGATCTCGGTGTCGAGGGTGGCGGTGATACGCACCGGCTCGCCGGTCGCGACCATGTCCCGCAGCCGGCGGCCGTCCTCGAAGCCCATGAAGAAGCCGGGCGTCGCCACCTGGGCGCGCGTGTAGCGCGCCGTCCCGTCCGGGTTGCGGATCATCTGGAACGAGCTGAGGCTCTGCCAGATCGCCATGTTCCCGGCGTAGCCCCAGATGCCGACGATGAGCGCTGCGCCGCCCTCCTCGGCCCGTTTCGTGGCGCCCTCCCAGGAGGCGGAGTTGCCCATCTGGCCCGGGGCGAGGATGGTCTGGACGATGACCGCCTTGCCGGCGACGTCGCGCCCCGCGAAGTCGGCCTCGGTCCCGAGCCCGACCCAGACCGCCTCCGCCGTGATCGGCTCCGGGATGGAGTCGGAGCGGGTGGCGGGGTTGGCCGATCCAAAACTGACGCGCTCGTCGCCGCTCTCGGCTCGGAGCGTCCAGTCGGTCGGGAACCATTGCGGCCCCAGCTCGAACTCCACCTGGTGGATGTTCTCCATGCCGAGCTCGCGGAAGCGCTCCTCTGTCCAGTCGGCCGTCATCCGCTCGTAGGGCGAGCCGGAGATGCGTCCCCAGTAGCGATTGCCGTCGTCGCGGCTCCGCCGCGAGAACGCCACCACGTCGTTCAGCCAGCCCTTGAGCCGCCGGCCGTCGATGCGCTCGTAGACCCGGTCGGCGCCGGTCAGTGCGCGCCGCAGGTGGTCGTAGGCTTCCTCCCGCACCTCGCCCGCCGCGTTCACCAGCGGCGCCTCCTGCGCGTGCGGCAGTGCGGTTGGGGTGAGGACGACGCCGAGGCCGACGGCCAGGAAGCGGGCGGCAGGCCTGAGAACGGTTCTCGACTGCGATCCGTGAGTCATCTGCATGGAACGCTCTCCTGGTGCGATCGGGATTCCCTCGCGCCGCGACCGGAAGGCGCCGGTCTTCCCGGGCGCCCGAGGCCTCCTTCCAGCGCCGCCGCCGTTTCCGGGGCTCCTCGCGGTCGCCCGCCGAGGTCGAGGTTCGGTCGGCCTCAGCGAGACGCGGGGAAGCGCGCGATGCGCTCGCCCCCGCCGACGCCGCCGACCCAGATCTCGTCGCCCACCTGAATGCCGACCGTGCCGAGAATCACCAGGTCGTTCGACGGATAGCGGACGATCTCCTCGGTGGCCAGGCTCTCCGGGTCGACGCGCGCCACCCGCGACGTGACGCCGTCGCACTCGCCCTGCCCAAGGCAGGCGAAGATCGAGTCCGGCCCGCTCCCGGCGTGGCCGGCGGCGAGCAGCGAGCCGTCCGGCGCGTAGTGGACGTTGTCGATGTGGAAGCCGACGTCGACGGCCTCGGTGACGACAGGGGTCTGCCCGCGCGAGAGCCGGATGAGCGACTGCGTGCCCCAGCCGCCAATGTAGAGCCAGCGGCCGTCGGGTGACGCCTCGATGCCGTTCGGGCCGGCCGTCTCGCTGCCCGGCACCCGGCTCCAGCCGGCGCCCGGCTGCCATTCCCAGAGCTCGCCCTCCTCGCGCTGGAAGTTCGTGGCGACGAAGCCGCCGCCGGGGAGCGCCGCGACCGAGTTCAGGCCGACGCCCTCCGGCGCGACCGCGCACCCGACCCAGGTGGCCGTCGGCGCGGCGCCGCTCGCGTCGACCTCGAACACTTCCACCGCCTCGCGGGCCCCGTGGCGGACGACGTACAGCGTGTGCAGCCCGTCCGTGCCGGCGCGCAGGCCGAGGCCGTGGGGCTGGAATCCGGTCGTGTCGGGCCCGGGGCACGACGCGAAGGTCGCCGTGTCGTGGCGCGGCGCCGACGTGTCGAGCGGGAAGATCGGCTGTGAGGCGAGGTCGCGGGTGTCCGTCGCGTAGAGCTGGCCGGGGTTCGCCATGCTCGACACGATGACCCAGGGCGATTCCGGCAGCGCGGCCAGATCCTCGGGGTCGGCCGGGCCGCAGACGAACTGTACGTCCCCGTCCGGATCGCACTGCGCCGCGCTCGGGGTAGGCAGCGCCGCCAGGAAGAATGCACTCGCCAGCGTGACCAGACATGCGCGGAACTTCATGAGTTGTCTCCTTCTCGCGAGCGCGCCGCGAACCGCGGCCGGCATCCGGTTGCGAAGCTCGACGTCCGATTCGATGCGGGTCGACGCCTGCGTGATGCTACGGTAAGCAGGCACGCGTCGCAATGGGGCGACGCCCTCGGCGGGGAGGTGTCCGATGCGGAGTACTGCCATGGCGGCCGGCCTGATCCTTGTCTGCGGAGCTTTCGTGGCCACGGCGACCCTCGCCTCGGCGCAGGAGCCGGGCGCGAGCCGCGTGGCGCCGTTCGAGCACCTCGACGCGCCGCGGATCACGCTGCCCGACGACGTGGGGGAGGGCCCCATGCGGGAGCTATGTCCCGACGGTACCGAGATGTGCCAGCGGTACTGGGACTACACCGGCTTCTTCGTCCGCAACGCCACGATCCCGACCCGCGACCGGGAGCTGCTCATCCTGCGGACCGCGTGGCTGTCGCGCGGCGACTACATCTGGGGCCGGCACGACGTCATCGGGCAGGAGGCGGGGCTGACGGCGGAGGAGGTCCACCGCGTGACGGCCGGCCCCGGGGCTCCCGGATGGGGCGACTTCGACCGCGTGCTGCTGCAGGCGGCGGACGAGCTGCACGCCAGCCGCTTCGTCTCCCACCCGACCTGGGCCACGCTGGCCGAGCGCTACACCGAGGAGCAGCTCGTCGAGGTAGTGCTGATCGTCGGCAACTACACGCAGCTCGCGATGTTCCAGAACTCGCTGGGTGCCCAGCTCCCGCCCGGCTTCGACGGGTTGCCGGCGGAAGGCGGCCACTGAGGCCTCATTCCGTTGCGGGCGTGGACCGGAGGCGCGGGAAGAAGCGGCCGGTCCGCGCCATGTAGCGGCGATAGTCGTCGCCGAAGCGCTCGACGAGCTTGGCCTCCTCGGTGGCGGTCCGGATAACCATGAGGGCCAGGGCGGCGGCGCCCGTGACGGCGATGAACCCGTTGGCCGTGGTGAGGGCGTTGGCGACGAGCCCGAGGGCGGTGGTCACGTAGAACGGGTGGCGGACGAAGCGGTAGGGACCGCCGGTGACGAGCGTGTGCTCGCGCCTCGTCACGACGGTGTCGGTGATGTTCCGGCCGAGGCTGCGGAACGTCCAGATTCCCAGCGCCACCGTCGGCACCCCGACCGCCACCCCCGCCCAGCGCACGGCGACCGGTAGGGGCAGCGATGCCCACGCCATCCACGCCGGGTTGAGGACGAATGCCACGAGGCCGCCCATCGCCGCCAGGCCGAGCGGGCGGAGCGTGAGCAGGATGAAGAGCCCTTCCTCGCGCCGGTCGAGCGTCTCGCCGCTCGCCTGCGACCGCACGCGGTGGTAGACCGCGACCGGCAGGAACGCCGCCATCCCGAGGGCCAGGATCAGCCGGAACGTCTGGTCGTCAGCCATCGCCTTCTGTACGCCCGGCGTGGTCGAGGGGGGCCGCCGCCGACTTGATTCCGTCCACTACCGTCGTCATCGGCGCGCCACGGTGCGGTGCGGTCACGGGGCGGTCCTTCCGGGTCAGCGCCACAGCCCCAGCACGATCGACATGAGCCCCAGCGTGCCGATTTGATAGCCCGCGTCGATGAGCCAGGCCCGGAGCGGCCGGTCCGAGAAGAGGTTGTTGGTCAGGCCGGTCGTCGCGGCGAAGCCGAACCAGAGCAGCACCGCCATGTGGAACGTCGCACCGACGCCCTCGCCGAAGTGCGGCGCCACGAGGGCGAGCACGGTGGCCATCACGAACCAGCAGACGGCCGAGGTACCGTAGAGCTTGCCGGCGCCCTCCTGCATCTCCTTCAACCGGTCCTCGGTGTACCCGTTGGCGGCCATCCACTGGCGGCCGAACAGGATTGGCGAGTACCACGCCGCTCCCAGCACGAAGGCGAGGACGGTGGCCAGGGCGACGGCGAGGAAGTTGACTTCGTCCAGGTGCATCGGTGCGCCTCCGGCCGGGTCTACCCGGCGGACTGCAGATAGAGCCCCGCGCCCGGCCCCACCGGCACGCCGAGCAGCATCCAGATGACCAGCATCACCGACCAGCAGGCGAGGAAGACGACCGTGTAGGGGAGCATGGTCGCGACCACGGTGCCGATGCCGGACGTCTTGTCGTAGCGCTCGAAGAAGGCGACGATGAGCGCGAAGTAGGACATCATCGGGGCGATGACGTTCGACGTGCTGTCGCCGATGCGGTACGCGGCCTGCGTCAGCTCGGGCGTGTAGCCGAGCAGCATGAACATCGGCACGAAGACCGGCGCCATGACCGCCCACTTGGCCGAGGCGCTGCCCATCAGCAGGTTGAGGGCCGACGACAGCAGTACGAAGCTGAGCATCAGCGGCACGCCGCCGAGCCCCGACGCGCGCAGGGTCTCCGCGCCCTTGATCGCCATGATCAGGCCGAGGTTGGTCCAGTTGAAGTAGGCGACGAACTGCGCCGCGAAGAAGACCAGCACCAGGTAGGTGCCGAGCGTGCCGATCGTCTTCCCCATGCCGTTCATCACGTCGGTGTCGCTCTTGAACCGGCCCGCGCCCACGCCGTAGGCGATGCCGACCCAGGTGCCGCCGAGGAAGATGAACGCCACGATGCCGGACAGGAAAGGCGACCGGAGCAGGCTGCCCGTCGCGGGGTCGCGCAGGAAGCCGGCGGCCGGCACCGTGCCCCAGAGCAGGACGGCGCCGAAGATCGCCATCGCCACCGCGGCGAACCGCAGGCCGCGCCGCTCCTCGGCGGAGAGGGTGTCGACGGCGGTCGCCTGCTCCTCGCCGGTGTACTCCCCCAGGCGCGGCACGACGATGCGCTCCGTCACCCAGGTGCCGGCGGTCGCGACCACGAACGTCGACACCACCATGAAGAAGTAGTTGGCGGCCGCGTTCACCTGGTAGCCCGGCTGGACGATCTGGGCCGCCTCCTCCGACAGCCCCGACAGTAGCGGGTCGATGGTGCCGAGCAGCAGATTGGCGCTGTAGCCGCCCGACACGCCCGCGAAGGCGGCCGCAAGCCCTGCGATCGGATGCCGCCCGGCGCCCAGGAAGATGATGCCGCCGAGCGGCACCAGCAGCACGTAGCCGATCTCGCTCGCGGTGTTCGAGAGCACGCCCGCCAGGACGATGACGAAGGTGAGCAGCCGCTTCGGGGCCGAGAGGACCAGCAGCCGCAGGGCCGCCGCGATGAGTCCGCTCGCCTCCATCACCCCGATGCCGAGCATCGAGACGAGCACCGTGCCGAGGGGGGCGAAGTCGGTGAAGTTCCGCACCATCTCGACGAGGATGCGGTGCAGCCCTGCGAGCGTCATCAGGCTCACGGGCTGGATAGTCTCGCCGGTGCCGGGGTGAACCGCCTCGACCCCCAGCCGCGTGGCCACCGCGGAGACGAGGATGACGACCCCGGACAGGATGGCGAAGAGCGTCGCCGGATGCGGGAGCGCGTTGCCGCCGCGCTCGACGGCGGCGAGGAAGATCGAGGTCCAGTCGTTCAGGAAAGAGAGGCGGGCGCGCTTGGGCATCTGGCTCAGACGGAGGTGGCGGGCGCTCCGGGGCGCCGACGGCGGACGAGAGGGAACCCTCGACCGCGCATGCTATGGTAAGCGATTCCGGCGGCGCCCGCGCCTCTGGCGGGAGACGCCCGGCACCCGGCTGACGTGCCCTGCATGCCAGACTCCAGCCCCGAGCCCGGCACCCTCGAGAGTCAGCGCCGCGTCGCCGCATCCGTAGGCGTCGACGTCGCCCACCGCCACATCTTCCTCTGCTGCGACCAGACGGTGCCGAAGTGCTGCGACAAGGAACGCAGCCTCGAGGCGTGGGCGTTCCTGAAGCGTCGCCTGAAGGAGCTCGGCCTCTCGGAGCGGGGCGGCGTCCTGCGCACCAAGGCGAATTGCCTGCGCGTCTGCGAGGGCGGACCCGTTGCGGTGATCTACCCGGAGGGCACCTGGTATGGCGGTTGCGACCCGGACGTCCTCGACCGGATCATCCGCGAGCACGTCATCGGCGGCCGGCCGGTCACGGACCACGTGATCGACCAGAACCCGCTCGCGCTGCCGGCCGGCCGAGAGCGGACGTCCCACGACACCTGAGCGAGCGTGGAGCCCGCCGGTGCCAACCCCGTCCATGGCAGCGCGCGAGACTGGTAAGATCCACGCGTCCACGAGCCCACGGACGGAGGTGGCCCAGCGGTCGCCACGGCGTGGCCGACGGCAAGTGCTGGTTCCATGCGCGACCGCGGGCTGAGCAGGTTCGCTCGTTACCGCCTCGTACCGGCCGCCCTTGCGCTGGCGCTGGCGGGCGCCGCGTTGCCCGGCGTCGCGGCCGGCCAGCCCGCGGGCGGCGCCCTCGGCGCCGGCGAGCGCGAGGCGGCGGCGGGCCTTCCGCTCACCCGTGCCTGGCGAGTGTCGACGCCGCCCGCGATCGACGGGGACGTGCTGAACGACCCGGCCTGGGCCGACGCGACGCCGGCCACCGGATTCCGGCAGAACACCCCCGACGAGGGCGCGCCCGCCTCCGAGCGGACCGAGGTCTACGTCATCTACACCGACGACACGCTCTACTTCGGGGTGGTCTGCTACGTGCGCGATCCGAGCACCATCATCGTTGCCGACAGCCGCCGCGACTCGTCGCTCCGGGAGACCGACAGCTTCCAGATCATCCTCGACACCTTTCACGACCGGCAGAACGGCTTCGTCTTCGGCACGAACCCGGCCGGCGTGGAGTATGACGGTCAGGTGACGAACGAGGGGCAGGGGAGCGGGCGGTCGGGCGGGTTCGTCGTCCGGTCGGGGAGCGGCCAGCAGCGGGGATCGGGGGGTGGATTCAACCTGAACTGGGACGGCGTCTGGGAGGTCGACGCGCAGGTCAGCGACGTCGGCTGGACGGCGGAGCTGGCGATCCCCTTCCGGACGCTGCGCTACCCGTCGGGCGAGGCGCAGATGTGGGGCGTGAACTTCCAGCGCAACATCCGGCACCGGAACGAGCAGTCGTACTGGGCCCCGCTGCCGCGGCAGTTCGACCTGAACCGCCTGTCGCTGGCGGGCGAGCTGCAGGGCTTGGCGGTCCCGCAGCAGCGGAACCTGAAGCTCACGCCGTTCGCGGTCGGGTCCTGGCGCGGCGGACGGGAGGCGGAGCGGCCCGACTTCGGGGCCGACCTCAAGTACAGCGTCACGCCCGGCCTGACGCTCGACGCGACCTACAACACCGACTTCGCCCAGGTGGAGGTGGACGACCAGCAGATCAACCTCGACCGGTTCAACCTCTTCTTCCCGGAGAAGCGGCCTTTCTTCCTGGAGAACGCCGGCCTGTTCTCGGTCGGTCAGCCGGGGCAGCTCGAGATCTTCTTCAGCCGGCGCATCGGCATCGGGGACGGCGGAGAGCAGATTCCGATCACTGGAGGCGGGCGCCTGTCGGGCAAGGTGGGCAACAACACCAACGTCGGGTTCCTGAACATGCAGACCGACGCCGTCAGCGGGGCGCGCGCCAACAACTTCACGGTCGCCCGCCTGCGGCAGGACTTCGTCAACCGCTCCAACGTCGGCGTGATGCTCGTCAACCGGACGGGGACCGGACCCGGCGGCGGGGGCGACTACAACCGCAGCTACGCGGCGGACGGGCGCCTGGGGATCGGGCAGGAGGTGACGCTCTCCGGTTTCGTGGCGGGGACCGACACTCCCGACGTCGCTTCGGAGACCCATGCGTATTCGGGGCAGGCGAGCTACGATTCGGAGCGCTACCGACTAGGGGCCGGCTTCACGGAGGTCGCCCCGAACTTCAACCCGGAGGTCGGCTTCTACGCCCGGCGCGGCTACCGCCGGATGGACGCGCGCTTCCGGACCGCGTTCCGCCCCCGGAACTCCTGGGGTTTCCACGAGTTCACGCCGCACGTCACGCACTACACGATCCTCGACTACACGACCGGTCAGCACGAAACGCAGTACACGCACATGGACAGCACGATCGAGTGGCGCAACGGATCGCGGCTGGCGACCGCGTGGAACGTCACGAAGGAGGGCGTGCTGCGGCCGTTCGAGATCTACCCCGGGATCGACGTTCCGATCGACACCTATTCGCATTCCGAGGGTCAGTTCCGATTCAACACGAACCGGGGCGCTCCCGTGAGCTTCGAGTTCCGCGCCGTCGCGGGTGGCTTCTTCGGCGGGCGGCGGCGGCAGGTGGGCCCGCAGGTGAGCGTTCGTCTCGGTGAGACCTTCAACGCCCAGCTCGCGTGGGACCGGAACGACATCACGCTGCCGAACGGCCCGTTCGTGACCAACCTGGTCCGCACGCGGGTGAACTACTCGTTCTCGACGCGGATGTTCGTCCAGGCGCTCGTTCAACGCAACGATCGCGACCGGCTCTGGTCGTCGAACATCCGCTTCGGCCTGCTGTCGGCGGCGAACACCGGCCTGTTCGTCGTCTACAACGACATCCGCTTCTTCGACCATTACGACCTCTTCGACCGTCACCTCGCCCAGTACAGCGGCGCCGGTCGTTCCCTCTCCGTCAAGTACAGCCAGGTGTTCGACGTCCTGCAATAGGGAGCATCACGGGCCGTCCGCGGTCCACCCGCACGAGCCCGGCCGGCTCCTGCGGGCCGCGCGACGCTCGCCAGGATCCGACAGATGCATGCACGATCATCGCGCTTCGTCCTCATCCCGGTCCTGATGGGCTTGGCCGTCGGGGCGCGTGCCGAGCAGGAGGTCCAGCGCCCGGGCATCGACGCGCTCGGCGCGCGCGCGGTCACGGCCAACGGCGCGCCGCTCGTGCGCCCGGCGCGCGTGGAGGTGGGGCCGGCCATCGACGGCGACGTGCTCGGCGACTCCGCCTACGCCGCCGCCGTGCCGGCGTCGGGCTTCGTGCAGAGCCGTCCGTTCGAGGGGCAGCCGGCGTCGGAACGGACGGAGGTGCGCATCGTCCACACCGACGACACGCTCTACTTCGGCATCGTCTGCTACACCGCCGATCCGGCGACGATCATCGCCGCCGACAGCCGGCGGGACTCCGACCTCACCGAGACCGACAGCTTCCAGATCATTCTCGACACCTACCACGACGGGCTCAACGGGTTCGTGTTCGGCACCAACCCGGCCGGGGTGGAGTACGACGGTCAGGTGACGAACGAGGGGCAGGGGACGGGCCGCTTCGGGGGCGGCGGGAGCGGACGACCCTCCAACAGCATGCAGCAGCGCGGCTCCGGCGGCGGTCTCAACATCAACTGGGACGGCGCCTGGCAGGTGAGCACGCGCGTGACCGACGTCGGGTGGAGCGCCGAGATCGCCATTCCGTTCCGAACGCTGCGCTACCCGACCACCGAGGTCCAGACCTGGGGGATGAACTTCCAGCGCAACATCCGGGCTCGGAACGAGCAGGCGTACTGGTCGCCGCTGCCGCGGCAGTTCAATCTCAACCGGCTCTCGCTTGCCGGCGAGCTCCGGGGCCTGCGCGTTCCGCCGCAGCGCAACTTGCAGTTCATGCCCTACTCGCTCGGCTCGGCCTCCCACCGGACGGTGGACGGGACTACCGTGGGGGACGGCAACGCCGGCGCCGACCTGAAGTACAGCGTGACGCCGAGCCTGACCCTCGACGGCACCTTCCGCACCGATTTCGCGCAGGTCGAGGTGGACGACGAGCAGATCAACCTCGACCGCTTCACGCTCTTCTTCCCGGAGAAGCGGCCGTTCTTCCTGGAGAATGCGGGCCTGTTCTCGGTGGGGCAGTCCGGGGCGGTCGACATCTTCTTCAGTCGGCGGATCGGCCTCGGCGACGAGGGGGGGCAGATTCCGATCATCGGCGGCGGGCGGCTGTCGGGGAAGATCGGGACCGACACCAACGTCGGCTTCCTCAACCTGCAGACCGAGCAGGTGCGGGGCAGGGACGGCGCCGCCGGGACGCCGCGCCAGAACTTCACGGTGGGCCGCGTCCGGCAGGATCTGGGGAACCGCTCCAACATCGGGGCCATCTTCGTCAACCGGCAGGCGAGCGGCGAGCTGGCGGGCGACCGCGACTACAACCGGACCTACGCGCTCGACGGCCGCTGGGGGATTGGCCAGGGCGGCACGGTGTCGGGGTTCGCGGCGGCCACCGAGACGCCGGGGGGGCCGGGCGGGAACGTGCACGCCTACGCGTGGAGCGCCCAGCACCAGTCGGAGGTGGCCCGGCTCAGCCTCGGCTTCACGGAGGTCGCCCCGAACTTCAACCCGGAGGTCGGGTTTCTCGCGCGCCGGAGCTACCGGCGGATGAACGGCAGCGTCTTCACCACGCTGCGCCCCGACGACTTCTGGGGCGTCCACGAGTTCCGGCCCCATATCAACCACTACACGATCTTCGACTTCGAGACCGGCCGACAGGAGACGCAGTTCACCCACATCGACAACCACATCGAGTGGCGCAACGGCTACGAGGTCCACACCGGTGTCAACGTGACCCGCGAGGGGGTCTTCGAGCCGTTCGAGATCTTCCCGGACGTCTGGGTGCCCCCGGGCCGCTACGACCACCAGGAGGCCCAGCTCGCCGGCAACACCAACCTCGGCGCGCCGGTAAGCGCGAACGTCAACGCCATCATCGGGGGCCTGTTCGGCGGGAGCCGCGTGACCATCACGCCGTCGGTCGCGGCCCGCGTCGGCGAGACGCTGAACGCGATGCTCGAGTGGAGCTACAACGATCTCGACCTCCCCAGCGGTCACTTCACGACCAATCTCGCCCGCTTCCGGGTATCGTACTCGTTCACGACGCGGATGTTCCTCCAGGCCCTTGTGCAGTACAACGACCGGGCCGATCTGTGGTCGTCGAACCTGCGCTTCGGCCTGCTCTCGGACGCGAACACCGGTTTGTTCATCGTCTACAACGACATCCAGTGGCTCGACCTGCGACGAGAGATCCCGCTCGGCCTCGGGCGCACGCTGACCGTCAAGTACAGCTACCTGTTCGATCTGCTGCGGTGACCGGCGCCGCGAGGGGGGACACCGACATGCGTCTCGAGGGAGTGCTGCCGCCGATACCGACGCCGTTCGCCGAGGACCGGGTGGACGAGCCCGCCATGCGCGCGAACGTCGCGCGCTGGATGGGGACGCGGGTCCGGGGCGTCGTGGTGCTCGGGTCCAACGGCGAGGCGCCGCTCCTCGACGAGGGAGAGTCGGACGCCGCCATCGAGGCGGCGCGCGATGCAGTGCCGCCGGACCGGCTCTGCCTGGCCGGGACGGGTCGCGAGTCGACCGTCGCCGCGGTGCGGGCGGCGAAGCGGGCCGCCGCGCTCGGCGCCGACGCGGTGCTGGTGCGGACGCCGGCCTACTTCCGGACCCTGCTCACGGCGGCGGCCCTGACCGACCACTACCGGGCCGTCGCCGACGCGTCCCCGGTCCCGGTCGTCCTCTACAACTTCACCGCCCTGACCGGAGTGACGCTCCCCGTCGAGGCGGTGGCGCGCCTCGCGGAGCCCCCCAACGTCGTCGGGATGAAGGAGTCGGGGAGCGACCTGCGCTTCGTGACCGCCCTGATCGACGCGACGCCGGACGGCTTCGCCCTCATGGCGGGGTCCGCCCCGGTGTTCTACGCCAGCCTGCTCGTGGGGGCGGCCGGCGGCATCCTCGCCGTGGCGTCGGCGGTGCCCGATCTCTGCGTCGAGCTCTACGATCTGGTACGGGCCGGACGGCTCGACGAGGCGCGCGCGCAGCAACGCCGCCTCACCGCGCTGGCCGGGCTGGTCACGTCCATCCACGGCGTCCCGGGGCTCAAGGCGGCCCTCTCGCACCTCGGCTACACGGTCGGCGCCCCGCGACCCCCGCTTCTTCCCGCCGGCCCGGCCGCCGTCGACGAGATTCGGCAGGCCCTTGCCGCGCTTGCTCGCCCTTGAGGGCGAGTTGAGGGGCGCAGCGGGCGGAAACTGCTGCGTGGACCATTGTGCGGCGCAGACTCCTGAAGCAGCCGGTCGCCTGACGCCGCCGCACCTGACGCCGCGCCGTCTGGCCGCTGAGCCGCCGCGCCGCCACGCCTGACGCAGCGCTGTCTGGCCGCTGAGCCGCCGCGCCGCCTGGCCGCCGCAACGTCGCTCGGCGTTACGATGGAGTCATGGGGCAGCAGCCAACGGCGGACCCTGCGCGCCGGCGATGCGGACGGCTCGCGGGGCGGACGGTCCTGCGGTCGGCGCTGGCGGGCGCGACGTTCGCCGCCGCGTGCGCCACGAACCCTGTCACCGGCGACCGCGAGTTCGTCGCGATCAGCGAGGCGCAGGAGATCTCCATCGGCCGCGAGGCGGACGTCGAGATCCGCGGCCAGATGGGCGTCTACGCGGACGAGGGCCTGCAGGCCTACGTCGCGGAGGTGGGGCGCGCTCTGGCCGCGGCCTCCCACCGGCCCGATCTCGACTGGAGCTTCGCCGTCGTCGACTCGCCGGCCGTCAACGCGTTCGCCCTGCCCGGCGGCTACATCTACCTGACGCGCGGCATCATGGCCCACCTGAACGACGAGGCGGAGCTGGCCGGCGTGCTCGGCCACGAGATCGCCCACGTCACGGCGCGGCACTCGGTGCAGGCCTACAGCCGCGCGTTCGGCGCGAACATCGGGCTGCTTGCGGCGCAGATCTTCGTGCCCGCCATGCGCTCGCCCTACGGCGGTCCCGGCCTCGGGGACGCCGCGGGCAACGGGCTCGGCCTGCTCATGCTGAGGTTCGGGCGCGACGACGAGCGGCAGGCCGATCGGCTCGGCGCGGAGTACGCCACCGCGTCCGGCTGGGATCCGCACGGCGTCGGCGACATGCTGTCGACGTTGGCGCGCATCGCGGAGACCAGCGACCGGCGGGGCGTGCCGCACTGGCTCTCTCCCCACCCCCAGCCCGCGGCTCTGGCGGTGGGGGGGGCCGCGTTCCGAACGGGCTCTCGCCCCACCCCGAGCCGGCGGATCGAGTGGTGGAGGTCGCCGCCACCGTCGACCGGTTGCTGGCCGACGCCGACCCGGCCGCGCTCCGCGTGGCGCGCGGGGCGTACCTCGACCGCGTCGACGGG
>MKWU01001649.1_pt1 | contig 37385 bp, 35 predicted proteins | sample 809101 | NCBI WGS metagenome assembly MKWU01 (sample SAMN05860141, study PRJNA318959) | sponge metagenome | host: Aplysina aerophoba | place: Slovenia: Piran, Adriatic Sea, Gulf of Piran | collected 2013-05-07
CCGTCCGATAGCCCTTGGACCACACCCGTCCCCCGCACTCCTCACACATCGGGCGGGGTCGGCGGGAACGGATCACCACCTCCAACGGAGCCCCCTCACCCGACTCGTTGATCCCCACCAGATCAACGTCGCCCAGACCTACCAACAACTCGCACATACGCGTAGGATCAGCTTCCACAGGATTACCACCCACCCCCCGGAAGATCCCTCACTCCCCACTCATTTCCGAAGAGCCGGATTGCTGCTTCCAGAACACTCTTCTTCGACTACGCCCAAGGGGCCTCGATCTGGGCTACCTGTACTGGTATTGCTACTTCTCAGCTTTGACGGGGCGGTTCGGAGATGCTGGCCGCGGTGTCAATATACGTCACCTCGGGAAGCGAGGACTGTCCCGGTTCCCCATCCCCGTAGCTCCACGTAGCGAGCAGAGCCGGATTGCGGGCGATATCAGCAATCAGTTCAACCAGATACGAACGCTGCAGCAATCGGTCGAGGATGCTCAGAACCGGGTAGCCGTGTTACGTCAAGCGGTACTGGCCGAGGCCTTCACCGGTCGGCTGGTGCCTCAGGACCCCGACGAAGAACCGGCTTCTGTCTTACTCGAACGCATCGCTACCTCCCGGCCTGCCAAGCCCAAGCGTCGGAGGAGGGCCCGCGCATGAGCGCTGACCCTAAGGCTCTGGTCCAGCGGCTCTGGGACTTCTGCGATGTGCTCCGCGACGACGGTCTTTCCTACGGCGACTACGTGGAGCAGTTGACCTACCTGCTTTTCCTGAAGATGGCCGACGAGCAGGAGCAGCTGCTGGGCGGGCGTCCGATAGTCCCATCCGAGCTCGACTGGTCGTCGCTGATGGGCAAATCGGGACCCCAACTCGAATACCACTACAACCATGCCCTCGGCGTCCTGGCCAGGGAGCAGGGCATCCTCGGGGTGATCTTCCGGAACGCCCGGAACCGGATCCAGAGCCCGGCCAAGCTGGAACAGCTGATCAAGGACTTCGTTGACAAGCATGAGTGGATGAGCCTTGAGGCCGATCTCAAAGGGGACGCCTACGAGGGCCTGATCGAGAAGACCGCCCAGGAGGGCGCGCGGGGAGCAGGCCAGTACTTCACGCCCCGGGCGCTGATCTCGGCCATCGTCGATGTGATGCGGCCTGGCCCGATGGACCGCATCTGCGACCCGGCCTGCGGAACAGGCGGTTTCTTCCTCGGCGCATACCAGTCGATCCTCAAGCGCCACCCGTCTCTCGATCCCGACCAGCGCGCCCACCTGCGCTCGGGTGCCTTCACCGGCTGGGAGATCGCCGACCTTCCCGCCCGCCTATGCGCCATGAACCTCCTGCTCCACGGCATCGAGAGCCCCGATTCCGACTCTCCCATCCACGTCGACGACGCTCTGAGGGACGATCCGGGCAAGCGTTTCGACATGGTGCTCACCAACCCCCCGTTCGGCCGGTCCTCCTCCGACACCTACGAACGCGAGGACTTCTGGGCCACCACACGCAACAAGCAACTCAACTTCGTCCAACACGTGGTCAGCCTGCTGAAGGTAGGCGGCAATGCAGCAGTGGTGGTTCCCGACAACGTCCTGTTCGAAGGCGGCGCCGGGGAGACGATCCGTCGACGGCTGCTCCACGACTGCGACGTCCACACCCTCCTTCGGCTACCTACCGGCATCTTCTACGCCCAAGGCGTCAAGGCCAACGTCCTCTTCTTCGAGCGCCGACCCGGCGCCGCCCAGGCCAGCACCCGAGAGCTCTGGGTCTACGACCTCCGTACCAACCAGCGATTCACCCTCAAACAGAACCCCCTCACCAGGGTCCACCTCGACGACTTTGTCAAGTGCTACAACCCCGCCAACCGCCACCAACGCACCGAAACCGACCACTTCAAGCGCTTCACCTACGACCAACTGATGGCCCGCGACAAGGTGAGCCTCGACCTCACCTGGCTCCGCGACGCAAGCCTCCAAGACACGGACAACCTCCCCCCACCCCACGTCATAGCCGCCGAGATGCGGGACGAACTCCAATCCGCCCTCGCCGAACTAAGCGCTCTGACCCAGATGCTCGAACCCGAAGCACCGGCGCCGCCCGAAGCAGAAGCCGACGCGCCCGGGTGATGTCACACCCCCGCCGTACTTTCATACATAGCCGAAAGCACAGGAAGGTGCCGTGAGCAACCGAACCGGCATCGAGTGGACCGAGACGACGTGGAATCCCACCACTGGATGCGACCGGGTGTCTCCTGGTTGCGACAACTGCTACGCCCTCACTCTCGCCAAACGCCTGCAGGCCATGGGCCAACCCAAATACCAGAAGAACGGCGACCCCCGCACCAGCGGCCCCGGCTTCGGCCTCACCCTCCATCCCGACACTCTGGAAGCCCCCTACCGGTGGAAGGCGCCGAAGCTCATCTTCGTCAACTCGATGAGCGACCTATTCCACCCCAAGGTCCCCCTCGACTTCATCCGCCAGGTCTTCCAAGTGATGGCCGACACCCCCCGCCACACCTACCAGATCCTCACCAAGCGCTCCCAACGTCTCTCGGGCCTCGCTCCCGAACTCGACTGGCCCGACAACGTCTGGATGGGTGTCAGTATCGAAAACGACCGCTATGCCTTCCGCGTCGACCACCTCCGTACCGTCCCAGCCGCCATCCGCTTCATCAGCGCCGAACCCCTCCTCGGCCCCCTACCCGATCTCGATCTCTCAGGCATCCACTGGCTGATAGCCGGCGGCGAGAGCGGCCCCCGAGCACGCCCCATGCAAGAATCCTGGGCCCTAGACCTCCGCGACCAGTGCGCCTCCGCGGACGTACCCTTCTTCTTCAAACAATGGGGCGGCCTCACGCCGAAATCGGGCGGACGTGTACTTGACGATGCTATGCACGAACAGATGCCACGCGTAGAGCAGCAGCTGAGAGATACGTCAGGTGCCAAGGACATGCCTGGTATCTCCGAACGGCGGCTACAAACTTGGCAGCGCACGATCAACATAATCGGGCCTCAGTGATGAAAGTGCGATAGATGGAGTATCCATATCTATTGACACCACTATTTCATGTATTGAGTTGGATACCTAGGCTCGTTCGTAGACTCTTCTTGAAGTCGTTTCTAAAGACCTCTGCATCGGCCAATTTGATGCTCTTGGGCCGCATATATGGTACCATAGAAGCTAAGGACGTCAAACATCTTCTCGGTACTAATAGGGAGTTTGCGGATTCACGCTTTACATATGAGACACAGGATGTCTACTATTTGGCAATGGCTCCCTTTATCATAGATGTGCGAAATACCTCTTCTCGAAATACTGGCCAAACTGTTGAAATAGTTGACATAATACTTGAGAAAGTGAAGTACACCGACTCTGAAACAAGCATTAACAAAAAACCGCTCTTGATTTGTGAATCAACTGTCCTTGCCGGAGGTAAAAGTTCGGATGCCAGCTACGAAGTGCTAATTTGTTCGACAGACTACGATAGCATTCCGGTCATGCGTGCAGCTCACACTAGATCAAGGTCCGACCGGTATCGTCTACGAGTAGCACCGGGAGATTATATTGATATTGAATTGGAGTTAGATGCTCTGATGACCGGTTGCTACTCTTTCGACCTTTATCTCAGAGTGAAGCACGGTCGGCGAACTAAGGCAATTAAGGTGGGTAAAGGTATTCATATACTCAAAGTAGAGGACTTGAAATGGGGGAAAGAGGCAATTGAAAAATACGTACTAGACGTTCCAAGAAAGGTGGCAGTAGATGATTTGGAGGAAGACTGGGAATCTTACTATCGCATGACATCACATGACAAAAGCGGTTGCGCTGAAGGACGCAAGGTAATAGTTACTGGAGAAATAAATGAAGGCCATTAATTGAAGCTGTGCATAAACGTGGGTTGGCTGTTGCTGATGGCCGCTATGTAGGTCAGTGAGGTCTTTAGTTTGATTCGGTGACTATCCAACCACAGCAGAGGATATATCATCAAATGATCTGGTTACCACTTCCATACACGATTCATATTTTGTCTCCATCCACTGAGCATAGAATACGGTGGCATTCTCAAATCGATAACAACGACAACAGATAGAGCCGTCACATCGAAGCCAACAATGGCAACTTGACCAACATAGGGAAATCTTGCTCTATACCTCGCGGATCGTCAAGAACATTTTCTAGATCTTCTTGGGAGTTGTACTTTAGTCCGGATGGAAGAATACGCGGTTGATCAGGTCTCCCTCTCAAGTCGCTTCCGCGGGCATTCGAGACGGATCGCGCTCCGGAGGTCTTCGGGCAGTGACGAAAGGATGACGGCGCGTTCGTCCGGGGTCGGGCGAGCAATGCGTTCTACGGCCAGATCAAGCGGCAACTCAGGGATACGACGGATCTTCGCCAAGGTGGACTTATGATCGAAGAGACGGCGGGCGGCCTCCCTGACCCACTCCCACGTCTCCGGCCCGGCCGGCCGACTCTTGATGTCATCGAACGTCTCGTTGGGATCCTCGCTCCGGGCGATGATCTCTTGGTAGTCTCGTTCATCCATGCGCAAGACTATGCCGGGCACTGCCCCATCGGGGGGCGTCCCGACATCAGATTCGGCACCCTCCATGGACATTGGCCCAACTCGTGCTTCGCTAACAAATCTCACAGTAAGTTCAGTTAGCCTTCCTCGGCCACTCCGTGTTCAGTTAGCCTTCCTCGGCCACTCCGTGGACGATGCCACGGTCGAGGCTAGCGGAGCCCGGCCTAGACAGGCGGGGCATGCCTTCCGGCAATAGTTTGGTGATCCTGAGTAATTTTACTCAAGAGCTTCAAGGAGGGCTAGGCTGCCCGCTATGCGGAGTTTCGAGCGCTCGCAGGTGGACACGCTGAGAGAGCGTCTGTCAGAGCAACCGGAGCGCCTCGTGGCCATCTTCGGACCGCGCCAGTCGGGCAAGACGACCGCGGCTCGCCAAGCTGTGTCGTCCTTCGCCAGCAGATATGAGGCGGTCGACGAGCCAGCTTCGATGGTACCGGCCCCCCAGCCGGTGACGAGGGACCACGCTGGTCTGGGATCGCGGTCGATGGTCCGGGATGTGCGCTGGCTGGCGGATGTCTGGGAGGAAAGCCGTTATGAGGCCCGCCGGTCGAGGGGAGGCTTCGTGCTGGTCCTAGACGAAATCCAAAAGATCGCCGGCTGGTCGGACGCCGTGAAGGGACTGTGGGACGCCGACCGCGCGGACGGTTGTCCGCTACATGTGGTCGTGCTCGGTTCCGCTCCCCTGCTGATGCAGTCCGGGCTCAACGAGAGCCTGGCAGGCCGGTTCGAGCCGATTCGATTCACCCACTGGTCCTATACGGAGATGGCTGAGGCGTTCGGTTTCGATCTGGACCGCTACATCTTTTTCGGCGGCTACCCGGGCGCGGCATCGCTCGTCCATGACCATGAGAGGTGGAGCCGTTACGTGCGGGACGCTCTCATCGAGCCGATCATCGAGCGCGACGTTCTGGCGATGACCAGGGTGGACAAGCCGTCGCTGTTGAAGCGCCTCTTCGACATGGGCGCCCAGTACTCGGGACAGATCCTGTCATACAACAAGATGCTCGGCCAGCTCCAGGACGCCGGCAACACCACAACCCTCACCCGCTACCTCAAGCTGCTCTCCGACGCGGGCCTTCTAGCGGGGCTGTCCAAGTACACGGAGCGTCCGGTCTCGGCGAAGGCTTCGACCCCGAAGCTGAATGTGATGAACACGGCGCTGATGTCAGCCCTGTCTGGCTACAGCTTCGATGAAGCCCGCGCGGACCGTACCTTCTGGGGCCGGCTCGTCGAGAGCGCAGTCGGCGCGCACCTGCTCAACACGGCGGAGCCGGGTACCGAAGTGAAGTATTGGAGGCACAGGAACCACGAGGTCGACTTCGTTCTGGAGCGGGGCCCGCGAACGGTGGGGATAGAGGTGAAGACGGGCAGGACGACGGTAGCCGCTCCCGGTCTGGCCGAGTTCACCCGCCGGGTCCGTCCGCATAAGACCCTGGTCGCAGGGACAGGGGGCGAGCCCTTGCACGAGTTCCTGTCTGTTCCGGCTGATCACTGGTTCGGTATCTGATGAACGTCAAGGTCGCCCGAACCTGCACAGTGATCCACGGGAATGCCGGAGACAGCATCCGCGTAGGTGAGTCGTTGCCGATCAGCGAGTTACGGTCGGTCCCCGCCTACGTGCTGTTGGGTGATCCGGGCGCCGGTAAGACGACCGAGTTTCGCAGGGAGTGCGAGGCGTCAGAGGCTTCTGGTGTGGCCGCCCGCTACGAGACGGCCAGGGATTTCATCACCCTTGACGTTGATTCGCATCCGGAGTGGCGGAACCGGGTCCTCTTCATAGACGGCCTCGACGAGATGCGGGCGGGATCGGCGGACGCGCGGTCGCCGCTGGACCGTATCCGGAACCGGATGGACCGGCTCAGGCCTCCAGGGTTCCGCATCTCCTGTCGCGAGGCGGACTGGCTCGGTCCGAGCGATCAGCGAAGCCTATCGGTCGTCTCTGCCGATTCCCAACTGACCGTGGTACGACTCGATCCGCTCGACGAGACCTCGATCCGGGAGATTCTGGGGTCGCTGATCCAGGGCAATCCAGAGGAAATGGTCAACAAGGCCAAGCACATGGGTGTCTGGCCGTTGCTGGAGAATCCTCTGACACTGGAACTGCTGGTAGGAGCGGTCGAGGGTGGAGGCTGGCCGGAAAGCCGACTTCAGCTCTTTGAAATGGCGTGCGAGCACTGGCTGGTAAGCGAACGCAACCCCGAGCACCAGGTTGGGGCCGGCCGAGAGCCGGTGGGAAACATCATGGACGCCGCCGGATACCTGTGCGCATTACAGCTGCTGGCGGGGATCGAAGGCTTCGCACTGTCGCCCCGGCCGGATAGGCCTTCGTTCGAGCCACTCAATCGTCTCGACAATGGTTCTGGATTTTCCCGCGAGGTGATGGAACAGGCTTTGGCCACCCGGCTGTTCACCGCCGTGGGCGAGCGGGCCTTCCGTCCCTGCCATCGCCACATAGCCGAGTTCCTGGCGGGGCGCTACCTGGCGAAGCTCGTGGACCGCGGCATCCCGGCCCGGCGCGTGATAGCGCTGATGGCCAGCCCGAGCGATGGACGGGTGGTCACCGAACTGCGCGGTCTGTCCGCCTGGATAGCCGCATACCCGGGCGAAGCCCGAGATCTTTTGATCGACGCTGATCCCGTCGGCGTCGGGCTCTACGGCGACATCGGCGGGTTCTCCAAGGATGACAAGTCGCGCCTCCTCTCCTCGCTGGCCACCTTCGCCACGGAGGGCACTCTGTTCGGCCATGAATGGCGGGATGGCCGCGAGAGTGGCTTCCGAGATAACACGGCTTGGTCCTTCCTATCTCTCGCGTCGGCGGAAATGGTTGATTCGATCAAAGACGTGGTCAGATCGGACACCGACAACAGATCCACTGATCGAGTTGTCGAGTTCATGTTGCGAGTAGTCTCCAAAGCTCCCGAGTCGGAACGGCCCTCCCTAGCCTCTCTGGCTCCAGACCTAGACGCCATCGTTGGCAATGCAGCCAGATCGTCGGGTGCGAGGTTGGCGGCGCTCGACGCCTACCTCCATGTAGCCCCGCACAGCGACCTCAAGACGCGGGTACTCAAGGACCTTCTCGAATCACTACACCGAGGTGACCTTCCCGATCCTGACGATGAGCTTCGGGGACGCTTGCTGGAACACCTGTACCCGGATGAACTTGCTCTTGCAGAGTTATGGCAATACGCGTCACCACGCAACAACGAGTCTTTCTTCGGCCAGTTCTGGACGTTCTGGAATATCCGGTTGGTAGAAAAGTCATCAGACCACCAGGTAGCGAATCTGCTGGATGATATAGGGGACGGTCTATCGCACGTGACGTGGGAGTCATGGGTGACACTGGACTTGGTAGATCTCCCGCTTCAGCTGCTCGCTCGAGGCTTGGAGACCATGGGAGATGACCTTGACATCGTCAGCCTCTATAGGTGGCTCAGCGGAGCAAACACTGGGCAACAATCTGAACAATATAAGAAACGTGTACGGGCTTGGTTGGAGGAACGTCCCGAGCTACAGAAGCAGCTGATTATCGAATGGCTGAGGCATCATCCCAATGACGACTCTCCAATTCATATTCCGTTGTACGGAGACGAGTTACATGGTAGCAGACGCCCTGCTGATCTAGGGAAGTGGTGCCTCGAACAATCCCTGGTTATGTACGGCAAGAATCTGGCACTCTCAAAGCGATTGTTCCGGTTGGCATTCTGGGCTACGAATCAACAGAGTGTGAACCAAGGATTGACTTTCAAACTCCTCAATCGTAACTCACGAGGACTGCCAGAATTGGAAGAACAGTTCGCCTTACTGTCCGAAAAACAGCAGTTACAAATGGCCGTAAATGATAAGACCACACGAAAACAACAAAGCCGGATAGAACAACGGAACCAAGAGTACCAGCAGCGTAGCGACGACTGGCAGCGTCACCTTCGTGCACACGAGTCCGAACTGACTTCGAACACCTTCTCACCTCAGAATCTTCACACACTGGCTCTGGTGTATTCGGGGAAGATGCTGGGTCATGACACAGGCTCACCCCGGTATAATATCACTGATTTCATCGGAGGTGATTGGCTTCTGGTAGACGCCGTTATGGCAGCGTTACGGGGCGCAGTTTTCCGTGATGACCTTCCGCCCGTGGCAGAAACCATCTCGCTGCGCTCACAATCACGGATGCCATGGCTGACGGTTCCGGTGCTGGTGAGCATGGACCTACTCGGAGACGAGCCGGACACCATGGCCCGAATCAGCAATGAGGCCAGGTGCCGAGCTCTGGCCCTCTACTACTGCTTTCCCTCCCATCGCCAAACTCAAGAGGGTATGGGGACCCGGTCGTGGTATGACACCTGGCTGGATCAGAACCCCGAATTGGTCCTTGATGTTCTATACCGGTGCACGGTAACCGCGTTACGCGCCGGCTCGGAGCACCTTTCCGGCGTCGACGACCTGGATCGGGTCAAGCGGCATCATGCTCTCGTACGAGCCACGAGACTCGAACTACTAGAGGCCTTCCCGACCCGCATCCTGAGTCCGCAACTTTGGCAGTTCGACCAACTTCTGGCATCTGCCCTAGCGCACTCCGACCAGACCCCTGTAATGAGGCTGGCCGGCAAGAAGCTGTCCAAGAAGAGTCTAAGTGTGGCCCATAGGATCAGATGGATGACGGTCGAGGCCTTGCTATCAGGAGGTGAACGGACCGAGCGACTACGCATCTACGCAGGTGCCAATGAGAGACGGACCCGCCACCTAGCCGAGTTCCTGCACAACACTCGCGACCATCCCGACCGTAGATCGAGACGCTTCGATCGGGCCGACTCCGAGATGGTCGGCAGCCTGATCGAGCTGCTGGGTCGCTCCTTCGGCCCGCAGCGACCGGACGGGCTCGTTACGGTGGACGTCAGCATCTCCGATCTGGTAAGTGGCTTGGTATCGCGCTTGGGCTCGATGGCAGATGCCCAGTCCCTGGAGATTCTCGCCGGCCTGGTCAACGATCCGCGGCTGGCGCGCTGGCGCGATCACTTGATATGGGCACAGGAACAGCAGCGTGCTCTCCACCGCGACATTTCCTACAGCCATCCCGATATCGCACAGGTACAGCAGGCCCTCAACGGTCAAGCTCCCGCCAACGCAGCCGACCTTGCCGCTCTCCTGTCGGACCTGCTTGAGAGTATCGCGGATCACATCCGGGGAGACAGCGCCAACCCATGGCGCCAGTTCTGGAACCAGGATTCCCACGGCCGTCCCACCAATCCCAGGCACGAGGAAACGTGCCGCGACCTCTTGCTCGAATCGCTGAGAGCGCGCCTCCCCACCGGGGTCGACGTCGCTCCAGAAGGCCGGTACGCCGCCGAGAAGCGGGCTGACATCCGTGCCGTCCACGCCGGTCACAACGTACCGATCGAGATCAAGAAGAACAGTCACCGGGATCTGTGGAGCGCCCTCCGACGGCAGCTGATCGGTCAGTACACGACCGATCCTGCGACATCCGGCTACGGCATCTATCTGGTGCTGTGGTTCAGACCAGATGAGACCACTCCGCCGCCCGACGGCCCGCGACCGGCAACCCCCGAGGAACTGCGGGGCATGCTCGAGAAGGAGCTGACCGCCGACGAGGCCCGCAAGATATCGGTGATCGTGATGGATGTAACCCGCCCCTGATCCTCATGATGTTGCGTCCGCGAAATACCAAGGACCGAGTGAGGTTACGACCAGCAGCTTGGTGGGCTCGCCCAGGCCTCTTGTGTCTACGTTGCTGTACCAGGCAGGAAGGAGCGGGCGGGCTACTCGACTTCCTTGTGGGCTCTCCAGAAATCAAGGGGGGAGCGGCTGCCCTCGAGCCCAACCAGCAACAACCAACCGGATGGTCAGCCGAGTCGGAACAGAGCGGCGGCGTTGCCTGCGAAGATCGACTCGCGGGTCGTGTCGTCGATCGTGTCCATGGTGCCGACGCTAGCTCCGGCGTCCTCGATGGAGAAGGGGTAGTCGGTTCCGAACATGATCTGGCCGCTTCCCGCCATGGCGATCGACGCGCGTTCAAGGCCTTGTCGAGGTTGCCGAGATACTCGGCGAACGCGCGGATGCCCTTCGGTGTCGTCCCGAGTTGGTTAGTCCGCAACTCCCGCCTGCCGCAGCGGACCGAGTGTTTGGGACCGTGCCAGGCTTCGCCAGTCTCCCTCCTGTCAGGAGCCGATCGCCCGACGGAGCGCCTCTAGGGCGCGGTCGGAGTGGAGACGCATGTTGAGCTCGGAGCGGACGGTCCGCAGGATCGTCCCGTCGCGGTCGATCACGAACGTGCGCCGCTTGTCCGGCAAGAAACGCCCCCTCGACACACCGAAGCTGCGGGCGATGGAGCGGCTCGGGTCGGCAAGCAGCGCGAAGCCCAGGGAATTGGCGTCATCGAACTCAAGCTGCCGATCAACCTGATCGGCGCTGATTCCCACGATGCTGGCTCCGAGTTCGGCGAACTCTTCCGACAGGTCGCGGAAATAGCAGCTCTGGCGCGTTCAGCCCCGGGTCATCGCCTTCGCGTAGAAGTACACCACCACCGGTCCCCACTCGAGCAGGTCACGCAACACCAGTGTGTTGCCATGCTGATCCAGCGCCTCGAAGTCGGGCACCCTGTCTCCTACCTTCACCGCTGTCCTCCCTCCGGCCGCTGCTGGAAACCATTATGGCGTTCATAAGTAGTGTGACTGTATGACGATTCTCAGCTTCCGTATGGGCGATGACGAGGCTGACGAGGTGCAGCGGTGGGCGGAGCAGCCACTCACGGATGGCGAACTGGCGATTGGCCGGATCGCCAATTGGGGAGTCGCGGAAGACTGGTCCGACTGGGCCGATACAACGCGGTGAAATCTGGTTTGCCGCTACTCCAGGCGGCGACCGTCCGGTCCTGGTGATGCGGGATCCGGTTGCGGATCGCGTCGGCTCGGTTGTCGTGGTCGCATTGGCGCGAACCCGTCGCGGCCTCGCATCCGAGCTTGCGTTGATGCTTGCCGGCCAGTCGAAAGGAACTTCCCCTAAGTTATGTCCCGAAGGGTCTCTAGACTCGAACAAATGTTCGTATGGCCAGTTGGAGGGCGAGGAGTCCAGAACCGGGGAACCAGCCCTGGTTGGGTACATTCTCGGATCGGCCCCGGACCGCGACATGGGTGGGGCGACCGGACCAAGCAGGCAGGTCAATCCGATTCGCCGTCGGCCGATCCGATACGCGTGCGAAGGGGCACGCGTTGTTACCCTCACACCATGGTTGACACCTTGGAGCAAGCCCACCGGTTGATCCGGATCGTGGCCGACGATCCCGGTTTGCCCCGCCATGTCCGGCGCCGGGCTCGCGGGCTTGGGCAATTGGCCGCATCCGAGCCCAGGTTGGTCTGGGAGCGCCTCGGGAGGTTAAGGGAATCCGTGATCCCTGGCCTACCTGTGGAGATACCCGCTGTGGACTACGCCCGTTGCGTCCCGATTCCGGTCTTCTGGCGCTATCACCTCAGACCTGCTCGCCAAGCCTTCTTCGACACGGCCGAGGACTACCGGCGGTATCTCGAGGCTAGCGTGGATCCAGCCGCTGCAGCTATGCAGGACCTCATTGGTGGAATACTGATACCGGCGAAGAACTCATGGCTGATTCCTGCCACTCACATCGCCGGCTTGGACGGTGTGGGCATACGCTCTCGCCTTCTGATCGACGATGATCCGCCCTATCTCGTAATGATGCTCCCTGCGGACCGCATGGGAGTAACAGGGGTGAGGGTACGAGAACCGCGCGGTGTTGATGCGATACCCGGACGTCTTCTTCGATGGTCACCAGGAGGCGTGCCCGATGAGCGCATCGACCAGGACATTCCAGCCGACGCTCTCGGGGGGCTCGAATGGCGTCCGTGAAGTCGCCCTCACCCGGGTTGTATGCCGCTGTTCTCCATGCCCTCGGCAGTACTGACCCGCGCAGAGGGTCGCTCACATCGACCATGAGCGGTCTTGCTGAACACCTCACTGCCACCGATGCCGCGCGTCTCGCGGCAGCTATCGTAGGTGTACTCCCCCTGTTGCGACGTGATGCAGAGAGGCTGCGCTTCGCGGCCGAGCTCGCGTCTCGGCTGGGATTTTTCGAGACTGCTGGGGTGTTGACTGACCTTGCGATTACCACCGGAGATCGGCGCCTCTTGCTTACGGCAGCGACCCTGTGTGGCAACCCGGCTGTGGACAGTTCGATACGGGGGCGGATCGCTGACTTTTCAGGCGACGATCCGGCCGTCATGATCCGGTTATATCCGGACCGTACGCCCACAACGGCTGATGAACAGCTTCTCTACAAGCAATGCTGGCCTGGTGCCCGTCGAGACGATTCTCCATTACCTCTCGCCCCGGTTGTGGTGCTCGATCAGGGCTTCGATGCTCTCCGGTCACTGCGCTTTGCGATCAGCCTGGACCAGGCTGGGGCCGTGGTGCGACGGTTAGCACCCGATTCCGAGATCCCGATGTGGTTCGGATCACAGACTGTCCTGGTATGCAGGCCACCGACCAGGACCCGGGTGTTGAGCGCATACCCGAGATTCCCCGAAGCCCAGATCATCCCGGAGTCCTTGCCAGAGAATGATCGACAACTCGGTATGCTGATGCGCCGGGTAGACGCCCAGCTTCCCGACCCGCAGAAGCTCCGGTTCAGCGAGTTCTCCGTCGAGATCAGCGAGAACCTGTGGGATCCCGAGGTCTTCATGGCCGGCGTCTACAACACCACGGATGTGGCCTTCCTATCAGGATCACTCCGGTCGCCGCTGGACCGCCTCCGGCAGCACGGCTTGTTGACCCCGCTCTCGTCCGACCCGATTCGCTGGGCGTTCCGCGATCTGGTCGCGTTCCGCACCTGGTCGTACCTAAAGTCGGTTTCGCCTCGTAGGGTGTCAACCAGCGTGGTTCCCGCGCTAGCGGAGTTCGCCGGCGACAGGAACGCGGTCAAGCTCGGCGTGACATCGGAGGGGGACGTGCTGGTGGACCGCGGTGATGGGTGGGCAAACGTACAAACCGGCCAGCAGCCCCTTGGCATGGAGATCACCAACGTAGACGACGTTTTCCGTCCCTTCGCGTATGGCGGTGGGAGAGCACCGGCCCTGCCAAACGTAGGTCCGAATACCCCGATGCACCCGACAGTGCTCCACGGTACGCCCCATCTGAAGAACCACCGGATCAGCGCCAAAAGCCTGGCCGGTCTGGACAGGCGGAACGGGCGCCGGGCGATTCTGTCGGCCTACCCAGAGCTGGAGAACGTGTCCTTCGAGGATACGGTGAAGGTCGGCTACCAGCTCATATCAGCTCCTTGAATCGTGCGGTTCCTCTACGACGCGGTCCTGCCCCAGAGCTTGGCCGAGGAGGCGCCGGCATCGGTCACGCTGGACCGTTGGGACGGCGGTGACGAGCAGGACTCAGCTCTGGTTCGCGTCGCGGCTGATCGAGGGCACCGGGGCGTCTTGTTCTACGACCGGGACTCACTGGAGCAACCCGATCTGCGCAGGCTTGCCTCCGAGAGTGGCATCGTCCTAGTGGCCGTCGAAGCTAGTGATCCGATCGAGGCCAAGATTCGCGTCCTGCATCATCTGTCTCGGATTCGCCGCATGATGGCCGACCACGACTGCCTCCTCGTCCTGTCTCGGGAAGTACGGCCCTATCCGGACTAGGTGCCTGGAAAATCGGATTGAAGATCGGCCTCGTACTCGTGTCTTGCTACCGAGATCGTCCGTATCATCCGCGACGGCCGGCGGAGAAACGGCCTACCCTCCCTGGTCCAGGGAAGGTCCGGCGATTCAAGGGAGTACCTGAATGGGTGATGTGATCGTCACGTGTGCGGTTACCGGGTCCTCCCACACACCCACCATGAACAGCGACATCCCGGTGACGGTGGAGGACCACATCCGCCAGTCGGTCGATGCCGCCCGCGAGGGCGCCGCCGTCATCCACCTCCACGCCCGAGACCCGCTCGATGGGCGGCCGATCTCCGACCCGGGGATCTTCAGGGAGTACTGCTCCGGGATAAAGGCGGAGTGCGATGCCGTGATCTCGATCACCACGGGGGGCGCGACAGGCCAGACCATCGAGGAGCGTCTCCGGGTCATCGAAGTGCTGAAGCCCGAGCTCGCTACCTGCAACCTGGGCACGATGAACTACGGCCTCTTCCAGATGATTCCCCGCTACGAGGGTCGGTGGAAGTACGACTGGGAGGAGCCCTTCCTCGAGAGCACCAAGTGGGAACCGTTCGTGAACACGTTCGGCGACATCGAGTACATGCTCACGGTGCTCGCCGAGAAGACCGGATGCCGATTCGAGTTCGAGGCCTACGATGTCAGCCACCTCTACACGCTGGCCCACTTCGCCGACCTGGGACTGGTGAAGCCCCCGATCTTCATGCAGTTCGTCATGGGAACCTTCGGTGGGATCGGCCCCGAGGTCGAGAACGTGGTGGCGATGAAGACGGTGGCCAACCGGCTGTTCGGGCACGACCTCGAGTGGTCGATCCTGGGTGGCGGCCGGTTCCAGTTCGACATCGTCACCGCCGGCGCCACGTTGGGCGGGAACGTGCGGGTGGGCCTCGAGGACGGCATCTACCTCCGCAAGGGCAAGCTGGCCGAGTCCAACGCCGAGCAGGTCGCCAAGATCGTGCGGATCCTGCGCGAGCTGTCCCGCGAACCCGCCGATCCGACCGAGACCCGCCGGCGCCTAGCCCTCAAAGGGCTCGGCCAGGTGGCCTTCTAGCAATCTGCTCCATGGCGCCGGTCGAGGGGGCTATCCAGCCTGAGGCCTTCGGTGTTATCGGAACCGGCGTGATCGGCTCCGGATGGGCCGTCAGGGCTCTGAGCCGGGGAATCGATGTGGTGGCCTGGGACCCGGCGCCCGGCGCCGAGGACCGGCTGCAGGAAGCGATCGGCCGGGCCTGGCCCTCGGTGCGGAGGCTGGGCCTGTACCCGGGCGCCGAGCCTGATCGGATCCGGTTCGCAGGCACCCCGGAGGAGGTGTGCCGCGCCGCCGACTTCATCCAGGAGTCGGCGCCCGAGGACGAGGATCTCAAACGCACACTCCTGGCCCGTCTCGACGCAGCCGCCCGGCCCGATACCATCATCGCCTCCAGTTCCTCCGGGCTGCTCCCCACCCGGATCGCCTCCGATTGCGCCCACCCCGACCGGGTGGTGATCGGCCATCCCTTCAACCCCGTCTACCTGCTCCCGCTCTGCGAGGTGGTGGGTGGCGCCGAGACCTCCGACGACACCGTGGAGCGGGCGGCAGCTGTCTACGACTTCCTGGACATGTACCCCCTCGTCGTCCGTAATGAAGTCCCCGGCTACCTGTCGGACCGCCTGCAGGAAGCCCTCTGGCGGGAGGCACTCCACCTCGTCAACGAAGGCATCGCCACCACCGCGGAACTGGACGACGCCATCGTCTACGGACCCGGGCTGCGTTGGGCCGGCATGGGCACCAACCTCACCTTCCACCTCGCCGGCGGGAGAGAGGGGATGCGCCACATGCTGGAACAGTTCGGTCCCGCCCTCGAGCTCCCCTGGAGCAAGCTTGAGGCGCCGGAGCTCACCGCTTCTCTCATCCATTCCATGGTGGAGGGAACCCGACGGCAGGCCGACGGGCGGAGCGTCGACGACCTGGAACAGTTACGGGACGACTACCTCATCGCCACCATGCGAGCGCTGCGTTCGGCGGGGCTGGGGGCGGGGGGGGGGGGGGGGGGGGTGACCCCGGGGCCGGGGGGGGGCCCCGCCGCTACGGCGAGACCTCCGAGACCTGGACGGATGGCATCGAGGTGGCGGCGCCGCTGGAGCTGTACCGTTGCGACGTGGAACCCGACTGGGTGGACTACAACCGGCACATGACCGAAGCCGCCTACCTCACCGCCTTCGGCTGGGCAACCGATGCTCTGTTCCGGTACATCGGCGACGACGAGGATTACCGGTCCGCCGGCCACTCCTTCTACACCGTGGAGACCCATATCAACTACCTGCGGGAGGTGGCGGGCAACGACTCCCTACGGTTCACAACCCTGGTCGTCGGCCTTGACGACAAGCGGCTCCACATCTATCACGAGATGTTCGACGATACGACCGGAGACCTGGTGGCCACAACGGAGCAGATGCTGCTGCATATGGACACCGCGGTGGGCCACCCTGCCCCGATCGGCGGGCGGCCCGCCCGGGCGCTGCAAGCCATCCGCCACACCCACGCTGCCCTGGACAGGCCCACGTACTTGGGCCGGGTGATGAAGACCAGGGAAACGAGCTGATGGACTTCGACTTCACCGGCGAGCAACGTCTCATAATCGACGTGGCCCGCGCCTTCACCGAGAAGGAGCTGTTCCCCTACGAGGATGAGGTGGAGCGCTCCGGCCGGGTGCGCCCCGAACTGGTCGACCAGATCAGGTCGCGTGCCATCGCCGCCGGCATATACGCCGCCAACATGCCTGAGCGCTACGGAGGGGCGGGGCTGGACCCGCTCACGCTGGCGCTGGTCGAGCGGGAACTCGGAGCTGCCTCCTACGCCCTCCAGTACATCGTCGCGCGACCTTCCAATATCCTCCAGGCCTGCCGGGATGAGCAGATCGACCGGTACCTCCTTCCCACGGTTCGAGGAGACCGGGTGGAATGCCTGGCGATGAGCGAGCCCGATGCCGGCTCCGATCTGAGAGGCATGCGTTGCGCGGCGGTCCGGGACGGCGACAGCTACCTCATCAACGGCACCAAGCACTTCATCAGCCATGCCGATCTCGCCGACTATGTCATCCTGTTCGCAGCCACCGGCGAGGAACCCGGTCCTCGAGGCCCGAGGAAGATGATCACCGCCTTCCTGGTCGACATGGGCACTCCCGGATTCGAGGTGCGGCCCGGATACCGGGCGGTCTCCAACCGGGGCTACCACAACTTCGTCCTCCAGTTCGACGATTGCCGAGTGCCCGCCTCCGCCATCCTCGGAGAGGAGCACCAGGGCTTCCGGGTGGCCAACGAGTGGCTGGGGTCGACCCGCCTCCAAGTCGCTGCGACGTGTCTGGGACGGGCGCGGCGCGCCATCGACCTGGCCACCCGATGGGCTGCCGAGCGCACCCAGTTCGGCCGGCAGATCGGCAAGTTCCAGGGGGTGTCGTTCAAACTGGCCGACATGCGGACCCGCTACGAGACCGCCACCCTGCTCACCCTCCGGGCAGCCTGGAAGGAGGGGCAGGGCTCCATGACCGACGCGGATGCGGCCATGGCCAAGCTGTACGCCAGCGAGATGTGCCAGTTCGTGACGGATGAAGCCATCCAGATCTTCGGAGGCATGGGCCTGATGGACGAGCTACCGCTGGAACGATTGTGGCGGGACACCCGGGTGGACCGCATCTGGGACGGCACCTCCGAGATCCAGCGCCACATCATCTCCCGGGCCATGCTCCGACCCCTGGGCGGGTAACCCGACGTGCCGGTTCGGGACTTGGGCCGCCTCCTGCGTCCCCGGACGGTGGCGGTTGTAGGGGGCAACCCCGCCGAACGAGCCATCCGCCAGTCGGATCGGCTCCGCTTCCGGGGCGGGGGCTGGGCGGGGCCACCCCGCCCGCCCGGCTGGGGCCTCGGCCCGCCTCCGCCGCCCCCGGCCGGTGGCGGTTGTAGGGGGCACCCCCGCCGAACGAGCCATCCGCCAGTCGGATCGGCTCGGCTTCGAGGGAGAGATCTGGCCGGTCCACCCCACCAGATCGCACATGGCCGGACGCCGGGTCTACCCGTCGCTCGACGACCTGCCGGGAGTGCCGGACGCCGCCTTCGTGGCCGTGAACCGCCGGCTCACGATCGAAATAGTCCGGCAACTGGCGGTAATGGGTTGCGGCGGGGCGGTGCTCTACGCCTCGGGATTCGCCGAGGCCGGTGAAGAGGGCGCTGAGATCCAGGAACGGCTGGTGAGCGGGCACCGGATGCCTCTGATCGGACCCAACTGCTACGGGACCATCAACGCGGTGTTAGGTGCCGCCCTATGGCCTGATGTCCAGGGCTGCCGGCGTGTCCGGAGCGGGCCGGCCCTGATCAGCCAGTCGGGAAACATCTCCCTCAACCTCACCATGAACCGGCGGGGAATCGACTTCAGCTACGTGATCTCGCTGGGCAACCAGTCCTCGGTCACCACAGAGGACTGCCTGGAGCATTTCGCGACCCGGTCCGAGGTGACGGCGGTCGGCATCCATGCCGAGTCGATCGTCGATCCGGTCGCCTTCGGTCGAGCGGCGCTCGCCTGCCGGGACACCCGTACACCGGTGGTGGTGCTCAAAACCGGGAGGTCGAAGGAAGCCGAGCGCATCACCTCATCGCACACCGCGGCGCTGTCCGCCCCGGCTGCCGCCTATGACGCCCTGTTCGAGCGCTACGGGGTGGTGACGGCGGAGTCCATACCGGACTTCATGACCACGCTGGGATTACTGGACGCGGTGGGCCCGATTCCGGGGAACCGGCTGGTCTCCCTCTCGTGTTCCGGAGGAGAGGCGGCGCTGGTGGCCGATCGGTCGGTTCGCTATCCGGTGACCTTCCCTGCCTTCGGCCGCGAGCACCGGGACCGGATCGCGGTCACCTTGCCGCAGATGGTGACCATCATCAACCCGCTCGACTACCACACCTTCATCTGGGGTGATGAACCGGCCCTGGAGCGATGCTTCACCGAGGTCGTGGCGGGACCGTTCGACGCCGCCATGCTGGTCATCGATTGGCCATCGGAGGGCAACGACGATACGGATTGGTGGCCCACCCTCCGGGCCTTCGCCACGGCCACCAACCGAGCGGGTCGGGTCGGCGTGATCGTGTCGGGACTTCCGGAGGGTCTTCCCAGCCCGGTCCGGGCTTTCGCAACGGAGCGGGGCCTCGGCGTGGCCCATTCGATCGACGAAGCTCTTGGAGGACTGGCGGCAGCAGCTTCATGGGGGCGATGGATCGAGGACCGGCCCCCATCCCTCCATCTTCCCGCCGGTACCTCGACCGGTCCTGCCGTGACCCTGGACGAACCGACTGCCAAATCGATCCTCTCGGGCGAGGGAATACCCGTACCCTACGGCGTCGTCGTGGACGGCCAATCAGGTAGCGTCCCCGCCCGGTTGCCTCATCAACCGGGGTTCCCCGTGGTGGCGAAGACCGTCGGCCCGGCTCACAAGTCGCAAACCGGCGGGGTGATCACCGGGATAGGTGACCCGGAAGAACTCGGGGCAGCGATCCACCAATTGGGAGGTGGTGGCCATCCGGTGCTGGTCGAGGAGCAGGTGACCGGAGCCGTCGCCGAACTGCTCGTGTCGGTGAGCCGGAAACCGCCGATCGGTCTCGTGGTGACGCTCGGAGCCGGCGGGACCCTGGTGGAGTGGTTGGCCGACACCACCAGCCTGCTGGCGCCCGTCACCCAGCCCGAGCTACGACGAGCGCTCCGCCGGCTCCGCATCGGGCGGTTGCTGGAGCACCGGGCACCCGGTCTCGTCGTCGACCCCGAATCGATCTGGGAGATCATCGACCGGCTAACCGCCCTGCTGGCCCGCCGACCCGACATCGTCGAGTTGGAGATCAATCCCCTCATCCTCACCGAGGAAGCACTCTGGGCGGTCGACGCCCTGATCTCCACCAACCCGGAAGACAGGTCCTGCTCCTAGCAACCTCCTTCACGGGAAGAACGCGAAAATCGCGGCCCTGCGGGCTCCGCCCGCTGGGCCCTCCCCCACCGCCGCCACCTTGGAGTCGAGCGCGACCGTCCGACCCCCCGGCACCGGAAGGCTTTGGTGGTCCTGGCTCAGCCTTCCTCGTCCTGAGCGGCGAAGATCGACTCGTACCCGCCCGACCAGTCCGGCGGGATCAGGCACGGCCGGGGATCGTGGTGGGCCCATCGGGCAGGCTGGCCGCGAATCACCTTCCCCGTGTTGCGGGTCGGTTGCGGGTGGGCTGTGTAGGGGAAAGCATCGGCGGAGGCATAGGCGTTGAGTAGCAGGGGCCGACCACTCGGCCTGGAGGTGGGCGGCGAGCCGTGGACCGTACGGCAGTTGTGTGCAGTGATTGAACCGGCCGGTCCGGTGAGGTACTCGACCCTTCCGAGATCGACGGTTGCCGAATCTTCCGCAGACAGGCATCCGACCCAGTTCCCCTCCTCGTCATACTGATCGAACAGGGGACCGTCGTGGCTGCCCTTTATCACCATCAGGGGGCCGTCGTCCATGCCCGTGTCGGCGAGGTACGTGCCGATCGTCAGCGGGCTGTAGTTGGTGTGCGGGTAGAACTGGATGTCCTGATGCCACTTGACATCGTCCGAGCCGGCATCCCACTTGAAGTTGAGCTTGGAATGATGGAACACCACGTCCGGCCCCACCAGGTCGGCAGCGACATCAGCGATCAGGCCTGTGGCGAACTCCCAGTACGTGTCGTGCAGGCGGTCGGGCATCTTGAGACGCCGTATCCTGGGCGAGTCCGGGCTGTGGCCATCGGCCACGTCATAGTCTTCCCCCGACCGGGTGACTGATCGGCTCCGCTCCACGAAGACCGCCGTGACCTCGTTGAGCCGGTCGATCACTTCTCGGGAGACAAGCGATTCAACGCTCACATGCCCGCCCTCGAAGTACGACTCCCTCTGCTCCTGAGTCAGCACTCGCGGCGGTTCGGCAAGAACTTGTTCCGGTGTCATGTCGCCATTCCTCGGAGGGGACTCTCACGGCTACCGGGGCCGCATCACCGGACCGCGGCCTCGGCTGAGCGCCCGGGGTCTTCGTACGAGAATGAGTATAGGTCTCGGGCCTATTGCAGGAGCGCCCCCCGAGGCGATCGCCGGGACCGTCAGCAGCCGGTGAGCGGATCCTTCTCAAGGGGATTTCGTGGGTCATGGACACGCCGGCCGGGTCACGTAGGTGCAGGGCCAATACACTCCCGATCATGACCAACGAAGCCATCCGGGCCATCCGCCGGGGATCGACCCTCGAAGTGACCCTCGACCGGCCCAAGGCCAACGCCATCGACGCAACGACCAGCCGGGAACTGGGCGCCGTCTTTGTGGCGTTCCGGGACGATCCTGATCTCCGGGTGGCCATCTTCACGGCTGCCGGAGAACGGTTTTTCTCTGCCGGCTGGGATCTGGCCGCCGGCGCCGAGGGGGAGGCCTACGACGGCGACTTCGGCCCGGGCGGGTTCGGCGGGTTCCCCGAGCTTCCCGGCCTCGACAAGCCCGTCATCGCCGCAGTCAACGGCATGGCGGTCGGGGGCGGCTTCGAACTGGTCATGTCAGCGGACCTGGTGGTCGCCGCGGAACACGCCACGTTCTTCCTGCCCGAGGCTTCGATCGGGTTGATACCCGATGTGGGGTCCATCCTGCTTCCCAGACTGTTACCGGCCCCGCTGGCCAACGAAGTACTCCTGGCGGGACGGCGGTTGACCGCGGAGGAAGCCCTTCGATTCGGCCTGGTCAACAAGGTTGTACCCGGGACGGATCTCTTGGAAACTACGCACGACCTGGCCGGCCGCATCACCGCCAACGCCCCGCTGGCAGTGGCCGCCATCCTTGATATCGGCCGGCGGACCGGGAACCTCCCGGTTGCCGGCGCGCTTCACACCTTGCGATCCGGCGCCGTCGGCGCCTACCGGAAGATGGTGGAGTCGGAGGATGCCCGGGAGGGTGTTCTAGCGTTCGCGGAGAAGCGCGACCCGGTCTGGAAAGGGCGCTGAGAACGCTACCGGACATGGGCCGGACCGGTTTCGATACGCCCTGCATGCCGGTCCCGGAACATCAGAAACCTGTCCGAGTAAACGCCCCCTCTGGCTACCATGCAGGCGGATACGGGAGGCTCCTTACGGTGCCCTCCCGGCCAACCGGTGGTGGTCCTGAATCGCCACGGTGGCATCACCCCTCCCACCCGAACTCTCCCGAGGTACGTGATCCATGAGTCCGTCGGCCATTTCCGGTTCAGCTCCCAGACCCGATGGCACCACCAGGACCATCCTCGGATCGCGAGGCCTGCTCCTGGCCGTCCTCTTCGTGATGCTGGGAAACGGGATGATGAACCCGTTGCTCGGCATCAGGGCCGAGCTGGAGGGTTTCTCGACCACCGCCACCGGCACGATCCTGGCGTTCTACTACGTGGGGTTCCTGGGGGGTGCGTCGATAACGAGGCGCCTGGTGGTGGAGGTCGGCCACATCCGCGTGTACGCCGCGCTGGCGTCGCTGGCATCGACCTCGACACTCATCTACATCCTCAACGCCTCCCCGGCCGTGTGGTCACTGGCGCGGCTGATCACCGGATTCGCGATGAGCGGCCTGTTCATCGTGGGTGAGAGCTGGCTCAACGAGGCTGCCACCAACCGGAACCGGGGACGCCTGCTCGCCATCTACATGGTGGTGTTGATGGGAGGGCTGGCGGCGGGCCAGATGCTGATCGTCCTGGGCGATCCATCCGGGATCGCGCTGTTCATCACGGCCTCGATACTGGTTTCGGTCGCCGTGATCCCGATCACGCTGTCGACCTCTCCAGCTCCCAGACCCGTGCTTTCCGGCAAGCTACCGATCACTGCTGTTTGGCAGGCCGCACCTCTAGGGATCTTTGCCGCCTTCAGCCAGGGAGTCGGGGTAGCGGCGTTGCTGACGCTGGGAGCCGTGTTCGGGGCGAGATCGGGTATGAGCGTTGACCGCATCGCCTTGTTCACCTCTGCCGCCGTGGTCGGAAGCGTGGTGCTCCAGCCCGCCATCGGCGAGCTGTCCGACCGCCTGGGACGGAGGAGGTTGATACTGGGTACGGGCTTCGTGTGCGCGGGTGCGTGCCTTTCGATGGTCCACGTCAACCCGCTCAGCTGGGGGGCGCTGACGCTCTCCTTCCTGGTCGGCGGAGTGGCCCTGAGCGTGTACCCGTTGGCGCTCAGCCATATCAACGACCGGGTCCCTCCCGGGTCGGCCGTCGGTGTGAGTACGGTCCTGTCGCTTGCCGGCGGGATCGGCGCCGTCATCGGCCCGATCGCCGGCGCGCAGGTCATGGACGTCCTCGGACCTGCCGGCCTCTACTGGTTCGTCGGCGTCCTGTTCCTGACCACCGCCTTGTTCAGCCTCCTGCGGATCTTCACCCGGGAAGGCGTCCCTGCGGACCGGCGGCGACCTTTTGCCATCATTCCGGCCCGGGCCGGCACGGTCATCGTCCAAATGGCCCGCCGGATGCGACAGCCGGGCGAGCGGGCGGGGCGCAGCAACCGTACGGACAGGAACAGCGGAGCGGCCGGCCGGAAGGAGTGAGCAAGTCCGGCAGTCTGCCGATGCCTGCCATTCCGGTTCGTTGTCACGTCACAGGTGCCGCGAGCGGCGACCGGGTGAAGTTTGAGGTGTTAGCCCTGGCAGCCCAGCAGGTTGTCGACCGCCGGCCGGATGCCGAGCCGGTAGCTGGACACCTCACCACCGTCGATAGCGAAGTAGATGCGGTAGTCGGCATCCGCTTCGTCATTGGGAACGAACGCCAAGGCCTGGCCCTCCGACACGGCGTCGTTGGCCTGCCGGATGTTGTTGGAGTAGACCTCGCGCACGCTGGCTTCCGGCGTGCCGATCCTGACACCCGACCGGGTAGCGATGACGCTGGGTGCGTTGATCTCTACGCGGACCACCGCACCATCGACCACCATGAACGCCACGCCCGGTAGGCCGGCGCCGGCCGTCACGTAGTAACAGTTGTCGGTCGATGCCCGGCCGAAGTCCTGGGAAAGCGTCAACCCGGAGGCGGCAACGGCTTCCTCGACGGTCATCCCCAGTGTGACCGGACCCAGGGCGCGCAGCGTCACAACATCATCGCTGGTCAGTTCCGCAGTGCCCGTGGGCGGAGCCGCGGTGGGGGCGGTAGTCGTCGTAGCCGCCTGGGCCACAGTCGTGGTGGTCGTTCCCGGCGCATCGGAGCCACCGGAGGAAGTAGTAGTCGGAGCCGTGGTGGTGCTGACCAGGCTGATGTTGGAGGTGACCTCTGCGGAAGTATCCTGCGTGGTCTCGGTGGGAGTTTCATCGCCTCCGCCGCACGCCGCCACGACCATGGCCATTGCTGCTACTAGTAACGCCCGCTTTCTCAAGACATCTCCTTCACACGACCAGCCGACCCGATCCCTGTCGTCTCGACATGCGAAAACCCGCCACCGCGCCCGATTTTCGCGTTCTAGGCATCAGTACGCTAACAGCATAGGAGAACAAACCGTCCCTTTCTTCGGTTTTCTCGCTCTCGAAACCTCAGGCAAGGCTTGAGAACCTCGACGGTGAGCCGGGACAGGCAGCCGACTGCTCGCCATCCGGCACTGTCAGAGCCGCTCGCTCATCCGTATCGTCAAACCCCGGCACTCGCCGCCGAGGAGGTCCCGCAGGAATCCCGCCTCCCGACCATCTACGGTCAACTCCCACCGGGCCTTGATGGCGATCCACGAGGCAATGTAACCGCACCTGTGATCGGGATTGGGCGGCATCCATTGCGCCGGGTCATCAGCGCCTTTAGCCTCGTTTATCCCGGCCGTAACCGCAGCCAGGCCGTCGAGGTCGTTAGCAAAGGCCCGCCTCCGGCCGGGACCCCACGCATGAGCACCCGAGTCCCATGCTTCCTGCAAGGGCACCATGTGGTCAACGTGCAAAACAGCCGGCGATCCTTCCACCCACATATCGTCATAGGCCGAGTACCAGACGCCCGAGACGATCCGGCATTCCGGGCCATCATCCAGACGGAGCCCGGAATGAGCGTCCCTCAGAAGAACCTCCCGGCGGGTATCACATCCGTCCGCGTCCTCGTCCGTCCAATGAACGAACAGATCCCGGTCGTACCCGTTCCATCGTTCACGCGCAACCACCAACCCGTCGAGAAGATCGATCGCCTGAATCCGCTCCCGCGTGCTTCCTATGGAGTGACCGGAAGCTACGAGAGAGCGTGAGCGCCCATCATCAACGCTATCCCGGCCGGATCCACCGCACGCAGCCGCCAGAAGGCTCACCAGGACGAGAGTTGGAAGAAGATGGGCACGCCGATCGGGCCGCCGGTGGAGGAACGTGGGCGCTACTGGGATCGAACCAGTGACCTCTGCCGTGTGAAGGCAGCGCTCTCCCGCTGAGCTAAGCGCCCGGAGGCAGCAAGTGTAGCCGTGACCGGCGGGTTCCCCCCGCCGGATCCGTGATGAATTGTCATTGCCCATGACCCCATCTATAACCCCTTCCTATGACACGGACGGAGAGAGCGCCATCAGCCTGACGCGCCAGGAATTCGAGCGAGTCGTTGAGCAGGTCCTCGATGAACTACCCGACGACATCGCCGGCAAACTCGACAACCTGGTGGTGGTGGTCGAGGAGCGGCCTCCATCGGGTGAGGATCTCCTCGGCCTGTACGAAGGCATCTCGCTGGCCGATCGCGGTATGGACTATGCGGGCGTGCTACCCGATCGCATCACTATCTACATGGAAAGCCACATCGAGATGGAACTCGACCGGGTTAGCACTATCGAGGAGATCCGTCGGACCGTCCTGCACGAGATCGGTCATCATCTGGGCATCGACGACGCCCGGTTGGCGGAACTGGGATGGGTCTAGGAGGCTGCCCAAAAAGACGGGAGTAGCTTGGCCCGAGTCCGCTGACCTGGGAGTTGTTATCACCTGGCGGGCCCAAATGGACGTCGCGAAACCTCCAGGAGGGTGCTGAGAAAACAAGGATTGGTTGACCCGCGCTGCCTAGACCTGGGGTTTCGTTACTGACGATCGGGCCAACTGGACGTTTGCGGTACCTTCCTAGATGCGCCGCGTGCGCTTGATTGCCGCCGCCTTTAAGACCTTGGCAGGTACGCCCACCTCACGCCAGGTGTGGTAACTGATCTGATTGCGCCCGGAATACGAAACCACCACCCCGATGAAATCAGCCTCCAAGGCTTCAAAGTCGATCGAGGTGTCCACATCCTTGAGCTTGTCCTCTGTGTCGAAACGCTTTTGAATCAGCTTGACACGCCGTAAGAGGTTGTCCTCGTTGGCGATGTCATCGCGCAACCGCTCGATCCTCTGCTCCAAGACCTTGGCACGCGCCGCGCCACCGGGCTGACCGGCCTCCAGGGCCTTCAGATACCTCGTGACTTTGGCGGCTTCGCGCTTGCCCTTTGCAAGAGCCGCCTTGTGGTCTTCACCCATCGGCATGGAAAACTCCCTTTCTGGCCAGAACTACTGCCTTGCCACTTCCGATAGTAATCAAGAACCTATCGTCCGTGGTAATGGAAACTGTGCGCATCAGGCATGAATCAGTTTCTCACACCGCAGTAGCTTAACCGCAACCTGTCGTATACAAGAATGAGAACGCCTTCCGACCAAATCGCCGATAAACCGCCAGGTTAACGAGCGATTTGGTCGGTGGGCGCTACAGGATTTGAACCTGTGACCTCTTCCGCGTCAAGGAAGCGCTCTTCCCCTGAGCTAAGCGCCCGGATTCTCATGCATGCGAGGCGACGACCGGAATCGAACCGGTGTAGCAGCTTTTGCAGAGCTGTGCCTAACCACTCGGCCACGTCGCCGTATACCTGCGCCTGCCGGTTCGGACCCGGCGCGGCCAAGGCTTGGAGCGGAAGACGGGGGTCGAACCCGCGACCTCAACCTTGGCAAGGTTGCGCTCTACCGACTGAGCTACTTCCGCGCCTCCTCATTGTACGTCTGTCGGAACCCGAGTGGCAACCGGGGTTCCTTACTTACCGGAGCCGCCGGCAAGAACCCACCGGTTGGCTTTCTAGCCCCAATCATTCATGGATGGGGGGCGTGAAAGGGTGAAAGAGCGGCGCTTCGACTCGCCTGACCTGGAGTCATAACCATTTGACAGGCCCGTCTTCAGCCTGGCGTGGCCTTCATCGCCACGTCAGGTGCCGCTGCTCCGCAATGATGAGGTTGAAGTGACCTGATGCACATCGGTGTGCTGGGAACACGAATAATCAGGGCTAGCGGCCCGACGAGCCGAATCCCTGCGCTCCTCGCTCGGTCTCATCCAACCGATCAACCGGTCGTGGCACCGGGAGCGCAACCGGCAAGATCACTAGCTGTGCGATCCGGTCCCCGCGGGCAATGCAGCATCGCTCCCGACCGTGATTGATCAGTATCACGCGGATCTCCCCGCGATAGCCGGCATCGATGAGACCCGGGGAGTTGACCAGACCCACCCCGTACCGGCGGGCCAGCCCGCTCCGGGGGAGCATCAGGCCTGCATGGCCTTCCGGTATGGCCACAGCCACTCCGGTATCGACCGTGGCGTACTCTCCAGGCTCCAGCCGGACGGGAAAACGAGCGTACAGATCGAGCCCCGCATCGGTCGGGTGGGCGCGGGCGGGCGAAGGTAGTTCCGAATCGAGCTTGAGAACGTTAAGATGCACGCTTCACCAATCCCAGACAAAATGTAATCGGGGCTCTCGAAGCCGGGCGGAGTACGGCACGCAGGAGCACACCGCCCAATGGTTACGTTAAGACCCGAGCACCCGCATCCGATCATTTCGGCTCGGCCCGCGGCCAAGCCCGATACCGCCACAGGTACCCGTTCGGTCTCCGACTACCGCGCCTACCGCGGCAAGCACCTTGCCGGCCGCAGTTGGAGTCCCTACCAGCCCTCCCATTTGGATGCAGAGCGTAGCGGTCTGGCCCGGTTCCTTCCCTCATGGACGCATCGCTCTGTGTGGGCCGTTCCCATGGCTGACCCCCAAGTGTCCCCGGAGGGTCCGGCCTCGCTCCGACGCTCCGTGTCCTCCGACCGGTCGAGTGCCCCACCAGGACGGGAACCCCTAGTCGAACAAGGCAAGTCGGCCCCGAGGAGGCGGGCAACGGCCGGACGGTCCCGATCCCCGGTAGCCGGGCGCCGGGCTGCCAAGTCCATCCCTGCATTTTCCGAGGTTCCCGAGACACATCTCCTCCCGGCCGCACCCTCGTCGGAAGGCTCACCGCTGGCTTCCCTGCTCGGATTCGGCGAGGTCGAGACCACCTTCGACGACCGGCAAACCGTAAGGCCGGAGTCCTTCGAGCCTGCGACGCCCGATGACGAGTACTGGAACCGGCTCCCCTCGCTCAGTTCCGTCACCGCGGAGATGAACGGTCCCCGCAGTACGGGCGATGCGGTCAAGGCCATGTGGGACGCCACTTCCGAATGGGACATGGAGTCCAAGCTTCTAACGGATGATCTGCCTGAGGCGGGGACCAAGGACCGTCGCGCCCTTTGGCGGAAGCTGGTCATCGTGGCCGGGCTCGCCATCCTGGTCACGCTCATCGGCGCCACTTACAAGACGCTGACCGATATGCCGGTTCAGGCCGCCGCCGCCCGCGAGGCCCAGTACACGCGATCGGCCCAGGAACTCTTCGATACGCTCGGACCGGTCGCCAACTCGGTGTACGCCGACGGCCTATCGAGCGACGCCGGCCTGTCAACGCTGACCAGCCACCTCAGCGATCTCGACATCGCCGCCCGACGCTCGGCTTCGCTGGCCGCGGAACCATTGCCCAGCACCCCGATTCTCGGTAGGACGCCGGATATCAACGCCCTGGCAGAGCCGAGAGACCTGCTGGCTTCGAGCTCCGTGCAAGCCCTCAGCATCGGAAAGCAGATCGGCGATGCCATGGCCTACTCACTCACGATGTCGCTCGCCTTCAACCTCCCCGAGCTCCCGGAACAGGCACCGCCCAGCCAGGTCGACGAGATCGCTCTCCAACTCAGCACCTCGATCGCCGAGACAAGCCTGTTGCTGGCCAGGCTTCCGGACGACCCTGTCTTCGAAGGCTTCCGCCAGAGGGCGTCGGAAACGATGGCCTCGGTCGAGCAGATCCAGGCCGAGTACATAGCGGCCCTAAGGAGCGGTGACGCTACCCGAGTCGCTGATGTCAGGCACCGGCTAGGCGGAGCGATATCGGGCCTCCGCGAGGAACTCCATGTCCCCATTGGCGAGGTCAAGACCTGGGCGGTGAGCCAGCTCGATCAGGTGGCGGCCATCGTCGGGCAGCTGTAGTTGCTAGTTGATTCCACTGACCACTGATTAGACGATCTGTTTCAACGATGGATTGGAAACTATGTAATCACAGCTTAATCATTGACTACCAACTACCGACTAATCATCTAGGAGTCCGCGCTTCTCCCCCAGCCGGGAATCTCGCCCACCGGAATCGTGATGGTCACGCCGGCCCGCACCGTCCCGGACGGCATCCCGTTCGCCGAACGAATCAGGGCCACAGTCCGGCGGACATCGTCTCCGGGAGCAGTGTGGGTGCTCGCAATCGACCAGAGCGTCTCGCCCGCCTTCACCACATGGGAAACCATCGCCACGGACTCGGGTCCGGCGTCGGCCTGAGGACCCAGGAGAAGTACCGCCATACCCACCACGATGACCGGCACCAGCACCATCCGCAGCATGGCCCGCCGTGGGTCGGACGCCGGTATCCGTCCCGCGGTAATACCGCGCCCGCCAGGGACCGGGTAGTAGGGTTGGATTGGCTCCGAACAAATGTTCGTCTTCATGAGGCCACTCTAGCGAACAGGTGTTCGGGCCGTCAAGTACCTTATGCGACTCTCTCCGGTCCGGACGCCCAGGGAGGGCAGGCCCGAACATGAGTTCGGGATTCCGGGAGAATCTGCGGTAAGGTGCTATACCGACAACGATTGACAAGGAGTATCGACCATGCCGACCAGCGCAGTCCTCACCGGAGGCGAGGGACCAGGCGATCCGACCGACCTGCCGCCCCGGCAGCAACAGATCCTCGAGTTGATCCAAAGGGCGGTGGCCGAGCAGGGGTACCCGCCCTCAGTGCGGGAGATTGGGCAGTATCTGGGACTCCGCTCGCCGGCCAGCGTCCACCGCCACCTCAAGGGCCTGGAAGAGGCGGGCCACATCAGGCGTGACTCCACCAAGCCCCGCGCCATCCTGGTGTTGACGCCGCGCGCTGACGAACCGGTCCGCCCATCGGTGACGACCCGTGACGTTCCCCTCCTGGGACGGATCGCCGCCGGCGCACCGATCCTGGCCGAGGAGAACATCGAGGAGGTCATGCCCCTGCCCGAGGCCTTGGTGGGGGCCGGGGGACCGCTCTTCATGCTCGAAGTGCGGGGCGATTCGATGATCGAGGCCGGCATTCTCGACGGTGACATGGTCGTGGTGCGTAGCCAGCCCCACGCCGAGAACGGCGAGATCGTGGCGTTCCTGATCGAAGGGGAGGAAGCCACCGTCAAGCGTTTGGAGAGGAAGCCCGGGAAGGTCGTCCTTCACCCTGCCAACCCCGACTACCAGCCCATGGTCTACAGCTCGGGAGTCGAAATCCTCGGCAAGGTAGTGGCCGTGCTCCGCAGCCTGGCCGCCGGTCCTTCCCGGTTCAAGCTGGGATAGTCCCCGCGAACACCGATACAGCCGGACCTCTGATCCAAGCCGCTTCGCCGGCTATCTCGACACCGAGGTCGCCACCCGGATACCGGATCTCGACAGCCGGTCCGGACCGGCCCTGGGCGTGCGCCACCGCCGCTACGGCCGCCGCGCCTGTCCCGCATGCCCGGGTCTCTCCAACCCCTCGCTCCCAAACCCGCACCCGGAAGACTCCCTGCTCCAACGGAGCGGCGAACTCCACGTTGACACCCTCGGGGAATGCCGGATGATCCTGCAACAGGGACCCGATCTCGCCCAGGTCCACACCGTCAATCCCGGCGGACTCCTCCAGGAACGTGACCGCGTGGGGGTTGCCCACGCTCGCCGAAACGAACCGATACCCGGAGGCGGTAACGGAATCGCCGATCCGGTAAAGACCGAGCTCCGCCCGGACGGATCCGTCTGTCATCACCTCCACGCCGCTATGGCCGGTGGGCGTCTCTACGATGAACGCACGGTCGTCCGCCCATCCCCGATCGAACACGTAGCGGGCCACGCACCGGAGCCCGTTGCCGCATGACTCGGCGACCGAGCCGTCCGAGTTCCAATGGCTCATCCGGGCGGCTGCGCCGGAGCGATCGGGACCGGAGATCACCAGGACCCCGTCAGCCCCGATGCCGCGGCGGCGATCGCACCACGCCTGCACCTCACCGGGGTCCGGAGTGAATCCTTCGACCATGATGAAGTCGTTGCCCAGCGCCTCCATCTTCAAGAACTCCAAGAACTCGTCTCCCCGATCATCGACTGGAGGGTACCGAAAATGTCCAGTGGGCCGGATCCCCGGCAATAGAACCCCAGTTCAAAGCGTCGCGGGCCAACCCATCCCCGTCTTTTTGAGCACCCTCCTGGCCGCTGCGTAGCGGACCGCCGGATCCGAATGCCAGGCCAGCCACCTTATTCTCGGATCCCGCCCGAAGTAGGTACGTTGTTTCCGGGCGAGACCCATGGTCGCTCGAACCGTAGCCTCCCGCCCTTCCCTAACGGTGCGGGTCCCGGCCACGACCGGGAGCATCTGGCGATACCCAACGGCCGACGAAGCGGTCCGGCCCAACCGGCCCGCCAACCCGGCCACCTCCTCCACCAGCCCCGCTCGGAGCATCTGATCGATCCGGCGCTCCACCCGCCCGACAAGCGTGTCACCCGGGTCGACTCCGATCGCTGCGAACGGTACCTCCGGCTGGTAATTCCTCACCCGCTCGAACTGCGGATCGGCTGCCCGCTCCGTTGGGGTCCCACCCTCCAGCCGCACGATCTCCAGGGCTCGGCTCACGCGGCGGGGGTTTGCCAGATCGACATGGTCACCCGCTCCGGGATCGATCTCCAGTAGCTCGGCCACCGCCTCGGTAGGGGACATTATTTCGACCGCAGCTCTGACCGCCGGGTCGGAAGTCGGGAACCGTAGAGGATCCACCAATGACCGGAAGTAGAGGCCCGAGCCTCCCACGATCACCACTGGCCGTTCCCGAGCCGCGATCGCGGCCATGGCCGCCCGGCCCGTCCTTTGGAACTCAGCCACCGCGTAGTCCTCGTCCGGATCAACCACATCGATCATGTGATGCCGGACCTCGGCCTGATCGGTCGGCGACGGCTTGGCCGTCCCGATGTTCATCCCCCGGTAGACCTGCATCGAATCCACCGATACGATCTCTCCACCCGAGCGCCTGGCCAACTCCATCCCGAGGTCGCTCTTGCCCGATGCGGTGGGTCCCAGAACGGCGATGATGCGACTTGAGTGATGGGGCAAGCCCACCGCTTTCTCGCCCGAGCCTCAGGCGGGAGCGCCGACCAGGTAGTGTGCCCCGGCTCGCTCGATCGTCACATCCATCAGGCTTCCCGGAACGAACTCCCCGTCGACATGGACTATCTTGTTGCCCCGACTCCGTGTGGTGGCCACCGAAGGGTCCCGTTTGGATGGTCCTTCCACCAGCACCTCCATGCGCTGGCCCACGTGGCGCCGGTTGCGCTCCGACCCGATCCGGGTCTGCGTCTCCACCAGGCGCCCGAACCGCTCCTTCGCTACGGGGTCGGGTACGAAACGGTCGGTCATGGCCGCCGCCCTGGTCCCGGGGCGAGCCGAGAACAGGAACATGTAGGCCTGATCGAAGCGAGCCTCCTCGACCACCTCGAGTGTCTTCCGGAAATCCGCCTCGGTCTCGCCGGGAAACCCCACGATCACATCGGTGGACACGGTCAGGTCGGGAATGACCTTCCTTGCCATCGCCAACCGAGTCAGGAACTTCCGGGCCGTGTAGCCCCGATGCATGGCCGCCAGGATCCGGTCGGAACCCGACTGGAGCGGGAAGTGGAGCTGCTCGCACACCGCCTCGGTGCCCGCCATCGCGTCGGCCACATCGCGGCGGAAGTCGTTGGGATGGGGGCTGGTGAACCGGATCCGCCGGATCCCCTCGACCTCGCCCACCCGAGCCAGCAGCTGAGCGAAGATCGGGCGACGGCGCCCGTCGATGGCCAGGTCCCGCCCGTAGGTATCGACGTTCTGGCCCAGCAAGGTCACCTCGATCACGCCTTCGGACGCCAGCTGCTCTATCTCACGGATGATGTCACCGGGCCTGCGACTGATCTCCGGACCCCGGACCGCCGGCACGATGCAGAAGGTGCAGGTGTTGTTACAACCGATCTGGATGGTCACCCAAGCCGAATACGGCGACTCCCGGCGGACCGGTAGTTCGGAGGGCATGGTGTCCAGGGCATCCACGATCTCGGTGACCGGGCCCCACTCCTCAGCCTGGTCCATCAGGTCGACCACCCGATGGAGATTGTGGGTACCCAGCACCACATCCACCCACGGGGCGCGCTTCCGGACGAGCTCCCGATCCTTCTGCGCGGCACAACCGCCGACGATGAGCATCCGGCCGGACTGGGCCTCCTTCAGGCGCTTCAGCTGACCCAGGTTTCCGTACATCCGGTTGTCGGCGTTCTCCCGGATGGTGCAGGTGTTCACGAATACCACATCGGCCTCGTCCAGGGAGCCCGCTCTCACCATGCCGTCTGCCTCGAACAGCCCGGCTACCCGCTCGCTGTCGTGCTCGTTCATCTGGCAACCGAAGGTGCGCAGGAAATAGCTCCGCCCGGCGCGGGTGGGCCGCCGCCGTTCGACAGAGCGGCGCGCCGGTGGCGCGAGTTGGACGATGTGGCCCATGCTCGACCCGCCTAGGAGGTTGTCGGAAGAGACGGGGGTGGGTTGGCCCGCCACCGTGTGACCTGGGGTTTCATTGCCGACAATCGGGCCATCTGGACATTTCTCGGTACCCTCCTACCGCGCGTAGTCGGTGACCCGAAGTTCCCGGATCACGGTCACTTCAATCTGGCCGGGGTAACGGAGGTCGCGCTCGAGCCGGCGCGATACTCGCCGCACCAGGTCGGACGCCTCTAGGTCGGTCACACTGTCCGGATCGACCACGACCCGGACCTGGCGACCCGCCTGCATGGCGAACACCCTGTCCACCCCGTCGAACTCGCTGATCAGATCCTCCATCTTCTCCAAACGCCGCACATGGGAGGCCAGCTCCACCCGCCTCGCACCCGGACGAGCCGCGGAGACCGTGTCGGCGGCCTGTACGAGGATGGCCAGCAGGGTACGAGGCTCCACATCGTTGTGGTGCGCCTCGATGCCATGCACCACGGGCGCTTCCTCGCCGAACCGCCGGGCGATCTCTGCGCCGATCAACGCATGCGCCCCCTCGACCTGGTACGACACCGCCTTGCCGATGTCGTGGAGGAAGGCAGCCCGTTTGATCGGGACGGGATCAACCCCGAGCTCCGCCCCCAGCATGCCGGCGATGTGGGCCGACTCGACCAGGTGATTGAGGACGTTCTGGCCGTAGGAGGTGCGGTATTTGAGGCGTCCCAGCAGCGTGACCAGCTCCGGATGCATCCGTGAGATACCGACGTCGAGCAGCGCCCACTCGCCGGCGTCGCGGGCTGACTGCTCCACCTCGGCCTGCGCCTTGGCGTACATATCCTCGATGGCGGCCGGGTGGATACGCCCGTCCGTGATCAGCTTCTCGAGCGTGATCCGGGCGATCTCTCGCCGGACGGGCTCGAAGCACGAGACCACCACCATCTCGGGCGTCTCGTCGACCACCAGGTTGACGCCCGTGACGGATTCGAAAGCCCGGATGTTGCGACCCTCCCGGCCAATGATCCGCCCCTTCATCTCCTCCTCGGGGAGCGGAACGGCCGACACGGTGCTCTCCATGACAACCTCTGTCGACAGGCGCTCGATAGCAGTGGCCAGGATACGCCGGGCCCGCCGGTCGGCCTCCTCACGAGCCCGCATCTCGCTGTCCCGCACCAGCAGCATCGCCTCCCGTCGTGCCTCGTCGCGGACCTGCTCGACCAGCTCTTCCCGAGCGGCGCGGGCGTCTAGCGCGCTGATGCGCTCCAAGTTGGATCGAGCGCTCTCGGCGAACTCCTCAACCTCGCCCTGAAGCTCAGATACCCCGGCCTCACGATGGACGAGCATCTGCTCGCGCTGGGCCAGGTTGGACGCGCGCTGCTCCAGAGTCCGTTCCCGCTGGATCAGGCGCTCCTCGGAGGCGGCCATCTCCAGCTTCCGGTGTTCGAGCAGCGCCTCCTCACGCTCGCGGTAGGCCTCCGCCCGAGCCCGTCCTTCGTCCTCAGCCCTGCCCAGTATGCGTTGCGCCTCGCGGCGGGCGGTGTCTACGTCAACTCCACGCTCATCCAGCACCTGCCGGCGTAGACGTCCATACATCACGAGCATGGGGATCAAGCATCCGATGGCGATGAGCCCTATCCCGCACAGCACGAATAGCGTCGTATCCATGGAGCGGCCTCCCGGTCTCTCAATCCCCGATGACCACCGACCGGTTAGTCCGACCTTCGTTGCGAGCCGGCAACCGGAGGAGGACGCCCGACGGCCAGGAAGGCTCAGAACTAGTGAGTAGGCCGACAGGCCCACCCTGGGGAGCCGGTGCGGTGGCGGAGTTTCCTCAGCTACGCGTCAGCGACTCGCCCATCCCGGACGGGCGTCCGTTCACCTCCATCTGAGCATTCCGGCAGGTCGTCACTTCTGTCATCGGGTGTTCGTCTTATATGGGTTACACACTCTAGTGGTCTGTCTGTGGAACGACGGTCTGGTACGGCGTAGGCAGCGGTGTTCCTCGCAAGGCCCGCTGACGAAGGCGTGCCCGCAGCGGCACGTTGAGGAAGCGGAACGAAGCGACGGGACACCGACAACTGCCAGAACACCCAAGTTGTTACGCAGGCAGACCAACTAGTGCCCACAGCAGGCCGCGGGCCCTCCCTGCTGCAACGCGAGGGCCGCCCGAACGGATCGGGCGGCCCTCTACCTAGTGCCCGGCGGTGTCCTACTCTCCCGGGGGTCTGCACCCCAAGTACCATCGGCGCTGGCGGGCTTAACTTCCGTGTTCGGAATGGGAACGGGTGGGTCCCCGCCGCTATAGCCACCGGACGACTTCACTTGTCAATCCCCCACCCGATACGGGCGGGGGGTGCTCCTCGAGCACTCCATAGCGAGCATGAAAACGCCTGACTCCGAATATCAAGCCCTCGGACTATTAGTACCGGTCCGCTGAACACATTGCTGTGCTTACACTTCCGGCCTATCAACCTGGTGTTCTACCAGGGTCCTTACCCGGTTACCCGGTGGGAGATCTCATCTCGAGGTGGGCTTCGCACTTAGATGCCTTCAGCGCTTATCCTGTCCGTACGTAGCTAACCAGCCGTGCCCTTGGCAGGACAACTGGCACACCATAGGTACGTCCATCCCGGTCCTCTCGTACTAGGGACAGATCCTCTCAAATCTCCTACGCCTGCGACGGATAGGGACCGAACTGTCTCACGACGTTCTAAACCCAGCTCGCGTGCCGCTTTAACGGGCGAACAGCCCGACCCTTGGGACCTGCTTCAGCCCCAGGATGCGACGAGCCGACATCGAGGTGCCAAACACCCCCGTCGATATGGACTCTTGGGGGGTATAAGCCTGTTATCCCCGGAGTACCTTTTAGCCGTTAAGCCACCGCGCTTCCACGTGCCACGGTAGGATCACTATGTCCGACTTTCGTCCCTGTTCGACTTGTAAGTCTCACAGTCAAGCTCCCTTGTGCCATTGCACTCGCCGTCTGATTGCCAACCAGACTGAGGGAACCATTGAGCGCCTCCGTTACTCTTTAGGAGGCCACCGCCCCAGTGAAACTGCCCGCCAGACACTGTCCTCGATCCGGATTACGGACCCAAGTTAGGTGCCCGCCATACAGAGGGTGGTATTTCAAGGTTGACTCCACGGTACCTGGCGGTACCGCTTCTTTGTCTCCCACCTATCCTACACAGTGTATACCAGACATCAATGTCAAGCTGCAGTAAAGGTTCCGGGGTCTTTCCGTCCTGTCGCAGGTAGTGAGCATCTTTACTCACAATGCAATTTCGCCGAGTCTCTGGTTGAGACAGTGCCCAAGTCGT
>MKWU01001651.1_pt1 | contig 37370 bp, 39 predicted proteins | sample 809101 | NCBI WGS metagenome assembly MKWU01 (sample SAMN05860141, study PRJNA318959) | sponge metagenome | host: Aplysina aerophoba | place: Slovenia: Piran, Adriatic Sea, Gulf of Piran | collected 2013-05-07
AGCGCCAACGGTCCGCTTTCGGTACCGATCGGACCGTGATTTAGTTCATGTTGTCCACCCAGCCCTCGTGGAGGGTACGGCGGGGCGCGGTCGGCGCCCCGGGGGGGGGGGGTGGGGGGGGGCCCGCCGGAGGAGACCGCCTCGACGGTTTTCGCGGTCTCGGCTCCCCGGAACCGGTGCGTGCCATGCGGAGGAGGCTGTCTCCAGCGAACTCCCGATACAGGACACAAGGCTTGTGAACAGCGGTTTCCGGGGTCGGAAGGTGTTTGGTCTTGCAGATGACGGCAGGTCGTGTCCGCCGATACGCGCACCCTCCAACCCGGTCGACGCATCCCGCCGGTGGGAGAAGTCACCAATCCCTCGCAGCCGCTTGGCCCGCCCTCCGGCCGCTCCCACCTGCACGAGCGGGTACGCTCTCGGCGATGCGGGTTCTACTGGTCACCCATCCGGTGTTTGCTTCACACGAGACCGGGCTCGGCCATCCGGAGAGGCCGGCCAGGCTGGTGGCGGCCGCCGACGGAGTTCGGGAAGCCCCGGTGGAGGTGATCGAGAGCCTCGCTCCGGAGGTGGACCGGGCTTTGCTGGAACTCGTCCACGAACCCGCCTATGTCAGCCGGATCGAGCGGTTCTGCGCCTCCGGTGGAGGTGCCCTGGACGCGGACACCCGAGCCGTGGGAGCCTCGTGGGAGGCTGCCAAGCGGGCAGCCGGGGCAGGTCCCTAGCGGTCCGCAGTTTGGAGGAGGGTACAGCCGATTCAGCCTTTCTCGTGGTCAGACCACCCGGGCATCACGCTCGCCGGGCCACCGCGATGGGTTTCTGCCTGTTCAACAACGTAGCTGTAACGGCCGCCATGCTGGCCGACCGCGGGGAGAGGGTGGCGATCGTGGACTGGGATGTCCATCATGGAAACGCCACCGAGGAAATGTTCCAGGCGCGTGAGGAGATCCTCTACATCTCTCTCCATCAATACCCGTACTACCCGGGAACGGGCGGGCTGGTCGACATGACCACCGACCGAGCGGCTGCGACGACGCTGGACCTTCCGGTCCCCGCGGGAACGGCCGGCGATCTATACCGCCTCGCTTTCGCGCAGGTCATCGTTCCGGTAGTGGGCGGATTCCAGCCCGACTGGTTGCTGGTGAGCGCCGGCTACGACGCTCACGCCCACGATCCGCTCGCCGGGATCCGGCTGCTGGCCTCCGATTACGCCTTCATGGCGGACGCTCTGGCGGCGGTCACGCCTCCGGGACGGACTGTCTACTACCTCGAAGGCGGCTATGACCTTGAAGCTATCCAGGCATCGGTGTCGGCCACGCTCGCGGGCGCGGCCGGCCGGGAGGTCCCGGACGAGGTTCGACGCTTTCGCTCACCGGATGTCGCCTTCCGGATCCTCGACGCGGTGACCGGGGAGGCCGCCAAGGTATGGGACATCTGACCGGTTGCCGGAAGTAGGCAGGGAGTGCATGGAGTGGCTGGTTCAGAAGGGTGCCGGAGAACGAGGATGGAGGTTGTCCCGCCGGCCGCTGACCTGCGATTCTGTCACCGGCCCGCCGATCGCCGGCATGATTCATGGGTCGGCGGGCGGTAGGCCCGAGCAATCGTCATCGTTCAGCACCCTCCTAGACTCCTGACATGAGATTCTGGCCATCCGAAGGCCCAGAATCGCCATACTGTAAGGTTGACGCATCAGGTGGACAGGGCTAGTTGATAGTTGCTAGTAGGATTTGGTTGTGCTTACCAACTCCCACCCTCGAGCTATCGATTCGCCTTCATCATGATCCCTGAGCGACTCCGCTGGTTGGATCGGGGCCCCACTCGTGAGCTGGGAGAGCTTTTCGTCGAGGCCGGCTACCAGATCTACTTGGTCGGTGGGTCGGTACGTGATGCGCTCATGGGTCGCCCATCCGTGGACCTGGACTTCGCCACGGACGCTAGGCCCCAGGAGATGAAGAGGCTCCTCCGCGGGTGGGCCGAGCAGTTGTACTCGGTGGGGGAACGGTTCGGCACGATCGCCGCGCTCCGGGACGGCCTGAGGTGTGAGATAACCACCTTCCGGGCCGAAGTCTATGCGCGTGCCAGCCGTCGCCCTAGCGTGACGTTCGGGGACTCGATAGAGAAGGACCTGGAAAGGCGCGACTTCACGGTGAACGCGATGGCCTTGAGGGTCGGGAGGGGCGATCCGCTGCTGGTAGACCCGTTCGGCGGAACGGGGGACATCGCGACCAGGACGCTTCGCACGCCGATCGGACCGGACGTATCCTTCTCCGACGACCCCTTGCGAATGTTGCGCCTCTTCCGGTTCGCGGCTGAGCTAGCGTTTTCCCCGGAGCCGGAGGAGCTCACTGCGGTCGCGCGGATGAAGGAGCGGCTGGACATCGTCAGCCCGGAGCGTATCCGTGACGAGCTTTCGAAGCTGGTGGTAGCGGAGGGGGCCGCTCCGGCCTTGTCGTTGATGATCGAATCCGGTTTGGCCGATAGGTTCATCCCTGAGATCCCGGCACTGGCGATGACCGTGGACCCGGATCACCGGCATAAGGATGTCCTGGCCCACTCGCTGGCGGTCATGTCGAAGACGGATACCGACCTGGTGCTCCGGCTGGCTGCCCTCTTCCATGACATCGGGAAGCCGGCCACGCGGAGGTTCGAGGGTGCCCGGGTGACCTTCCACCATCATGAAGTCGTGGGAGCCCGGATGACGCGAGCCCGGATGCGGAGCCTGCGATTTCCGAAGAGGACCACCGACGCGGTGGCCGAACTGGTGTTCCTTCACATGCGAGCCCATACGTTCAAGATGGGGTGGACCGATTCCGCCGTCCGGCGTTACGTACGCGACGCCGGGGATCTGCTGCCGAGGCTCAACCAACTCGCCCGGTGCGACGTGACCACTCGCAACGACCGGCGGGCCCGGCGAATCCAACGCCAGATCGACGAGCTCGAAGCAAGAATCGAGGAGTTGAGGGCTCGGGAGAGGATCGAATCCTTACGGCCGCCCATCGACGGGCACCAGGTGATGGATTACCTGGGGATCGGTCCCGGACCCATGGTGGGCAGGGTGCTCAAGGTACTGCTCGACAAGCGGATCGACGAGGGACCCTACGACCGGGCCACAGCGTTCGAGGTCGCCCGGAAGATGGCCATCGAGGCGGGGATCGAGGATCCGGGCCCGCATCGCGAGTGCGCTCTCTGAGAGCCGAACCGCTGCCGATGCCGCCTCCAGGGGTCGAGGCAATTCCAGGCAGGAACGCCGACCAGCGGGAATGAAGGCGCAGTGGAGGATATTCGTAGCCTGTACGGCCGCCACCATGATCCAGAGCGTGGACGTGGGGATGGTCAACGTGGCGCTGCCCTCGATAGGGAGAGAGCTGTCAACAGAGCTGGCTGACCTGCAATGGGTGGTGACCGCTACCGCTTTGGCGCTGGTTTCCCTGCTCCCTGCGGGGGGCGCATTCGGTGACCTGTACGGACGGAGACGGGTTCTCCTCGTCGGATACGGATTCCTGATGGCGGGGGCGGTGATGGGCTGGTCGGCTACGTCGATGGCGCTGCTGCTGATGGCCCGCGTGGCTCAAGGGGTCGGGATGGCGCTGGGCTTTCCGAATTCGCTGGCGATGGTCGCGCTCTCCTTCCCGCAGGAGGCCCGGGGTAGGGCAATAGCGGTGTGGACCGTCCTCTCGTCGACGATGTTCGCAATCAGCCCGGTGGTGGGCGGCTCGGTGGTAGCAGCGTTCGGGTTCAATGCCATCTTCGTTCCCGTGTTCGCCATCGCAGCGGTCGGAGCCCTCGGAACGTTGCTGTGGATGCCCCGAGATCGGCCCATCCGGGAGAGGGCACTCGATGTCAAGGGCATCGCGCTGGGTACGGGGGCGCTGTCGCTGCTCAGCTACGCCCTGATAGAGGGCGGCAGGAGTGGGTTCGGTCGGATACTGATAGTGGGAGGACTGGTGAGCGGGCTCTGGTGTGCAGCATGGTTCGTTCGGCACGAACTGCGAGTAACCGATCCGATGCTCGACCTGAGATGGATGCGGAGGGCTTCGATCGGCCCGATCCTGCTGGTCACTTTCGTCCTGTACACGGCGACCAACGCTGTCATCTTTCTCATGAGCATCTACCTTCAGGGGCTGCGTGGCCTGTCGCCGTGGACCGCCGGGCTGGTGATGGTCGCCTTCTCGGTAGCGGTCCTGGCCGGCGCGCCGGTCGGTGGATACCTGCAGGACCGGGTCGGCTTCCGACGGCCGGTGAGTGCCGTACTGCCGGTTCTTGCGGTGGCTGCCTGCCTGCTGGGCCTGGCTGGAGCAGGTACCCCCCTGGCCGGTTACGTCGCGGGCGGGTTGGTGCTGGTGGGGTTGCTCAACGGCGTTTTCTTCGTGATCAGTTCGGCGACTGCAGTGAGTAGGGCTCCGGAGGAGCAGACTTCCTCAGCCGCGGCTTCCCTCCCGGCCACCCGCCAACTCGGTGGGGTGTTCGGCGTCACGGCATCCGGAGTGATAGCCACGATCGTAACCCGGCGCCGGCTCCGGTTGCTTCCGCCCGAGACCGGAGATGCCGCGGGTTACATATCCGAAGCCGGCTTCGGCCGTATCCCGGAAGGAGCGGACCGGCTAGCGGCTGCCGCGGTGTCGGAAGCGTCGTATTACGGGTACGCCGTGGTCATGATCGCCATGGCCGTCTGCGCGGCGGTGTTGGCGGTGGTCGTGCTGAGGCTTCTCCGCCGCCCCGGCAACCGGGACCAGTCGTCTCCACTGGCCGGTTCGGGACCCTGACACCAGGAGCGCGCCCGAGAGCGACCCCTTCGGATTCGCCGGCAGCCAAGACTTCATGCTGCTACCGGCGCGGACGACCGGGCAACCCCTCTGTACGGGGGTCTTGAGCACCCTCCTGCGCGCACCGCCGGGAGACCCGGCGACTCGGGAGGAAGCCAACCCTCCGGTCGCCCGGTTAGCCTTCCGCTTGGCGCGGTCGCGAAGGAGGACGGGCGGATGGCTTTGACGACCCGGGATCTGGGCGAACTCGTAGGCCGCCGGGCGGTCTACACAGCGCCGGACGAGGTAGGAAGGGCCTCCATCCGTTACTTCGCGAAGGCCGTCGGCGATCCCTGCCGGCTCTACGTCGACGCGGAATACGCTCGGCGGTACGGCTACGACGACGTTGTCGCCCCGCCGACTTTCGTCTGCGAGACCAACCAGTACATGCCGGGCGATCCCGATGCGGATGGGTACCCGGGCCACGCTTGGGGCATCGAGATCGAGGGTACCCGGATGATCCGGGGCGGTCACGAATACGAGTTTCACCGTCCCCTGTATCCCTCCGATGTCATAACCGCGACCTGGACGGTCACGGACGTGTTCTCCAAGGAGGGCTCGTCCGGCCTGCTCACCTTTCTGGTGTCGGAGGCGCGCTACACCAACCAGCAGGACGAGCTGATCGCGGTCAACCGGGAAACGCTCATCTTCCAGGAGATCTGAAATGGCGAGACTGCGGCGGGCGGGCGAAGAACTCCCGACGATCGACCGGGATCTCGACCAGGCGAGGCTGGTGATGTACGCGGGTGCTACCTGGGACTGGCACCGCCTGCACTACGACACGGAGTACGTACGTGAGCGCAAGCTGGCCGCCCCGCTGGTGGACGGTCAGATGCTTGGAGCGTTGTTCGCCGAGCAGGTTCACCGCCACTTCGAGCCGCGGGCGCGGATCGTCGGTATGAAGCTGCGCTTCCGGTCCATGGTCTTCGCTGGGGAACGGGTGGAGATCACCGGGGAGATCGTCTCGGTGGAGGAAGGACCGAACGGCTGCCGCACGGTGGTCTGCAGGCAGACCGCTCGGGTCGGCTCCCGGACCTGCTCCACATGTGTCAGCACGGTCAGGACACCCGGATAGGTTCGACCACCGCCCTGGGATTCGCCTTCTGCCTGGTTGCGTTCGCATGGCCGCCAGGCGATCGGGAAGGCTGGCGAATGCCCTGGTCTGCCGCCCGCCGACCCAGGAATCCTGCCGGCGATCGGCAGGCCACTGGTGGACTGCTCAGCACCCCCCTGGTCAGGTGTGATGGCGTTTGAGTACCTTCAGGGCCTCCCGCCTGCTGAGGGGGGACAGCCGCTGATGGTTGGACGCTACATAGTCGGCCACCACCTGGGGGGAGGTCTTCGAGTACTCCCGGAGCGCCCAACCGATGGCCTTGCGCAGGAAGAACTCCGTTTGGTCGATCGACGCCTCGATGGCGGAGAACAGGAGAGCGGTATCGGTAGCGGCCTTGAACCGGAGTTGAGCGATGATGGCGGTCCGGCGTCTCCAGATGTCGGGATCCTCGGCCCAGGACATCAGGACAGGCCGGATGTCCGTTGGGTAGGAGGCAAGTAGATGACCCACGTGCTTCGGCGCCAGCTGGTCGACGTAGTCCCACCAGGCGCCGGTGACGATCATCTCCTCTACCATCCCAAGGCAGTCCGGACGGAGCCAGTGCCTGTAGGGAGGCGCGTAAGCCAGTTCGATCGCTGCGTAGCGCTGCTCCCGGTGGGTCGCATCCCGCCAGATCCGCAGGACGGCTTCCTCCCAAGCCGCAGCGTCGCGCAGGGGGTGGTCCTTGGCCAGCGCGCGGGCCAGACGCCGCACCTCGGGAACCCTTACCCCGTGGAAGGGTATCTCAGACTTCATATACCGTTGCTGTCCCTCAGCCCGGACCGGGTCTCCGGCTGCGGCCAGGCGAGCGATCAGGTCGGTGCGCAGCGAGCCGGTCATTCTGGAAGAGCGCTATCCGGTCGGTCCTGCGAACCCCGCTGCATCGGGAGGGAGACACGGGCCGTTGGCGGTGCAATCACCGGGTGAGGAACTCCTCAACCCGCCGCTTCGGCCTGCCGACGATGGCGCGCTCGCCCCGCACGACGACGGGCCGCTGGAGGAGGGCCTTCCTTCGCTCGAGAAGGTCCACCACCGCGGCAGGGTCGGCTACATAGTCCTCGGCCACCAAACCCAGCCTCCTGAAGTTGGCGTCCTTACGAACCAGGTCCTCCACGGGATCCTCGAGGATCGACACCAGCCGTTCCAGGCTGGCCCGGTCGGGCGGTGTCTTCATGTACAGAACCACCTCGACGTCGACATCGTGCGCCTCGGCGACCGCCAAGGCACTACAGGACGCGCTTCAGTAAGGATTGTGGAAGATCGTGATGTCGGCCATCGGCAAATCCTTCCGTTGCAGGGTCCGCATGATTGAAATCCACCAATTCTCCGGTGGAGGCTAATAGCGTTGCACTCCTGATGACTTCCCGAACAGTGGCGGTGGGCGTCCTGGTGGCCGTGCTCAGCCTCCTTTTCCCGGCCGATCAGGCAGCGATCGCCATCCCCGATCAATATTTGCCCGCCGACTCCGCGCTCGAGCCGGGCGAATCACTCCTGCGCACCCAGGCGGTAACGTCGACCAACGGCCGCCACCGGCTCGTCTTCCAGCACGACGGAAACCTGGTCCTCCTCGGTGATGGGTCGGTCATGTGGGCCTCCGGTACCGCCGGGCAGGGTGCGGACAGGGTGGTCATGCAGAGCGACGGTGTGCTGGCGATGTTCCGGAATCTTCCCTGGGGAAGCGAACTCGTATGGAATTCGAGGAGCGTAGGCGCCGACGGAGCGGTCCTGTCGGTCAGGGATGAAGGCGGGGTTGTCATCCGGCGCGAGGGCAGCCCGATAGTGTGGTCAGCAGCACTTCCTGCCCCCGACGTGGGACTCGCGGGCGTGAAGCACGTCGTGTATGGGCGGGACGATCAGATGGTATGGCTGGTGAATGCCGACGGCAGCCTGTTCGACTCGTACCTGGTCAGCGGCCGTGCTACCTGGCCCGTGCCCGGCCGCTACAAGGTCTTGTCCAAGTCCCTGCGTTCCCAGGCCCTCGCGGGGCATGTATGGATGAAACACATGGTGCGCTTCGTCCAACCTCCCGGACGGGCGGCCACCGGCTTCCACTCGATCCCCGTCACCTGGAGCGGGAGACCGATCCAGACAGAGGACGAACTGGGCCAGTTCCGTTCGTTGGGGTGCGTGCGCCAGCGGGACGACAAGGCCGAGCAACTATACAACTGGGCGCCCATCGGGACGCCGGTGGTGGTTGCCTGACCAGAGGTGCCAGGGGGAACACGTGATGGCCCTGCCCGCGCTCGCAAAGACGCGAAAAAAACCTAGCGCCAGGGGCGTCGCCCGGAGATCGTGAAAGTTACGATTCCGCGCTCATGTCTCTTCGAGCGCGAACGATGGTTATCGGCGTCCTGTTGGCGGCTCTGGCGGTCACGGCAGGTCCGGCAGCGGCCGCCCTCCATGTAGCCGCAGCGCCCGACGGGTGGGTGCTCGAAGCAGGTGAGTCCCTCGGCCGCGGCCAGGCCCTGGTCTCCGCCGACGGTCGTTCGAAGTTTCTCTTCGGCCATGATGGGAACCTGATCCTCTACAAGGACGGCGTGATGGAGTGGTCGTCCGGTACCGGCGGCGCCGGCGCCAACAGGCTGATCATGCAGGCTGACGGCGACCTGGTGATGTACGGAACCCACCCGTACGGCGATGAAGTCATCTGGAGTTCCGGGAGCGGAGGATTCCCGGGGGCGGTCCTCTCGGTTCGGGACGGCGGCGGCGTGGTGGTTCGCAGGGACGACACCCCGATTCTCTGGGCGGCCGCCGTCCCGGCCCCCGATGTGGGCCTACCCGGCGTGAAGCACATCATCTACGGGCGTGGGGACCAGATGGTGTGGTTGGTGGCGGCCGACGGGACGTTGTTCGACTCGTATTCCGTCAGCGGTAGGGCCACCTCGCCGGTTCCCGGCCGCTACAGGGTCTTCTCGAAGTCCCGCTACACGCAGTCTCGAACCGGCGCTGTTTTCATGGAGTACATGGTGCGGTTCGTGAAGCGTCTGCCTGCCAGGTCGATAGGTTTCCACACCATTCCCACTACCCGGTCGGGAAGACCCGTTCAGACGGTTGACGAACTGGGCCAGTTTCGTTCCGCGGGATGCGTCCGCCAGAGCGACGACAAGGCCGAACAGCTCTATGACTGGACTCCGGTGGGGACACCTGTCATCGTCCTCGCCTGACCTCGGCCCGATGCCCGCTCCGGCACCTGGAGGGTGCTGAACAATGACGATTGCTCCGGCCTGCCGCCTGCCGACCCAGGAATAGTTCCGGCGTTGGCAGGCCGCTGGTGGATTGCTCAGCACCCTCCTAGGACCACTGGTCACCCGGTACGGCCCTCGTTTACCGACTGGTCAACGGTGGAGGCGCCGCGGGGAAGTCGGTGTCGAACAGCCAGGATCGGGTCAGTTCCACGGCAGAGCCGCCTGCCAGTTCCTCGACGATGCCGAGGAAGGACTCCGTGTCGGCAGCCCCGCCCGCTGATCTCTCATAATGGGTTCGCATTATCTCGAGAAAGCTCGGGTCCCCCACGTGGACCCGGAGAGCGTGAAGGGTTAGGCCGCCCCGGCCATACACAGCCGCGAAGTCGAACAGTTGGTGGAGTTCGATTCCCTTGGGGGGTGGGGCGTTCATGCCCCGCATAGCCTCGTAGAACTCCGCCATGGCGGTGTCGATGTCCAAGCCCTGAGCCTCGGCCAGGTACATCCAGGGAAGGTAGAAGGCGAAACCCTCGAGCATCCAGATGTCGCTCCAATCTGCAACCGTCACGGAGTTGCCGATCCACTGGTGCATGACCTCGTGGGCGATGACGTAGGCGTCCAAGCTGTCCAACCCGTGGACCGACAATGTCTGGTTCTCGAGGGCGTAACCGGTCGGGAAGGGCAGTACGAGCGTCCCGTATGCGTCGAAGGGATAGGGACCGAAGATGCTCTCGTAGAACCGGATCGCATCGGGGGCAACCGTAAGGGCCTCGGCCAGAGTCGGATCGATGTCGGGAGGCACGTAGTCACGGATCACCAAGCCGTCGGAGTGCACGCTTTCCCGGCGTTCGAAGTCCCCGACGTACACGGCGGCCAGGTAGGTGGTCATCGGGTCGTCCATCTGCCACGTAACGGTCGTGGCGCCCTCGCCGGTGACCTCTCGCACGAGGACGCCGGTGGCTGCCGCCGTTGCCCCGGCAGGGACGGTGAGGTGGAAAGTGAAGGTGGCTTTGTCGGTCGGATGGTTGTTTCCCGGGAACCACGACATCGACCCGGATGGCTCGTTGACCGTGAAGATCACCCCGTCCACCCATTGCCATCCGACCGCCGTGAACGGCACCCCCGGGTCGTTGATGGGCTCGGGAGTGCCCGAGTAGCTGACCATTGCCGAGAAGGATTCGCCTTCCTGGATCTGGGTGGCCGGCCGGACGGTCAACTCGGTGCCCTCGCGTGAGAAGAGGGCTGTCACGCCGTCCACATGCACGGCGGCTACATCCAGCCCCGACAGGTCGAGATTGAACGAGGACAGATCCTGGGTTGCCACGGCCGACAGAGTGGTTGTTGCGTCGATCGTATTGGCTGCGGGGTCGACGTCCAGTTCGATCTCGTAATGGAGGACGTCATAGCCTCCGTTGCCCAGCAGCGGATAGAAACTATCACCCAACCCGGCGGTTCCGACCGTTTCCGGAGGTAAGGGGGGTTCGGTCGTGGCGGCCGGTCCTGTCCCGGTGGTCTCGCTGCCGGCAGGCGTTGTCGTGGAGGGGCGGGGAGCGGCAGGGGGAGGCGGCGCGACCCGCCGCCGGGGCGCGGGGGGGGTTCGGGCGTGGCGGCCGGTCCTGTCCCGGTGGGCTCGCTGCCGGCAGGCGTTGTCGTGGAGGGTCGGGTAGCGGCAGTGGTAGGCGACGCGACCCGCGTCGTGGGCGCGGGGGTCGCCGGAGTCGGGACCGCCGTGGTGGTGGCAGCCTCCTGCGGCTCGGGGGAGCCTATGCTCCCGCAAGCACTCCCGACCAGAAGCAGTAGGGCCGCTATTCGAGTCCGGTTGTCCACGGGTCGAGTTTCGCAGACCCCACCTGCTGACGACACCGGTCGAAGGGCTCCCCGGCCCGGCGATCAGCCGCAACCGGTCACAGGCCATTTCGCAACTCGCTACCGTCCGACCGAACCAAGACGCTAGGAAGGGTGCGATGGCTTACAAAGAGACCTGGTATGGGCGTTACTACGAGGACTTCGAGGTCGGAGACGTGTACCGCGGCCCTCTGGGCAGGACGATCACCGAGGCCGACAACGTGTGGATGACGTTGCTCACCATGAACACCAACCAGTCCCACTTCAACGATCACTACGCGGAGACCACCCCGTTCGGGAAGCCCATCGTCAACTCGGGGGTCACCCTGGCTATCGTCTTGGGCATGAGCGTGATCGACACCTCGCAAAAGGCCTTCGCCAACCTGGGGTGGGACCGGATCAAACTGACCTATCCGGTCATGGTGGGAGACACCCTCTACGTCGAGTCACAGGTCCTCGACAAGCGGGAGTCGAAATCCCGACCCTACGGCGGGATCGTGAAGGTGCGTACCCGTGGCCTCAACCAGGAGGGCAAGACGATCCTGGTCTACGAGCGGTCGATCTTCATCTACAAGCGGACCGCCACCCAGGACAAGGGCTTCTGGCCGGAGCCGGACGTGCCGATCGAAGAGCTAGGCGTCTGATGCATCTCGACCTGTACATCTGGTCGGATTCCTTCGAGGAACTCGGACACGTAGCCGCGGCGGCGGAGCGGGCCGGGTTCCGTACCCTCTGGTCGGCGGAGTTGGACCGGTCGGCGTTCATGCCGGTGGCGGTGATGGCCGGGACCACCTCCGAAGTCCGGCTCGGTACCGGGATTGCCTTGGCCTTCCCCCGCAGCCCCATGGTCACCGCACTCACGGCGCTGGATCTCGACGAGATGTGTGCCGGAAGGCTGGTGCTCGGCCTGGGGAGCGGTGTCCGGCGGCTCAACGAGGCCTGGCACGGTGTGAACTGGGACCGTCCTGTACGGATGCTGGACGATACGGTCCGGATCGTCCGGGCGCTGGTGGCGGGCGCGCACGAAGGTCGACCGATCCGCCACGACGGGGCGGTGTCCATCGATCTACGGGGCTACCGGCGCGCCTTCGAGCCGAGACGCACCGAGATACCTGTCTACCTGGCCGCGGTGGGAGACCAGATGACCCGACTGGCCGGTCGTACCGCCGATGGATGGCTGGCTCACGAACTCGGTTCCCCCGAGTACGTCAGGCAGCGGATCCTCCCCAATATCCGGACCGGTTTGGCGAAGGGGAATCGTGAGCGGAGCCGGATCGACCTGGTGGCCTCGGCGTGCGGCATGGTGCTGGCGGACGGCCAAAAGGCGATGCGCAACACGGCCGGCTTGGTGGCGTTCTACGCATCCGTGAAGACCTACACCGGGTTCTTCGCCTTCCATGGCTTCGAGGACGAGGCGCTGCGAGTGCAGGCGGCCTTCAGGAGGGGCGACATCCGGGGCATGATCGAGGCGGTCCCCGACGAGATGGTCGACGCCCTCACCATCTCGGGAACGCCCGAACGGGCGCGCGAGAAGCTCGCCGCCTACGAGGGACTGGTCGACACTGTCAAGCTGAGCCCACCCACCCACTTCGTCTCGAAGGAGGTAACCCGCGCCGCGCAGCAGTCCCTGATCGATACGTTTGGCGGTTAGCGCCCTGGAACCTTGTTGCTGTTGTGATTGGAGGGCTCTCATCGTGACACGAGGATCGGTTCTGTCATAGGTGCGATGCATACTGGTAGGTAACCGCAAAGCACCAAGCGGTCCGTGTTGGGTACCGACCGGGCCGGGCTGGGATCATGCTGACCGTACGACCCCGGTAGGGGCGTGGCGGGACGCGTTTCGGCGCCGAGGAGGCGGCGGCCGGGGGTGGGACCCGCCGGAGGCAACAGGCCCGGCGTTTTTCTCGTTCTCAGGCTCCCGGGGCCGGTGTCAGGTAGTGGTTAGGGAGTCGGTCGGCGAATTCGAGAAGCAACCCCCTCCCTGGGACACGCGGTCGGCAGACCTTTGGTGGTTACGGGCAACGGTTGCTGAGTCTGGGGTTCGGACATCGGAGGGTCGCACGGAGCGGGGTTCGCTGCCGGCAGACCATGTGACGCCAACCCTGCGAACTAGCGGCGGAAGCCCCCTCCGAGCGCGGCTCTTGGGCCCTCCGTGTTTGGATCCTCGCGGGTCATCCGAGCACAGCAATGATGATCGCCGCTGCGCTGGCCACCAGTCCTGTCATCCACCCGACGATCCACCGCGTTTGCTTCGCTAGGTACTTCTCGATATCGGCGGCGGAGACCGGAGATGGCAGAGTCCAGCCGGTCATGGCTGACGTACTGGTCCGTAACGGTTGACACAGAATCACTCCTCTCCTCCTTAGCGAAGCCTACCTTATCGCTATAGATAGTCAAAGAGAGTTAGCGCTACACTCTGGCTACCGGGCACTCGATCCTTAACCTAGATTCTTCATGTTTCCCGACATACCCGCGGCAACATGCCACATCAACCACATGATCGAGACTGGGCCTAACTTCACCCGACGGGTGAAGGTCCCGCCGGGCCGAGACAGGACTGTCGAAACACCCGTAGTGCCTGGTCAGAAGCTCATATCCCACTCCCCCGTTCGCGGAGATCCAAACCCCCGCATTAAGAATCGGGGTTAATCGATCACTGTGCGCTCGGAAACGAGGCCCTTCGCTATCACCATCTTCATGATGTCGTTGGTCCCCTCGCCGATCACCATGAGGGGAGCGTCCCGGTAGAGGCGTTCGATGTCGAGTTCCTGCGAGTATCCCATGCCACCGTGGATCCGCATCGAGTCCAGCGAGTTCTCCACCCCGGCTTCCGAGGCGAAGTACTTGGCCATGCCGGCCTCGATGTCGACCCGCTTGCCCTTGTCGGCCTCGGCGGCTGCCCACCAGGTGAGCAGCCGGGCTGCCTGAACCTTCGTCGCCATCTCGGCAAGCTTCAGTTGGATGGCCTGGAACTCGGAGATGGGACGCCCGAAGGCATTCCGGTCGCGGCTGTAGGCGAGCGCCTGGGTGTACGCCTCCTGGGCTATACCCACTCCTCGGGCGGCGATGTTGATGCGTCCGATCTCGAGGCCGCTCAGCACCTGCTGCAAACCGCGGCCCTCCACGCCGCCCAGCAGGTTGGACACCGGTACGCGCACCTCGTCGAGCGCCACCTCGCAACTTTCGGTTCCCTTGTAGCCCAGTTTGGGGAGATCCCGGGACACCGTGAAACCGGGCGTTCCGGCGTCGACCAGCAGCACGCTCATCCCCTTGTGCGGGGGCACGGCCTCCGGATCGGTCTTGGCGAGAACGGGTAGCGGATCAGCATGGCGGGCGTTGGTGATCCACAGCTTGGTGCCCTGGATCACGTAGTGGTCGCCGTCCCGGATGGCGCGGGTCTTGATGCCCTGGAGATCCGTCCCGGCATCGGGCTCGGTCAGGGCTACGCCCGTGCGGCGGGCGCCGGTGGCCAGTTCGGGCAGGTACTTCCGGCGCTGTTCCGCGGTTCCGTGCTTGGCGATCATGAAGCAGGAAAGGGTGTGGCTACCCAGGATCCCGGCAATTCCCATCCAGGCGCGGCTTATCTCCTCGAACACGATGGCCAGGGTGATCAGATCGGCGCCCAGACCACCGTACTCCTCGGGAACGGTCAGGCCGAACAGGCCCAGTTGTTTCATGGTTTCCACTATCTCGGTGGGATAGCGCCCGCTGTGTTCCCACTCGATTGCCACCGGTCGTATCTCACGGTTCACGAAGTCGCGGACCGTGGAGCGGAACAGTGCGTGCTCGTCACTCAGGCTGAAGTCCATCAGGCCTCCTCTGGGTCTGTCTCGAAAACGGGAAGGTACCGGCCGTCGTCCAAGGGCTTCCAACCTAGCCGGACTCTCATGTCGCAGCGGATTCCGTCGCCGGTGACGGTTGTCAGAAGCCGGGGGCCCTCGTCGAGGATGACGATGGCGATCGTGTAGGGCGGCTTGAGGCTGGAGGGATCGGGGGAGCGGTGGCTATGCGTGAACGAGTACACCGTGCCACCACCCTCTGCCTCGACCCACCCCAGATCCGTCCTGCCGCAGCCCTTGCAAATCGCCCGCGGATAGTGCTGCCGGTGCCCGCAGCCATCGCACGACTGGACCAGCAGGCGGCGTTCCCTGGTGGCCTCCCACCACTCCCGGGCCTCGGGAGAGACGTCAGGGATCATCGATCTACTCCTAGGAGCACTGTGCCGTGGGTGGAGAGGATCCCACCGGTTCCGTGCGCCAGGGCAACCTCGACGCCGGGCACCTGTCGCTTACCGGCCTCGCCCCTGAGTTGGCGCACCGCCTCGACCAGCAACAGCACGCCGTACATCCCCGGATGGCAGTAGGACAGGCCACCCCCGTTGGTGTTGAGCGGGAATGACCCCTCCGGGCGGATCCTTCCTCCCTCGACGAAGGCCCCTCCCTCCCCGCGGGCGCAGAAACCCAGCGCCTCCAGGCTCAGCAACACGGTGATCGTGAAGCTGTCGTACACCTCCGCGATGTCCACGTCGTCCGGCCCGAGGCCCGCCTCGGCGAAGGCCCGGGCACCGGAGTCCACCGCGCCTGTGCGGGTGAGGTCGGGTATCTGCGACATGGTGATGTGGGTGGTGCTCTGTCCGCAGCCCAGAACACGGATGGGGGTTTTGGGGAGGTCCCTCGCCCGGTCGAGGGTGGTCAGAACCACCGCACCCCCGCCGTCCACCACCAGACAGCAGTCCAGCCGGTGCAGGGGGGTGGAGATCATGGGGGAGGCCGTAACGTCCTCTACGGTGATGGGCCCGGACCCGTAGCGGTAGGCCTTCGGATTCAGGAGTGCCCACTCCCGGGCCGCGACAGCTATCTCAGCGAGTTGCTCGCTGGTGGTTCCGTACTCGTGGAAATGGCGCTGCGCAGCCATGGCATACAAGGAAAGCGGGCTGAGCACACCGTAAGGGGTCTCGTACTGGGTGGCGGGTGTGTGGGCCTGGACCACTCCGCCGAGGCGCCGGGCCGCCGCCGAGCGCTGGTTGGAGCCATAGGAGATGAGCGCCACGTCGCACCGCTTGGAACGGATGGCGTCGACGGCGTCGCTCACCATGAACTCGAAGGAGGCACCCCCCTCCATGGTCGAGGAGACCCAGGCGGGCTCCAGACCCCAGTACTCGGCCATGGCGGTGGCGCTGAACCGCTCCACTCCGGTGGTGGCGAGGCCGTCCACGTCCGCCATACACAGTCCGGCTTCGTCGAGAGCGGCGAGCGCCGCCTGGGTCTGGAGTTGGTAGATGGAGCATCCTGTCACCCCCAACTCCGACTCGCCGACACCTACGATGGCGCTTTCCGGCCGGGCACCCCTCAGTTGCCTAGCCCCGATTGTTCATGCGGGTAGTTTGCGCCGGACGAACGGCGTGTGGGCGATGAGCTTCTGACCAGGTATTACGGCCCACTTGGTTGGCCCGTCTCGGTCCGGCGCGGCCTTCGCCCGAGGGCTGTACCCTAACCCGGCCGCCGATAATGTGGTTGGTCTGGCGTTCTGACGTGGGTGTGTCCGGAAACATGAAGAACCAGGGCTAGCGGGGGAAGGCCATGGCCAGCGGGTCGATCTCGATGAGGAACTCCTTCCGCAGCAACGAATGGCAGAGAGCGCCTGTGGAGGCGGGCCAGGGCTCGAGCAGTCGGCGCCTGCGAACGCCTGCCACCCCGCGGTATCCGGCCAATCCCTCGGGTGTGACGTACTCGATGGTCTTCACCACGTTTTCGGGGCCCATTCCGGCCGCTTCTACGACCTTCAGGATGTTGGCGTAGGTGTAGTCGGCTTGGGCGGCCACGTCGCCCGGGTACATTGCGCGTCCCGTTTCGGGATCGAGGGCCGCCTGCCCGGACATGAACAGCATGTCCCCGGTGCGCACGGCCGGCGAGTAAGTCAGCTTGCTGTAGCGGTCCCAGCCCGGGTTCACGGCCTCCGCGGGCAGGCGGGAGGCGGTGAAGTCGTAGGAGATCAAAACCCGGTCGTCGGGCGCAACTCGATCCTGCAGGATGCCGGCTGCCCCCGGGTATACAGGTCCCAAGTACTCCTTGCGAGGCAGGCCCGTGCGGCGGTAGCCCTCCAGTGCCTCGGGGCGGATCATCTCCAGGGTCTTGACCACGTTGCTCATGGTGAGGCCGCAGACCTCGAGAACGGCGGCGGCGTTGCGGAATATCTGCCTCACCTGGGCCTCCGGGTCGTTCTCGCCCACCAACTCGCCCGCCTCGTTGTAGGGGAGCACGGTGCTGAGGTACACGATGTCCCCGGCTCCCCTGGCCGGCGTATAGGAGGGCCGATCAGCCGGCATCTCGCTGCCGCCGGGCCGCCCACCCCCACGACGGGCGGTGACCTCGATCTCGATCAGAGCGGCCGGCCTGAGCAGGCGGTGAACGACCACCGTGTTCACCGCCGGACGATGCGGACCGAACACCTCGCCGCGGACCTGTTCTGCTTCGGCGTAGTGGTCTATCCCGGCGACGGTCACGTTCTCCACCACCCTGACCACGTCTTCGAGGTCAAGGCCGGCGGCGCGCAGGATCGTCCCGATCTTCTGGTAGGCGGTCCGGGTCTGGCGGGCCATTCCGCCGTCCACCACTATCCGGGCCCGCTCGGGATCGTAGGCGGAGGCCGAGTGGCCGGACAGGGTTGCCCGGTCGGGCCCGAGCGAGAGTCCGAGCGAGAAGGAGTAGCGCGAGTAGTCGAACCAGGGGAAGCTGGGCGGGCGGATAGCGGAGGGGATCACCGGCGTCCTGCCGCCGCAGGAGTCCCAGGGCTCGGTGCTTCCAGCTCCGCCAGGGTGGGACCAGCGATCATCCGATCTCTCCGAAGGCTCCGCTGTCGCGGAATCCGGAGATCGTGTCATCGTCGTAACCCAGCAACGAGCGAAGGATCTCGTCGGCATGTTCGTTGCGCTTGGGTGACCGCCGGTACTCGACGTCGGCGGGGTCGCCTACCCGCACGGGGCTGGCCGGAGCGAGGACCGGGCCGAATACGTCGTGGGGGGTCTCCACGATCAACTGCCGGGCAATGGTGTGGGGGTGGGTCATAGCTTCGGACAACCCCTGGATCGGTCCGGTCGGCACGCCGGCCGCCTTGAGGCGGTCCATCCAGTAGACGGCTGTCTGGGTTGCGAACAGGTCGTCCAGGATTTCGATGAGCGCGTCCCGGTTCTTACCCCGATCAACGAAGGTGGCGTAGTCGGGATGGTCGGCCAGGTCAGGTCGTCCGACGACCTCCGCCAACCGGTCGAAGAACTTCTCCTTGGCGCACCCGACTAGGAACCAGGCGCCGTCACTTCCTTTGAAGAGCTGGAAGGGCACCAGTGACGGATGGGCGGAACGGGTGGCCCGGACGGGCTCCCAGCCCCGGTTGAGGTGCCAGGTGGCAGGGTAGCTGAGCAGCGAGATCGCTACGTCGTAGAGGCTGATGTCGCAGTCCATGCCCTTGCCGTCCCGCCTGGCGGCGTGGACGCCGGAGAGCAGGGCGATGGCCCCTACGTAGCCCCCGCAGAAGTCGACCAGCGACAGGCCGGTCTTGGTAGGCGGGCCGTCGGGTTCCCCCGTCAGGCTCATCCACCCTGCCAGCCCTTGGAGGATGTAGTCGTAGGCCGGCTCTTTCGCCATCGGTCCGGCCATCCCGAACCCGCTCACCGAGACGCACACGATGCGGGGGTTTACCTGTGCCAGGTCGTCGTACCGCAGGCCCAGCTTGGCCGGGACGTCACCGCGCAGGTTCGAGAAGACCGCATCGCTCTTCGCAACCAGATCCTCGAATACGCGCCGCCCCTCGGGGACGGTGAGGCTCAGCGAGAGGCTCTTCTTGTTCCGGTTGAAGGTCTCGAAGAAGAGGCTGTCCTCACCCTCGTGGAAGGGCGGGATGTAGCGGCCCACGTCGCCGCCGAAGCGGGGCTCCTCGATCTTGATGACCTCCGCTCCGAGGTCGGCCAGGTGGAGGGTGCCGAACGGACCGGCGCCATACTGTTCGACGGCGACAACCCGGATGTCCTCAAGTGGTCTCACGGTGCCGGATTGTACGGCGCGGCGGAACGGCTGGCCAATAGTTCCAGGAGGGTCCTGAGAAACGGTGGTCTGGGTTGCCCCTCCGTCCGCTGACCTGTGATTCTGCCGGCGACCGGCGGGCCAACCGGGGGCTTCTCAGCACACTCCTCAGAAGGGACGGGAGTCCCGAGGATGGTCTCGATGCGAGTGAGGCGCTCGCCGTGCTCGGCCAGGGTGGAATTCACGGGTCACGCTATGCAGACGGAGCTAGCTGGCTCATGGATTAGCACCAACTGCCCACCGGCTACCGGTGATGGCAGGCGACAGCCACGGGCCCACTCTCACCTGCTGATCGGCGGAGGTCAGGTCTCTCTTCCAGGCACACTGCGGTGGCCATGTGACAGCGGGGCGCGAAGGAGCACCCTGAGCGGAGGCCACCCGTGGCAGGAGGCGTTCCTATGATGGATGTCAAGCGGTGGGATGTGCCGTCCACGCGTGGCACGGCGTCGAGCAGGCCTTCGGTGTAGGGATGGCGGGGTCTTTCGAAGAGGTCGTAGACCGAACCGTGCTCCACGGCGGCCCCGCGTGCATCACTACTACTCGGTCCGCGATATCACCCACGACCCCGAGGTCGTGGGTGATCAGCAGCATGGCGCTACGCAGTCCCCGTTGAACCTCGGAGAGCAGGTCGAGCACCTGGGCCTGGACCGTGGCGTCGAGGGCGGTGGTCGGCTCGTCGGCAATCAGGACGGCGGGTTCCGGGGCGATCGCCATCGCGATCATCACCCGCCGGCGCATCCCGCCGGACGGTTCGTGCGGGTACGGGCGAGCCCTGCGGGTCGCGTCGGGTATCCCCACCCGGTCGAGCAAACCGGCCGCGCGGCGGCGGGCCTCCGACCGGTTCGGCGGCTGGTGGGCTCGGATCATCTCGGCTATCCGGTCTCCCACCCGGTACACCGGGTTGAGTGCCGTGAGCGGCTCCTGGAAGATCATGGCTATCTCCGCCCCCCGGACCTGCCGCATACGTTCCGGCGACGCCTCCAGCAGGTTCTCGCCGGCCAGGAGCGCCTCCCCTGCCACCACCCGTCCCCGGTTCCGGGGCAGGAGCCCGAGGATCGACAGGGCCAGGGCGGGCAGGACGAGATGCCGGATCCGGTCGACCGCGTCGAACCCGACGGTTCCCGGCGAGTTGACCCCGGCCGTGGGAAGGAGCGGGGGCGAGACTCCCGGCCACTGCGCCAGGTACAGGCCGAAGAACAGTTGCAGCATCAGGCCCAGCCAGAACACCGGGATCGAGATTCCGAGGAACGACACGGCGGTGGCCGCGTGGTCGAGCAGGGATCCCTGGCGGACAGCCGACAGCGTTCCCACGCAGAGGCCGGCGACCAGGGAGACGGCTACGGCTGACCCTACGAGCACCAGCGTATTGGACATGGCCTGCTCGACGAAGGGCCATGCCTCCTGGCCGTTCTTCGCCAACGAGGTCCCGAGTTTCCCGCTCAGCAGGTTCCCCGACCCAGCGGAGGTACCGCACGCCTAAGGGTTGGTCCAGTCCCAGCGACTCGATATAGACCTGTTTCGCCTCAGGGGTGATTCGAGGATTCAGGGTGAGCTGGGCGGTCGGACTGGTGATCTCCCCAGCTGCCCAGAAGGCCGCCGGCAGGATCGGGGCCGCCAGGAGAGCGCGCCGGAGCGCGTATCGGATCAACGGTCAGCCCGGCGGGACCGGTCGGGCACCCCGGTCACCGCCCGGTCCGTGATCTCACCCGGCCGGTGTCCAGTCGTAGATGTCGTAGAAGCCACCGTACACGCTCGATACCCACTCCCGTGGGCCCTCCACGAGGCTGGTATTCCACACCAGCAGGTTCGGGAGCACGTACAGCGGGATCCACGGCACGTCCTCGGGCAGCAGTTCCCGAGTTGGGCTACCAATTCGAACCGGGCGGCGGGGTCGATCTCCTCATCGATGGCAACGGCGAGATCGGTGGCTGCCTGGCTGGCGTTGGCCATGAAGTTCTACCCGCTGAAGCCGTTGGCCTCGCTCGGGATCCCGTCCATGTCGTACATCCGGGAGACGGAGGGGTCCGGTATGGTCTCGGCGGCATAAAGTACTAACGGACCGGAGTTCATGGCCGGAAGCCGGTGCTGGAATAGCTCGCCGGCGTCGTAGTTGATGATCTCCCAGCCGATCCCGAACGGGGTGGTCATCTCCGTCACCAGTGCCTGCACATCCTCCCGGCGCTTGTTCCCGGCCACCGTGTTCCACTGCAATCGTCATTGTTCAGCGTCCTTCTAACGATCAGTAACGCTTCCTCCCGTGCGGGGGCATGGCGTAGGTACACCTCAACGTCGCAACACGCAACCGGCTCGTACGCCGGTCTCTCTCCCGTCGAGGACGGTGGGCGTGCCGTTGACCAGCACATGGTGGACGCCGGCGGCCGGACGGTTCGGGTCTTCGAGAGTTCCCCGGTCCGAGAACGCGTCGGGATCGAACACGACGATGTCGGCTTGCTTTCCCTCGGCGAGCCGTCCCCGGTCCCCGAGCCCGATCCGGTCAGCCGCTTGGGCGGTGAGCTTGTGGATCGCTTCTTCGAGGTTCAGTTCGCGGCGGTCGCGAACCATGGTCCGGAAGAACGATGCCGCCCACGTATAGGCACCGAGGAAGGTGGTGCCGGCCAGCGGGCCGTCCATGCACAGGGCGGTGGCGTCCGATTCGGTGGTGCACAGCGGGTGCCGGAAGGTCTGGGCCAGCATGTCGTCGTCGTACGAGTGGACGATGAGCAGGGCTCCGTGGGGGTCGTCCCCTTCGTCGAGCAGCAGGTCGTACATCGTATCGAACGCGTCGCCGCCGCGGGGGGTGAGCTCAGCGATGTTGTGGCCCACCTTGCCGGGAGAGCCCTCGCTGCTGAACAACGCCACGCGGTCCCACCCTCCCAGGCCGAACGACGAGATGATGCTCTCGTAGCCCTTCAGGCGGCCCCTGGTCGCCGGGTCGCTCAAGTAGCGTCTCAGCAGGCCCGGGCCGCCGTCGACCGCCCAGGAGGGCAGCACCGCACTCAGGTTGGTGATGCCGTGCAGGCGGGTGTGGGCATCGAACTCGACATCCATACCACCCTCATGGGCATCCTCGACCAGTTCTATGCAACGCTCGAGCGAGTCGGCCGGTCCTCCCCGGCGAGGGATTATGTGCGAGAGTTGCAGGCGCACTCCGGTCGCGGCCGAGGTCCGTAGCCCCTCCTCTACCGCTTCTACGGCCAGCACCTCCCGGTTGCGCTCGTGGGTCGCGTACAGGCCGCCGCGGCGCGCCGTGACCCGGCACAACTCGACGAGCTCCGTCTCCGACGAGGCCCGCTCGGCGGGATACTCGAGCCCGGTGGAGAAGCCGAAAGCTCCCGCGTCGAGTCCCTCCCCGAGCAGCCGGACCATCCGGCCGGTCTCATCGGGGTGGGCCGGCCGCGTGACGTCTTCCACCGCGGCCAGGCGCAGGTTCCCGTTGGGGACCAGCGTGGCCACGTTGACCGCCGGGCCGGCCTCCTCCAAGCGGGCCAGGTAGCCCTCCATGGTCGTCCAGTCGACCGGCAGGAGATCCTGGTAGCCATAGATGTTGCCGGTGAAGGACTCGAGGTTCGTGCCCAGGGGTGCACAGCCGTGACCGCAGTTGCCCACCAACTCGGTGGTGACTCCCTGGAAGATCTGGCTGTGAGCGCGGGGATCGATCAGCAGGGTGAAGTCCGAGTGGCTGTGGATGTCTATGAAGCCTGGCGCAACGACCAGTCCTGACGCATCGAGTGACAGTTCGGCTTCTGCCATGCTCAAGTCGCCGATAGCGCTGATCCGATCCTCCGTGATCCCGACGTCTACCCGCCGGACCTCGCCGCCGGTTCCGTCCACCAGCCTGCCGCCCCTGATCAGCAGGTCGAACATCGATGGCACCTCCTGGCCGATCCGCGGTTGACCATACAGGGCGTGGTTCCCCCAAGCGGACACCGGGGCCGTCCCGGTCGTCAGAACCCACGCGGGCGGCAGGCCCTAGGAGGGTGCTGAGCAATCCACCGGCGGCCTGTCAACCGCCCGCAAAATGCCTGGGCTGGCGGGCGGCAGGCCCGAGCAATCGTCATTGTTCAGCACCGTCCTAGAACCAGCCACCACCGGAGGGGACATCCGGCTTCTCATGAGACACGATGGACGTTTACTGACCCAGCCGGTAGTCGTACGAAAGTAAAGCTGTCCAGCCTGAGCACCGGAATTGCTTCCGTGGTGCTGTTGGCGAGTGCCGTGGCGCTGATCCGTGCAGGCGACACGGGTGGGCCGGTGGAGGTCACGCCGGAAACTCCGACGGTGACTGCGACTGCCATCTCGGGAGGTAGTCCTCCGCCCGCATCTGTTTCCACCCCGATCCTGGTAACCACCGCGGTGAGCGCGACGACGACAACGCTGGTTTCCTCTCTCCAGTTCCTGATCCGGGCGCGGCTCCAAGCCGGGACCTACTACGTCAAGGCAAGGGGATTCGCTTCGATGATCAGGACCAATACGCGCCTCTACTCGGTCCATGTCGAAACGGTGACCGAGCCGGGGAGCACGCTCGGCACTGCTCGCTCACTGTCCTTCTCCAGGGCGGAAGGGGGCGGATCGACCAGGAGGACGACACCGACTACTTCCGCATCGACGTCGTGGAGGACGAGTGGGTGTCTGCGCGCGCGGTGAGCCCTGGACCTTCCCGCGACATCCCCGGCGGGTTTCACCGACACCGCAGGCAACGTGCACGCAGCCAACATCGACGCCTCGCCGCCGCCGGCATCACTCTGGGATGTTCCACCGACCCCTCCGCTACTGCCCCGACCAGCCGGTTACCCGCGCCCAGATGGCCAGTTTCCTGCACCGTGCGCTGCGCCGGCGGTCCCCGACCTCGGGCGGGTAGGCTGGCGTAGGAACGGCTACGAAAGGGTCGGCACGTGCCAACAAGAATCCAGCCTATATCCCACGGGGAGAGTCCGGACCCCGAGGTCAACCAGTTGCTCGCCGACGGGCGGGACGGCTGGTGGGAGGACGCCGCCATGTTCGGCGTCATCGGACGCAACCCCCAGATGCTCAAAGCCATCATCCCGGTGTTCGGATCCTTCTTCGCCCAGGGCTCGGTCGATCCGCACATCCACGAGATGATGCGGCTCAAGACCGGGCAGATCAACGACTGCGCCTACTGACAGACGGTCCGTACCACCGCCGTGAGCGGTGCTGTAGGGCCGAAGGAAGAGGCCTTGTTCGAGCATCAGCCCCAGCCGGGCGACATGTTGACCGAGCGGGAGGCTCTCGCTGTCTCGCTTGCGGAGCGCATCGCGCTCGACCCCCATACCATCACCGACGAGTTCTTCGAATCGCTGAAGGACCAATTCACCGACGATGAGATCGTGGAGATGGTGTTCGCCTGTTCCATCTTCAACTGGGGCAACAAGTTCAACATCACCATGAACCTGGACTCGAGTCCCGACTCCGCGTACCCGACCGGAATGGAGTACCGCCAAGAGGACCTTGGCTGAGGAGTGGAAGTGGGGGCAGCGCCTGCCATCCGGGAGATCGCCGCGTCCTGGGAACTCGACGACGTGATCCGTACCGAGACTCGGGGCGTGGTGGTGGACTTCTGGGGCACCTGGTGCCGTCCGTGCCGGGTGCTCCGCCCCCACCTCGATCGCCTCGCCCGCGACCATTCCGATGGCTGGCGGTTCGTCGCCGTCCATGTGGACAAGCATCCCGACCTGGCCGATGAGTGGTCGGTCATGGCGACGCCGACGCTGATCTACCTGCGTGCCGGTGAGGAACGGCACCGGACGGCCGGCGCGGTCACCCCTTCGATGGTGGAGGAGGCGCTCAACTCCGTCACCTGAGACTGTGCTGTTCTGCCCGGTTGGCCGACTGCCGATTCCCGCCGCCGGCATCCGCTGACCGAGTCGAAGGCCACGTCGCCAGGGCTTTGGTTCTTCGTGTGTCCGGACACACCCGCGGCAGCGTGCCACATCAACCACGCCATCCGGGACCGGGCCGGGCTTCGCCAGACGGGTGAAGGGTCGCGCCGTTCCGAGACGGGACTACGGCGCGTTCACGCTACGCGCGGTCGATACGGTGCCGCGGGTCCCACGATCAACCAACGAGACACCATACCCCTGGTCAGAAGCTCATGTCCTATGCCCTGCTCGCGTACAGTACAGACCCCCGCATGAACGATCAGGGCTAGGCTTCGCCCAAGACATCATCCGGCCATCCTGGGAAGGGTTCCGCACTCGTCCCCTCGTTACCGGGATCCCGAAGCAAGGACGGACCCAATAAACAAGCTGCGCATTCCGATGATCATCCTGGCTGCTCTCCATCTCGCCTTCACGCTCCTGACCGGCTTGGCGGGTGGCTTCGCCGACGGGGGCACTATCCCCGAGCGGCTCCTCGTGAGCCTCGTCCATCCGGCAGCAGCCATCCTGCTCCTGATGGTCGTGGCGAGGTCCAAGCCTGTTTCGAAGGGGCTGCGTGGGTTCACCCTGGCACTGTTGTTGATCGCCATCGCGGCGGACATCGTGCTTGGCGTTCTGATCGGCCAGGGCGTCGTCAAGGGCGACTGGTCCCTGGCGCTGATCTTCGCGGTGGTTCCCCTCCTGGGCCTCGCCTACATGACCGCGCAGTCCACCAGGACCGCCTGAGAAATACCGGAAGCGTCAGGAACACCCCACGAAAGGAACCCCGTGGACTACTCGAACAAGTGGAATACAGTGGGCTCGGTGGCCATGAGCTGGGTGAACGCGATCGGCCTTGTGGCCTTGGGCTTTGTGAACGCAGTCGGGATGGCCGCGATGAGCGTCGTCAACGCCCTGGGTTTGGTCGTATTCGGCGGGGTGAACGCGGTCGGCATCGTCGCTGTCGGCGCCAACACCGCTTACGGACTGATCGCCATCAGCGGGAACGGTCGCGCCACCAGCCTCCTGCAGGTCTCGTAACCGTCGCCGGCCCCTCGTCCGGGCGGGCTCCGCCACTGGGGAAACCCCGGCGGACCGGGGGTGGGCGAGAGAGGACTCGAACCTCCACGAGCTCAATGCTCACTGGGTCCTGAACCCAGCGCGTCTACCAATTCCGCCACTCGCCCGGCGTCGTGCATTGTACAGAGCGGTGGAACACCTAGCCACATCACAGGCGTAGGCTGGTGACGTGAGCTCAGATGACGCGAGTATCCCGGACGATCTTGCCGCCGCCCTCGAGTCCGAACCGGTGGCCCTCGCCTCGTACCGGAGGTTGCCCCCCAGCCACCGGCACGAGTATCTGGAGTGGATCGACGAGGCGAAACGACCCCAGACCCGCCGGAGGCGCATCGAGAAGACGATCAGGATGTTGCATGGGTGAGGATCGGGAAGTCCAGGTTGCTTCGAAACCACTCACCCTGGCGGGAATGCCCGAGTGAGGCGGTTCACCCTCCTCGCCCTGGCAGGACTCGTGGTGCTTGCGTTCGCCACAGGCCTCGTGGCCCAGGGACTCGGGACCGGGTGGTCGCGGGTGGCTACCGTTGCTCACGGTCTCGTGGGCCTGTCGTTCCTGCTACTGGTTCCCTGGAAGTCCCCGATGGTGAGATCAGGGCTTCGCCGCCGCCGGAAGGGCGCCGTCTGGTCGATCGCCCTGCTGGTGGGCATCGTGGCAACCATTGCTTCGGGCCTCCTCCAGATGACCGGCACGGTCAGAACGCTCGGCCCGCTGACCACGATGCAGGTGCACATCGGGGCCGCGTCGGCGTCGGTGGGCCTCGCAGTCTCGCACTACCTGCGCCATCCGGTCCGGCCCCGCCAGGCAGATCTCGCCAGGCGCAACGTGGTCCGGCTGGCCACCCTCACCGCCGGCGCCGGCGTGGTCCTGGCCGGATGGGAGTCGGGGGTCGGGGCACTCGGATGGCCTGGCGGTGAGCGACGGTTCACCGGTTCCCACGAGCGCGGGAGCGGTAACCCGGCGGCGATGCCGGTCACCCAGTGGTTCACCGATTCCGTTCCCCGTCTCGACCGGATGGAGGTGACCGTCGCCGATCGGTTCCTGGGACCGGAGGACCTGGCCACGTTGCCCATGGAGACCCTCGAGGCAACGCTCGACTGCACCAGCGGCTGGTACTCGACCCAGCAGTGGAAGGGGGTACGCCTCGACCGGCTCCTGGGCGACGTGGCCGGAGCGAGCATCGAAGTCCGGTCGGTAACCGGCTACGGGCGCCGCTTCCCAGCGGAGGACGCCGACCGCATGTGGCTGGCCTTCGAGGTCGGGGGTGCCCCGCTGAGCGCCGGGCACGGCTTCCCGGCCCGGATCGTGGCCCCCGGCCGGCGCGGGTTCTGGTGGGTCAAATGGGTCGAGTCCGTCCGGCCGTCGGACGTCCCGGCCTGGTTCCAGGTCCCGTTCCCTCTCTCCTGAGCAGCGATGTACGGACCGAGGAGACGCCGTCTCTCGGGCTGGTGGTGGCTGGTGCCCATCATGCTCGTGATAGTGGGGATCTCCGTCCTAGTGAGCAACCGGGGGACCGAGGCCCGGCGCGGGGCTGCCTTCCTCGACGACACCCGGGCCTTGGCCAACGAGGTCGCCCAGGTGGCGGCCGGATTCAGCCGCTTGGTCGGCTCCGAGTTGCTGACCGTAACCCGCCCCGACTTCGACGTGTTGATGACCCGGCTCGGCTCCCAGATGGTCTTGCACTCTTCCGAACTAGCAGAGCTCGACGCTCCGGAGTCGGCACACGTCGCCCGAGAGATGCTCGGTCTGGCCTTGGCTTCCTGGTCGGTAGGTGTGGAGGAGTTCCGCACCGCGGTGGCTCGGGTAGCCGACGAACCGTTCAGCACCGACCCGGTCGACCAACTCGGCGGCGCCATAGTGCAGTTGAAGGTCGGGGACCTTCTCTACAGCCGGTTCCTGGAACGAGCCGATGCGATGACAGCGGAACTGGATGTTGCCATCGGGGAGTTCCCGCTCGTCGCGTTCGTTGGTGACCGGCGGGACCTGTCGAGCGGGGTAGGCTTGGCCCGCACGGTTCGGGACAACGCCGAGATCGGCATCCGGCGCGACGTGGCCATCCTCCAGATAGTGTTCGAGCCGTTGTCCTCAGGCGGCGTGGGGGACGACGGCGAGATCATCTTCCCCGCCACCGAGTGGTTGTGGTTCAGTGCGGTCATCCGCAACCTGGGGAGTGTCGACCAGAAGGGTATGACGATCACCGTGGATGTCCGGTCAGCGGCCGGTGAGGTGGTCGCGATCGAGCAGAGCGACCCGGTGGATCTGGCGCCGGAAGAGACCGGGACCGTGGAGTTCGAGCCGGTCCCCGTGCAGCCCGGCGCCGAGTACCTCCTCATGTTCGACCTCGGTCAGGTGGACGATGAGGTGAACCTGGACGACAACGTCTGGGAGTCCTCCATCCGGATCAACCCTCCCGGGTAGCCGGGGTGCGCCGATCAAACCACTGGGCGGTTCACGCTCGGGACATGGGCCGCCACCGCGGCCCGGCCCTCGCTCGGAGATCCCGAGGGGCGGTAGAATCGCCCGATGATCGACATCTCGACCCTGCGCGACCGGCCGGAGGTTCTCAGAGCCGCCCTCAAGCGGCGCGGTCTCGATCTCGACGTGGAGTCAATGGTGCAGATCGACCGGCAGCGCCGAGAGACTCGGGTCCAAGCCGAGAGGACCCGCGCTGAACAGAACACGATCAGTCGCAGGATCTCGCGGCTGCAGGGCGAACAGAGACAGGCTGCGATCGCCAAGGCCGGTAAGCTCGCTAAGCAGTATCGATCAGCGCTAGCCGCGGCCGACAGGCACGACGAGGAATTCCGCAAACTCTGGATCAAGGTACCCAACCTGGCGCATCCCACCGCTGCGGATGGTCTCGCCGAGGAGGACAGCCTCGAGTTCAAGCGCTGGGGGACGGTCCCGGAGCCCGGTTACCCGATCAAGGATCATCGGCAGTTGGGTGCTGCGCTCGGCATGATCGACATCGAGCGGGCGGCGAAGGTGTCGGGAACCCGATTCGGATACCTGACCGGCCCGGCGGTGTTCATCGAGTTCGGCCTGGTGCGCATGGCGCTCGACTTCCTGGGAGGCAAGGGCTTCACACCTGTCGTCCCCCCGGTCCTGGTCCGTGAGCATGCTCTGTACGGGACAGGATTCTTCCCAGACGACGACCAGCAGGTCTACGAAGTGGGCGTGGACGCCGGTGAAGGACTTCGCTCCGACGACCTCTACCTTGTCGGGACTTCGGAGGTGGCGCTGGCCGCCTACCACGCCGACGAGATACTCGAGGAGAACGACCTCCCGCTCCGCTACGCGGGGTTCTCCAGTTGCTTCCGTCGGGAGGCGGGGGCGGCCGGCAAGGACACCGCCGGCATCTTCCGCGTCCACCAGTTCGACAAGGTGGAGATGTTCTCCTTCTGCCATCCCGACCGGTCCTGGGACGAGCACGAATTCCTGCTGTCCTTGGAGGAGGAAATCGTCCGGAGCCTCGAGATCCCGTACCGGGTCGTCAACGTCGCGGCCGGCGACCTCGGTTCCTCCGCCGCCAAGAAGTACGACATAGAGGCATGGGTGCCTTCGCAGGGGCGGTACCGGGAGATCACCTCGTGTTCCAACACCACCGACTTCCAGAGCAGGCGCCTCCGGATCCGCTTCCGGTCGGAGTCCGGCAACCGGCTTGTCCACACCCTCAACGGGACGGCTGTGGCGGTGGGACGGATACTCGTCGCCCTGCTGGAGAACCACCAGCAGGCCGACGGTTCCTTCGTGGTGCCCGAGGCGCTGCGCCCCTACGTTGGTTTCGAACGGGTCGGATGACCGGCCACACGGGCTGGTGACCGACCGGCCATCGGACGCGGTCTTCGCCAAGATCGCCCGACGTTACGACCTCCTCAACCGGCTTCTCACGTTCGGGAGGGATCAGGCCTGGCGGCGGTCCGTGGCCGATCGGTTGCCTGAGGGCAGGCTGCTCGACCTCGGAGCCGGCACCGGAACGGCCACTCCCCTTTTCGGGGACCGAGAGGTGGTCGCTCTCGATCCCGTGTCGCAGATGATGGCGCTCAGCCCTGCCGGTAGGCAGGTGATGGGAATCGGGGAGGAGCTGCCCTTCGCCGACGGTGCATTCGATGGGGTGTTCTCAGCGTTCGTGTTCCGGAACCTGGACTCGGTACCCGCCACGCTGGAGGAGGTCGCCCGGGTCCTCCGCCCCGGCGGAGCGCTGGGAGTGGTCGACCTGGCTCGGCCCAGGGGTAAGGCCGCCGCCTCCATCCATCGTGCCGGCACGAATCTGGTCGTGCCGCTGGCCGGCCTGCTGATCGGGGCGGCCGACGAGTACCGTTACCTGCACCGGTCGCTGGACAAGCTGCCCCCGCCCGAGCGCCTCTATGCCAGCACCCCCTTGTCGCTCGGCGAGGTCTGGCGTATGGGTCCGCTCGGGTTCGTCTACGGCGCGGTCCTGACCAAGGATTGAGAGAGCTGGGAAACAGGCGGGGCTTGATCGCCCTCCTGCCATCTCCCCATCGCCCAGCCCGGAACTCAGCACCCTCCTCGACGTCTTGTCGTTGCCCGTGGCGGGGCGCTGCTGCTACCTGAACCGCTGAACCGAGAACCGGGGTAGCAGTCGCCATGGCTCGCCGGGAGGAGCTTCCCCATGACCGTCATAAGAGAGTCCCCTGACCTCGTTCCGCTGTGTCCCCATTGCGAAGCGGCGCTCACCGAAGTAGAAGCACGCACCATTGACGTCGGGAGGGGCGGGGGTGTGCAGATACGGTTCGGCAGGCGGTACGTCTACGCCTGTCCGGCCTGCCGCAAAGAACCGAGCATCTCCCACCGAAAGGGGTTCTGGGCCGGCTGAACGTGTCCGGTCGGACCCTCGGCGCGGCCGCGCCCGGCATGCAAGGGTAGGCGCCGGGAGACTCGAAAGGGGCCCTATACAAACGGTGGACAGCCAGCCGCCTTACACTGAGATCCGGCTGTTCGGCGTGAGGATCCCCGCTTCGTAAGGTTGCGGTGAGAGACCACTTCTTCAATCGATGGTCGCTGGTTGCGAGCGGGTGCCGAAGGCTCTTACCCAGGTTGCGATGCGATCGGCATCGCGAGCCTCATACGCTTCGATCGCCTCGCTGAGCGAAGGTTTGAAGGTGTCCTCGTCGCCGTTGGCGAGCGCTGTCAGCCGCATCGTGAACCATGCGGTGATTCCTCCTGCAGGGGGGGACTCGAATCTGGGGAAGTGTGGATCGGTTCCATCCTGGCGGAGCCACTTCGCCGCGACGTCGGGGTCCAAGGCCATCGCCCTCGCGAGGCCGACGATGTCGGTCGCCCCGGTCGCGACCGCGTCTGCGGCTTCACGCCGAGTCTTGAACCCACCCGTAACCATCAACGGTGTGTCCGTGACAGTCCGCGCCCGGCGCGCGAACTCGAGGAAGTATGGCCCCGCAGATCGTCGGTCAGAACTAGCCGGAGCGCCGGGAAAGTAGGTCCCACCGCTGATGTCGATCAGATCCACTCCCTCGTCTCCCAGAAGCGATATGGCAACGAGGGCGTCGTCTTCGTCCAGCCCGCCTTCCAGCTGATCGCTCGAGTTGATCTTCACGGCGATCGCGAACTCCGAACCCACCTCCGCACGAACTTCCCGCACGACGGCGAGGAGAAGCAGGCATCGCGCCTCGATCGACCCGCCGTACCGATCGGAGCGGCGGTTGAACAGCGGCGACAGGAACTGACTCAACAAGAAACCGTGGCCGGCGTGTATCTGGACGCCACTGAATCCGACAGCTCGGGCATGAGCAGCCGCTCTGGCATAGAAGCCAGGCAACGCGTCGACAGCGGACGTTGTGAGCGCATCACATCGGAGGCCCTCGACGTTGAGAGCAGACGGACCTGCCGGCCGAGAAATCGGACCATGAGCGAGCGCGCCCGCGTGGCCGAGTTGCGGCCAGATCTGGGCGCCACCGGTGGAACCGGCGTCTGCGAGCCGACCAAGACGAGCATTGTCCGCGCCGGGCCACAGTACGAGGTTTCCCGGTTTCTCCGGATAGCGGTAGTCGACTTGAACCTCACCGATCAGCGACAGGGCCGCGCCGCCGGTCGACCACCTCCGGTAGAGCTCGATCTGCTCATCAGTCGGACGACCAGCACCGTCCCCCAGCGAATCCGACATCGCAGCTTTGGCCAGCCGGTTCTTGAGCACAACTCCACACGGGAGTCCGAACGGCGCCGCAAGGATGTCTGCATCAATCCCCACTGCTGCACTGAGGTTGACCCGCTTCAATGGACACTCCAAGACTTGGGATCGTTCCCTGAGAGGATGGTTCAGAGAATGCCAAAGACGAGACGGCCGTACACCCCCGGCCCCTTAACCCCGATTTTTCATGCGGGGGTTTGATCTCCGCGAACGGGGGAGTGGGATATGAGCTTCTGACCAGGCACTACGGGTGTTTCGACAGTCCTGTCTCGGCCCGGCGGGACCTTCACCCGTCGGGTGAAGTTAGGCCCAGTCTCGATCATGTGGTTGATGTGGCATGTTGCCGCGGGTATGTCGGGAAACATGAAGAATCAAGGTTAACAGCGGATTCTACACCCGTACCCCTTGGAACTACGCATCTAGCTCAAGACTCCCGGACCAGGGATTCGTCGACCGGCGAGCCACCTATGACTGGCTTTTGGGCACCCTCGGAGACGACTCTATCGAACGATGACGGTCAGCGTGTATGAACCGGTACTTTCCCATGACTCAACCGCGACGTAGTAGCGGCCCGAGCTCGGAGCCTCCCAGAAAATCCGAGAAGCCAACGAACCACTGTGATCGTTGTACGCCAGCTGCCTATCGTCGGCGTCGTACAACGTCATCACAGAATCTTCCAACGTTCCGAGGGCCACGTCTATCTCATACAGCCGGCCCTTCACAGCCTCGAACACAAACCAGTCCACATCCGACGGATAGTTCCCGTACACATCCGACGGATGGTCCACGCTGCCGGAGATGGCCTCACCGAACGTCACCGACGTGGCCCCTGCGAACGTGTTGGCGTGATCGTCGATGTCGGAGGCGGCAACGGTCAGCGTGTATGAACCGGTACCTTCCCAGGCGGCGGCAACCATGACGTAGTAGCGGCCCGAGCTCGGAGCCTCCCAGAAAATCCGAGAAGCCAACGACTCGTAGTCGTCGTTGTAAGCCAGCTGCCTATCGCCGGCGTCGAACAACGTCACCTCAGAATCTTCCAAGGTTCCCAAGGCCACGTCTATCTGATACAGCTGGCCCTCCACAGCGTCGAACGCAAACATGTCCACATCAAACGGATGGTCCACGCTGCCGGAGATGGCCTCACCGACCGTCACCGTGGCCCCTCCGAACGTGTTGGCGTGATCGTCGATGTCGGAGGCGGCAACGGTCAGCGTGTATGAACCGGTACCTTCCCAGGCGTTAACCACGACGTAGTAGCGGCCCGAGCTCGGAGCCTCCCAGAAAATCCGAGAAGCCGACGAACCCTCGTAGTCGTCGCTGTACGCCAGCTGCCTATCGTCGGCGTCGTACACCGCCACCCAAGAACCTTCCAACGTTCCCAAGGCCACGTCTATCTGATACAGCTGGCCCTCCACGGCGTCGAACGCAAACATGTCCACATCAAACGGATGGTCCACGCTGCCGGAGATGGCCTCACCGAACGTCACCGACGTGGCCTCTGCGAACGTGTTGGCGTGATCGTCGATGTCGGAGGCGGCAACGGTCAGCGTGTATGAACCGGTACCTTCCCATGAGGCGGCGGCAACCATGACGTAGTAGCGGCCCGAGCTCGGAGCCTCCCAGAAAATCCGAGAAGCCAACGAACCACTGTGATCGTCGTTGTACGCCAGCTGCGTCTTGTCGGCGTCGTACACCGCCACCCAAGAATCTGCCAACGTTCCCAAGGCCACGTCTATCTGATACAGCTGGCCCTCCACGGCGTCGAACGCAAACATGTCCACATCAAACGGATGGTCCACGCTGCCGGAGATGGCCTCACCGACCGTCACCGACGTGGCCTCTGCGATCGTGTTGGCGTGATCGTCGACGATAACGTGGGCAGCGTCGGCGATGTAGAGGATGTTGGCGAACTTGCCACGTGTCACACCGTCGGGGAAGGCGTTGCCAAATACTCGGGTGGCTTGTTCCGCGGTGATGGTGCGGTCCGGTTTGAAGGTGCCGTCCTCGTAGCCGGAGAACCAGCCTTTCTCGGCTGCATGCTCGATGGCTGCAGCGTGTTCATGATCGGCTGGTACGTCGGTGAACCGGGTTTGTGCCCATGCGACCCCGGCGACGAGTACTAGAGCAATGGGGGTGAGCACGAGGACGCGTCTCAGTTTCACGTTTGGTGATCCTCTCATGTTCGGTGGTTCTCGGGGGCTGGTGTCGTCGTCGGCTAACGGTTCGCATTCAGGCGCTCGGCTAGCTCGGTGGGTCGTCAAATACTGGGAAACATGCCTTGTCCCTATGTGGCACTATAGGAGAACATGGTGCAAGACTCCGTGAATTGTTGGTGACAATAGTGGTGAATTATCTGTTACATCCGCTGCTCTGAGGCTGAGTAGCGGGCTGCACTAACCGTAGAATCACGCTAAGAGCGACGGCGCAGCCTTGAACCGACCAGAACAACCGGCTCTCCCGTAAGCCGGGCCAGCATCCGCATCACCGAGACCCTGGACCTGAACACCGTGCTGCAGGGAGCGGCGGACGGGGCCCGGGCACACCCAACACTGCCCCAGATCCGCGCCCCGCTCAAAGCCGCCGGCCGGCGACGCACCCTCGATGCGGCTGCTCGCCAAGTCCAGGAGGCCTTCACACCCGCCAACTCGCCACTCCTGGTCCAGTCACCGACCACACGCAGCAACCGTAAGGAGTACTGGGAACGTCATAGCAGAACTCAACCGCTGTTGTTGGTGATCACTGAAATTCCCCGTGCGTGTTTGTTTGTGGGGGTGTGGCAGTGCCGGTGGGGATGGCTCGAGATTCCCCTGCCCGACCCCCTTTGGGGGAAGTGGCGTTCGAAGTGAGTGTCTCCCCACCGGTTGCCCACTCGGTGTAGTCGCTTGATAGTGGACCCCCATTAGGGGTCCAGGATGGTCCAGCGCTTCCCATTTCTGGGTCGGTGAACCAAGGTAGTCACAGCGATAGGGTCGTTAACCGCCGCAGTCACCGTTTCCCCGGCGAGCATCTATCCGCGCACTCTTGAGGACACCCTCGCGGCTGCGATCAGTGACAACCAGGCCCGTACGGTTTCGACACGATAGAGGTGGGAAACGCGCCCGCGGGTTTTCACCAAACTTGTTTTGAACCGTTCCGGATTCTCTGAGCGTCCAACGAAGCGGGTCAACCTCAGCCACCTCCGGCGACAGGGTTCGATTCGCCCCAAGCTCTGTTAGAAGGTTCGTTGCGGTTGGATCCACACTCCGCGACAACAACAGGGCCGGCTGGTGGACCGATACGCCGAGGGGTGGGAGCGACCTCCTCGAACGGCCTGCAGGCACCGCACAGCGTTTTCCGAGTTGGCAGCCGGAGCGTGCGACCCGCCGTTGAAGAATTGGGATGGTGGTGTTTCTTGAGGTGGGCTTGTACGGCGCGTTGGTGAGCGTCGAGTAGTTTGGCCATCCGCCAGTTGGCGAGTCCTGCGGCGGGGCCGGAGACCGGTGCGGCGGTGACCGCAGGGGAGGCCCCGGGTCCGGTCCCTATCCTGGTGGGCCTCCCATGCCTTGCAATTGTGCTCGTCGATGCCGCTCTCGTTTGGATGTTGGGTGCTGGGGCCTCGGTGGTTTGCTTGGATGTGTGAGCCGGGTGGTGACAGGTTCCCGCTCGATTCCTAGTGTCCCGAGTCGGAAGTTCGTCATAGAAGAGCGGGCTACACCTCCACCCCACCGAACCCCGAGAACGCGAAAACCACCGGAAGGTGCCTCTTCCCTTGGGATCCCACCCCCGCCGCCACCTCCGAGGGTCACGGACGCGACCTTCTATCCCCTGTTCGGGCCGGTTCCGGACAGTATGAACCCTGCCGCGGTCCGCTCGACGTCGGAAACGAACCGCCGGTGTATACGGCTATCTACCATTGTGCAACGAGTCTGTGACAGATACGACCCTCTGGTAACGGTGGCCGGTTCGGGTTCGGCTCATCAAGCCGAGAACGCAAGCGAAACAGAGATACAGGACACTAGCCTCCGGCTGCCTCGAAGATCATCTGTTTGAAGCGGTCCACGTCCATGGCCCGGATGACTTCGACGTTGGGTGGGTTGCCGGTGACGTTGAGGGAGTCGACTACGGACATCCCTCTTGTCAGTGGGCTCCCCGCCTCTATCTCCACGTAGTGCCGGGTCGACCGGGTGACCACGGCCTCCTTGTCCAGGGCAATCGCCATGGCTGCGGGATCGGGAAGTTCCATCCGCTCAGTTCCGGACTGCCTGCGGGCGGCTTCCATGGCGGTGGAGTTGCAGTCCACGAAAAAGTGGCCGAGAGGTGTGTTCAGACCCCTGAGAGCCTCCTGCTCCGCGCGATTGAGGCCGGCGTCTCCCCTGCATATCTCCCAGGGCGCCAACTCGATGGGGAGTCCGGATGAGAACACGGCGCGGGCGGCATGGGGATCGAACCACAGATTGAACTCCGCGGCGGGGGTCACGTTGCCTACCGCGTTGACGGTCCCTCCCATCACTACGCACCTCTCCACGCAGTCGACCAGGTCGGGCGCCTGCCGCAGCGCCATCACCACGTTGGTCAACGGTCCCAGGGTTACTACGGTGCATCCTGGGTTAGCGCGGATGGTGGCGACAAGGGCCGTGATGGCATCGGTGGCCTCGCGCCTCCGTAACGGCGGGGGGTAACCCTGGTCGCCGAGTCCGTCTTGTCCGTGGAACCAGGTGGCAAAGGAGGCAGGTACCAATAGAGGGCCCGCTGCGCCCTGATGAACAGGTACATCGGACTCGCATAGTTCCGTCGTGAACAGGGCGTTTCTCGTAGCCTGTTCGACAGAGCAGTTACCGGCCACTGTTGTAATGGCCAGCACACGGACTCCAGGGTGTCGCAATGCCATAGCGAGGGCCACTGCATCGTCCGACGCGGTGTCGGTGTCGATGATCATTCGCACGGTCACCGGATCCTCCTTCCGGGTCCGCCTTACCTTAAAGGCTGCGCGGATAGGTGCTCACCTGGAGAAACACCGATAGTGCAGGCTGCAGGCCCGAGCAATCGTCATTGTTCAACACGCTGCTAGTGTCCCGAGTCGGGAGTTCGTCACAGAAGAGCGGGCTATACCTCCACCCCACCGAACCCCGAGAACGCGAAAATCACCGGAAGGTGCCTCTTTCCTGGGCATCCCCCCCCCGCCGCCACCCCCGAGGGTCACGGACCCGGCCTTCTACCCCCTGTGCGGGCCGGTTCCGGACATTATGACCCCCGCCACGGTCCGCTCGACGTCGGAAACGAACC